>Ga0116230_10008414_pt1 | contig 10174 bp, 10 predicted proteins | sample S1TSphfallax_3_FD_88678 | JGI IMG/M metagenome (GOLD analysis project Ga0116230, IMG submission 88678) | Host-associated microbial communities from peat moss isolated from Minnesota, USA - S1T2_Fd - Sphagnum fallax MG | ecosystem: Host-associated > Plants > Peat moss > Unclassified | place...
ATTCAAGGTATGCAACTTTTAGAATTTCCACCAAAATAGATCTCACTTCCCATTTCTCCCCAATTCCAAGAAAATAAAAATCAAAGTAACTTCAAGTATACGAAGCTTGAAGTTGTGAAACAAGTTTAGGCCATTTTTCAAACTCCTTAGAAATTTTCATCATTTTCAAATGTGCCTTTATTATGAAACATTTGTCTAATTTCTAGTGTCCAACCTAATCCTCCATATGCAACAAAAGAGTTCCAAAAAAAATTTGGACCTAAACCCAAGGTATTGCTATCACATTGAAAGAAAAATAGATACCTTAAAGGTTCAAAAGAAATGTGTTTGGTTTCATGCATGTTCCAACAATATGCTTCCCTTAAATTTTCTTCATTACATCTAAGTAACTTCCACATCATAAATTGCCTTTGACAAACATCAAACACCCAAAGGTTTAAAATTTGCCTCATGAAGCACAAACCAATGAAAACATAAAGTAGCACCAACATTTTACGATCACAAACTCCTTCATAAAAAATAACAAACAAAAGGAAATCACCTACAATAAACAATAAACACAATATAATACAATGAGAGTGATAGTGTAAATAAACTTGAATAAACCCCTTCACATGATCACCAACCATCAAAAGTTTTGGCACTTTCTACTTGTCATCATCATATGTAACCTTTCATCAATTAGGTTAAATTTTCATCCAATGTATTCTAGATGTAGTTTGACATAATAGGTGACAACTCCATTCTAAAAAAACTATGATTTATAGATTCTATATTAATTTGTAGAGTGATAAACTTGTAGATCCTTCCTTGTGTGCTCTTAATGTTGATGATTTAAATCCTTGATGATGTAAACCATGTTGCCGTCATCTTGATTGTGGTCACCTTTCCATCTTTATAGCCTACAAATGCATATGGTTTTCCCAACAACCATTTAAAAACCTTTTCTTTTTAGGTTTGTGCATCTTCACCTTTTTACTTTCCTTAAAACCTTTAGACAATTGAAGTCCCTTTACGGGTAGCCTACACCTTATGTTGTTTCTTTTATATTTGTTCAACCTATTCTATCAATAACTTGTGAATATTGACAATCAACATCTTATGTACCACATCACATACTTACCAGGCTTCATAGGTTTGTACAAATTTTGTGCAAAATCTAATTTTCATAGGTTTATATAAAAATCACACGAATTCCACGCTATGGTTAATATGAATGATATTTGTATGTATTCAATATTTTAAATATTGAAACAAATGAACCATTGTTTTTGAATGACAAACGTAAATGTTCATGTAATACCCAAAAATTGCATAGTTTTATCCAAAATTACGTCATGATAATTGTAAATATTTAGTTAAAATGTAAACTGTATGTATTTCACATCAAAACATCACAAGTAGAAAAGACACATCATTTATATAGAAGTAATATGATTTTTTTTGTGCCATTTTTACACTTTGAAGCCCACAGAAATTGCACACACATTGTTTTACAATTTTCACATGGATTTTATTGAAATTTTGTGATATTGTAAGTTTGTGATGCATTTGTTTTGTAATAATTTCAACACTCACTTGTTCATCAACTATTTCACAAAGCTCATTTAAGCTATTGTCAATAATCAATATTAGAATACACCCTATAAATACTTTGAAAGGAAAATATTTCATATTGGCTTGTATGCCACAATGATACAAAGGGGATTTGGTAGTTGTAAGTCCCATTGTTGTAAAGTATAAGTAGTTATGACAATTAATGCATGTTTGATTGTTTTAATCAAACGTTTAGCCGTGCCATTACATTGAGGCTATGCATGAATAATGAATTAGTGAGTGATACCATAGTTTTGACACATTTCATCAAAAACATTCATGCATTCACTTCTTTTATCAATCTAAATAAACTTTGGAACATTGAATATGTAAATGATTTTTCTTTCCAAAAATGTAACAACTACAAGTGCATTGTATTTTTTTACAAGTCATGTTTCACATCACTTGGAATAATGGTCTATTGCTACTAATATAAATTTGTTGCCATCAACAATTTCAAGTAATGACCCAATGGTATTTATAACAACATGATCAAACAAATCACACCGGTATGCTCTTCATCTCCTTTTTATCAAATTTCAAATTTCCATAATGTTTAATCAATTGACATTTATCACATGCCCTTACAAATGTTTTGATAGACTTAGTGTTGTTATGTTAGAATAATTGGTTCTTACCTATGTAAGAGTTTTTAGTTCATTAAAATGTCTTATTTTTTCATGCATTTTTTCAATCTTTTTTTTTTTTCAAGTTTAAGCACCACTAGATTTTGAAAGTACAATATGTCTTTCAACCAATGATACTTTATCATTTTATTTTTTTGCCTTTTCAACATCAAAATAATCATGTACATGTGGCTCTAGTAGGCCTCTAGTGAACAAAGTCATAAACATTTGTCCTTCTATATGTCCAACTATTGTCCCTATCCATCCTCCCACAAATCCAACTTTTTATTGATTTCATTTTCTTGAGTGGATTTGGATTTATCCAGCATAACTTGTGCTTCCATGGTCAATTAGCATTAGTCCTCTTAAGTCATTTCCTTAATGTTTTTGTTTGATTTCTTGTTCTTCAAAAGATTGACATGTTTTTCTTCCATTTGATGAACTCTAAAAGCATTGACCTCCTTAGTATAACCTCTTGTAAAGTAAACATATTAATAATGGACTCATGCATCACATTGTTTCTATTATTTTCAACAATAACAAATGATGCAATAATAGTTGTCAAAGTTCCTTGGATTTTTTCATAATTTAACATGGACCACATCCAAAATCTTGATCTTCCTCAAACATAATGACTAGATTCATGCTGAATGCATTCACATTGGTATGTTTGTTACCAACATGATAGATAATTCAATAAAGGAAGTCCTATGGCATTGTAATCCAACCTCCCTTCCTTCTATACGCATTAGGCACAATTGTAAACCATTATAATGGTTTATGATTTGCCTTCCATTGGGTGGAATATTCTTTGTATAGGCAATAACCCTTTGTTGGCATAGGCAATTTCTTCTTGTCTTTTTTACTTTTGTGACATGATGATTCCAACATTCTTAATTGACCATTCCACATCCAAAATAAAGGTTTTGTTGAAGTTTGGTCTTACCAAGATAGGTGTTTCCACCAACTTCTCTTTCATAACAACAAAAGTAGCTTGACATATTGGTGTGAGAGAAATTTGCATTCCTTTTTAATCAATGCAAAAAATGGTTTTGCAATTTTGGGATATCCAAGTATAATTTTTTTACAATATCTTGTCAAAGCCAAAAAATTGTGCACATTAATTATTGTCCTTGGTACATGAAAATCCTCAACTATTGCTACCTTATTTGGATCATGATGTGATCCTTCATAATCCACCACATGTCTTAAAAATGTAATGTTCTTCCAACCAAAACAACATTTGCTAGGATTTGGCCTCAAATTGACTACCTTTAATTTTTGAAAAACCATTAGGATATGGTGTAAGTGTTCCAACCAACTTTTCTTATGAATGTTAACATCATTATTGAACACCTTTAAGAATTAATTGGTCTAATCCTTAAATATTTTAGCCATAGTTTGAAAGAACGTACTTATGGCATTTTTTAGCCCAAATGGCATTATGTTCCATTCATACAATCTTCACTTGGTCATAACAATAATCTTATTGATGTGATTTGGTTCCATGGGAATTTGTTAAGACCCTGATTGAAAATCCAATGTTGGATACCATTTATAATTTCCCAACTAACTCAATACATCTTCTATCAATGGCATGGGAAAATAATCCTTCTAGTTTGTGAATTCAAAGGATGATAATGTCCATATAATCTCTACTTACCATCCTTCTTAATTAGTAAAATCACTTTACATGCATATTCTAAGACATTCTTACACATCTTCCCAAAACCAACAAGTGCATGTATTTGTTAGTTTACTTTAGTTTCTTTTTATAAATGACTTGGTGTTATGTGACATGGGGGTAAACCTTGGGTATCAATGGAATGTTCTTCAATGGAACATTGCATCAACTCACCCTTGTGCCATGCAAAAACTTCATGCAATTCATCAAACAACTGCCAAATTTGTTTCGCTTATTTTTCATCCAAAGATGTAATTAATTTGACCTTATGTTTGATTAGTGCCCACCTATCACCTTCTTCCACAAAGTTATCAAATTCTTGAATTTGAACTAAATTCTTGGACATTGGATTCAAATTTCTTGCCCACCATTTTTTACATCTATTCCTTTTCATCCACACTAACCCATTGAATCCAATTAGCATAATCATCCTCTTCACCAAATTTCCCCTCCAACAAATTTTTATGTTAATTTTGTAAAATCAAATTCAAAATTTACATGGGAGTTTTTTTTTTTACCATTAGATCCATCCCATGTCTCTTAGCTCTTCAATTTGAATTTTAAAATATTGTAAGATCATTGTTAAATCATCATTAGATGGAGAGTCATCAATCAAACCTTCAAGATCTAATTTTTTTATTAGGTTTATTATGTTCTTCAATTGCAATTACTCCAATTTCATCTTAGCTAATTCATCATGCATCACATTAATGTTTTCTTTCTCTAGTTGCTTTAACATTTTAAGCATATTAACAACATTGAAGAAAAAAAAAGATCTTGAAGGTCCATTACCAACTTGGATGACTCATTTTTCCACATTCACTATACTCTTATTTTCATGAGAAAATCCAACCCCAACAACGAGTCATAATTGTCCGTGTCACTAACCAAAAACACCATTTGACAAATGATCTTACCAAATATTATTAAAATTTGAATGATCCTTCCAAGTGTTTGGGTTACAATGCCAAAGGTTGTTTTATATATTTCATGTCCAACTACCAAATGTATAATGCCAAGTTCCTTCACCACAATTACTGCCATAACATACATGGATGCTATAATATCCACCGATCTTTCAATTCTAAGGCTTGATTCATCTGCATCACAAGATGTAATGTTTGATTGTGATGTGTTCATTTAACATTTACTTGGCTAATAAAATGTGTTTTTGGTACAACTGCCATTTGAATTTTGTTTACTTCAACATCCTTCCACTTCCTTGCCAATTTAATAAGACACTCCAAGTATTCCAATTCACTTGAAATGATCAATATGATTTCCATAGGAGTAAAAGGACATATTTCCTTTAATAAAATGGGAAAGAATCATAGACCTTACAATAATTTCTACACCTACATTACTGGTCTCCTTATTATTTTCATTAGTCATCTCTTCAATTATTTCTCTTGCAAAGCTTAAAATTATAAGCAACTTTTTTTCGGCATCCTAATCCCAAAAAACAAATCATGGTTTGTATTGCATATTTTGTTCAATTTAAACAAGGTAGCCTCTTCATCATTGACCATGACTTTAAAAAAGTTTATAACATTAGTAATACCCTTCAATTTTTTCTTCCAACATTTTTCTTCCATATGCCCTAATCCAAAACAAAAGGAACATTTAAGGCCACAATTATCTATTTTGTGCCCCTCATTGCATTTGGCACATTTTGACCTTGTGTTGACAATCTTAGGGCATAAAGAAGCCACATCCTTTTCAAAACAACATTGTTAACAACAAGTGTTGTTGGTAGGAAGTATTGAATTAATACCTATTTTATTATCAAAAAAAATTTCCAAAAAAGTTGATAAAAATTTCATCCAAGGTATGTAGTTGCCTATTTGTATTGCTTTCTTTATAAGATGTTATTTCCTCATGTTCTTCTTTCAATGGTTCATAAAAAGTTTCCCAATCTCCCTCAAAACCCTTTCAATTTCAATTATAGTAGTCGCCATTTCTTCAACATTAATGCATGTCCTTACAATGCACAATTTTTGAATTTTTGGCCTCAACTTGGAAACAAACTTGCACCATTGTTTTATGTTTTATATTCTTCTTTTTAAAAAAAAAATATCCAAATGTTCGAAATATTTTTGAACCTACTACTTGGGCTCTTATTTGATTGTTTGTTTTACTTATGGTGCAATATGCTTCCTTGCATGATCAAACATAACAACTAATTATTCATGAATTTCTTGGGTAATATCATTTACAACATATTCATTTTCATCGGATCCTAACATAATGACATGCAAAAAAATACAAATTTGTTAATATTGACATATTTTAACAATACTAATAGCAACCATTAAAATTTGAATTCTAAGAACCAACTAGCGTTAATACCAAAAGAAGTTTAGGAATAATGAATTTTTTTCCTCGAAAAATAATGATATTAAAAAATTTCCATTTGATGTATAAAGAACATGGGGTAGAGGTGGAAATCAAAATAACAATCCTATAACATATCTCTAAGGCACATTTTGGACTAACACACTTTGAATTTATTCTCATAAACTGTCATGACCTATTAAAATTGTTTCACAGTAGAAGAATCCTTCCCACATTTATTTCTAATTTCCTACAACAAGGTTTTCTCCTTTCATTCCATCAATAGCAAAACACCATTCTTCTCCCACTAGAATCATCCGTGAATCCCACTAGATTTCAACATTTTCCATTCATTGAATAAATTGGAAAGCCCCAACCTCCACCTTTCCCTAAAAGTTCAAACAAAAAAAGAAACCCTTTTAAAAAAGTTCTGCAACAATAGGGATAAAAAAATTCCCTCATACAAATTTCACAATTCTCCACATTCAAGTTATGCAATTCTTGGAATTTCCACCAAAACAAATTTCATTTCCCATTCCTTCCCAATTCCAAGAAAACAAAAGCCATAATAAATTCAAGTATACGAAGCTTGAGGTTGTGAAACAATTTCAAGCCAATTTTCAAATTCAATAAAGGTTTCCATAATTATTAAATGAAATTATATTCTAAAACATTTACCTTTCTTGTGTCCAACCTAATCCTCCATATGCAATGAAAATAATTTATGATAATTTTGAACATAAACATAGGGTATTACTATCACATTGAAAGAAAATAGACTACTCAAAAGGTTTGAAGGAAATGTGTTTAGTTTCCCAAAACCAAACAAAAAAAATGTCCTTGTTCTAGCAATATGCCTCTTTAAATTTTTTGTCATCACATCTATTTAACTTCCACATCATAAGTCACCTTTGACAATTAACACACACCTAAAGGCTAAAGATCCACCTCATGAAACACACGCTAATGAAAATATAAAGGATCACCAACATTCACCATTGCAAATTCCTTCATTAAGAACAATAAACAAAAATAAATAACTTGCAACAAATTATTAAGGGGTGAAATTGTGGCCCTCGATCATTATTGTCCTCCAAGGGGTAAGACTAGGGGCCAAGGTTGACACATTATTACTCCACAAACAGAACTACCCTCATTAACTTTATTACAACTACTCAAGTAGTAAATATGAGGTCATAAAAGGGAAAATAAGGAAAATAAGGGTTTGCTATCTAAGACTAGACCTACTCTCTTATAAGTATTTTAATCCAAGAAGTAGGGAGTAGAATGTAGGGAGGGGAGTAACATGAAAAATGGGGAGAACCTCATAGTAGTTACTCTCCTTGATTATGTGGTACTTTCAACGCCCCGGATATTGCTTAGGGGGTATGTAGACCTTTTTACCACTATTGTCCCTCCTCCCCCATGCTTGTAGGTCCTCTAGTGGTTCTACCTACCACATGCAACCTTCAAAAACACCTTCTTCTCCTTCACACCATCTATAACCATCTGTCTTGCCTCTAAGTTCTTACCCATTGCTTACAACAATGCCTTCCAGCTTGCAAGAGGTAATTTGGTGGTCTATTCCCCCTGATTTCCACCACCAAATACTGGTTGTAACCTTCTTATGGCAATTGGTAGCTTAGTGCTCCAAATAATAACCAATGGTTAGCCCATTACTCTCTATCCTAGAAGAAATGCAGAGTTATTAATTCAAGGAAACATCTTACTTACATAACATAAACTATTTTACCTCCCACATTTAATATAATGATAATGTAACACAAGAAACTTGAGTCCTTCAACCATTTTTCATTAAAATTACACACAACATACATACATATTTTTCCATTCCTCACATCATTCTCCAAGGGAGAATTCTACATTCCCCTAAAAGTTTCGAATAATCAATTCAATTATCCCAACATTTTCTTTAGTCCCTTTTCCCCACATATCACACAAAGCCCACATTGACTCTTAAAAAATAGGGCCCTTGTATTAATCCCTTCCTAAAAAATCTCTTAGATGATTGTATGGATTACCCCCCACTCCCAACCATTCACTAACTTGGGCTACTTAATCCCACTAACTTCACTCCTTGAGTAAGGGATGGTAAGTTGACCACTAGTAAATATTAATTACTAAGAAGGCCTATGAAACTAAATAGTATAGAGATTTCTACCCATTGACACAAACTATAAACGCAATCTAATACAAAGAAAATAACATCGCAGATAAGCTCAATTAAACCCTCATGTGAACATCATAGATAAGTTCGACTAAACCCTCATGCTTCACATGATCATTAGGTGCCAAAAGTTTTGGCATTTTCTACTTATCATCATGTGTAACCTTTCATCCATTATGTTAAATCATCACTTAGCATATTCCAAATGAAATTTGACACCACACATAATGAAAAACAATTGTGATTGTAATAGTCCAATGGAAAGATGTCCTAAGTCATTTTCACTTGTAAGTAAACATGGAGTACAACAAATTGTTTGTGGAGTGACAAATTGGTCAACACCTTTTGCCAACACCATCCCAATGATCTCTTGTTGTTGTCGATCATCTTTTTCTTGTTTCTAATATCTTCTTCGTATTGTCCATTGTCTCTTCTTCTTGTGCATGGTCTTTTTTTTCTTCTTCTTGTTCACAAGCTAATTCTTTTATTTCTTCTTCTCAATTGTTTATGATCTTTTCTTCTTCTTGTGCATGATCTTTTTCTTCTTCTTCTTGTTCACAAGCTATTTTTAAAATTTCTTCTTCTCATCCTTGTTCATGATCTCCTTTTTCTTCTTTGTCTTATCCACAATCTTCTTATTCTTCTTCATTTGATTGTTCATCATCTTTTCTTCTTGTTCACAAGGTCTCCTCTCTTGTTGTTCATAAACTTCTTTCTCCATGTTGACAATCTTTTATTCTTCTTCATTTTATTGTTCATCTTTTCTTCTAGTTCATAAACTTCTTTCTCCTTGTTGACAATCTTTTATTCTTCTTCTTCTTATTGTTATCCATGATCTCTACTTCTTGTTGTTCATGAACTTTTTCTTCTTCTTTTCATGATCTCCTTTTTTTTTTTCCTTCCATTAGAGAGTATATTGGTTTTTGTTTGGATAATGTATCATGTATTACTTCTTTCTTAACAAATCAACAACGCTTACAAACATGTGGAAAACTACTTGTGACCATGGTTTTGCATCTTGGGAAAGGGCATGCATCCACACAAACGTGTCACGTGTGGTGCTACCTCCTACGACATCTCCAATGGCAATGTCATCAATAGTGGACGCAAGAAAACTAGTAGCCCCAACAAAACAAAATCCCTGATAAAAAGTTGATTGCTTGCGTAGTATGCAATATCTTTTGCTTAGAATGGAAACAAAAAAATGGAGGGAGACACAAGAACATGAGATTGATTGACATCATTAGGTGCAACTCATCATTTGTGCAATAGTACTACATTTTTGCACTTGTATACAACTACTATATATTACACCCATTGCAAGAACTCGTATGAATTTGAAAATCCAAATGGGAGTGGATTTCTGCCATGTGAAGTGATACCCTAGCTGGGCCACATGGTAATGAAACTCTTGAACATTTTGTACAGAGGTGAAGAAGGTGTAGAGCCAGATGATGTCACTTTTTTGTTTGTCAAGTCTTTCAACTTGTAGCCATGCAGGTCTGGTACATGAAGGATTAATTGTGTTGTTATGCTTCCATAAGTGCAGTTTACAAAATTTCTGCAAAATTAGTATAGTGGGGAGGCTCTGCTGTCAGTACACTCTGCCCCAGACCTTGTGCACAATGGTTTGAACTTTGAATGTCTCTAGAAGTAGAGTGTTCAATTGTGAAACTTTTCTGAAAATAATATAATTAATGTCAAAGCTTCCAAGTTAGTAGCGTATTATTGGTTTATAATTGACAC
>Ga0116230_10008415_pt1 | contig 10172 bp, 10 predicted proteins | sample S1TSphfallax_3_FD_88678 | JGI IMG/M metagenome (GOLD analysis project Ga0116230, IMG submission 88678) | Host-associated microbial communities from peat moss isolated from Minnesota, USA - S1T2_Fd - Sphagnum fallax MG | ecosystem: Host-associated > Plants > Peat moss > Unclassified | place...
AAATTGTCATTAGATTAAGTGGTTGCATATGTATGAGGAGAATGGCTGCAATTAGGCTTCACAATATACACTGGACACTACATCAAGAGTTGCTTGACAATTGTTGAACGTTGATGAAAAGACAAGAAATTGTTTGTATTACCACAAAAGTTGGCAAAGTAGACACTAGGTTAAGGATCTATCATCTCAAAAGGTATTTTGTTTGTTTTGTTTCACATTAAGATGTCCCAAACCATGGCACCCTTCATCAAGCACTTGGTACCATTGGAAAATTCCCCTTGATCATCAATGTACAAAGGTGGTTTTGTAACTTGATGTAAATAGTTTATTACTTATCTAATTATTTTGGAGTTAAATTTAATAATTTATTCAGTGATTGGGTTTTATAATTTTATAATAGTTTGGTGAGTTATCAATAATTAGTTATGGCTTTAATTTATGTGCATGATTCAAAGTTGATAACTCATTAAAAAAATCATGTTACAAATTAATGTGGATGTTGAATCATATGATAGTGATATGATATGTAAGACTTTAGGAAAAAAATTTATTTTTTATTTTTTATTAGTATATAAGTGGGTGTTTGGGATTTTTGGAAACACCTTCACTTGACGAGAACAAATTGTTGTATGAGTGCAAAGTTTGATGAAATAAAAATTTGAAAGGAATTGAAATTGTAGTCCTTAAAGGTTTTATCATAATTTATGAGTGTTTGAAATCCATGGTAGGAAAACGTGTGATAAAATAATTATACATAAAAAATTTAAAAATATTTGCATGAACAAGAACATAAATTCATAACTATATAATAAACATATATAATTTCAATCCAATACCCGCTTGTGGTCTACCATTTCATCATGTTTAAACCAATGTTGGCCAAGTATGTTTAGGCAAGTAAAAATTATTAAGTGAGGTTCCAATCCCATAAACCTTATTCAGAATTGGGTCCAATATTTGGAACCAAATGTTAATTCAAACCAAAAATCCGTTTAATTAAAAAAATCCACCTTAAGACCTATATTTAAGAATTGAGAAAAAATTTATAATTAATCAAATCCAACATTCATCAATTCGTTTATTTCTAGATTAAATTCCGGATCTTATTAAGTTTAGGGTTAGGTTTAGGTTTTAGAATGTTGAACTTTCAAACAATCATCTTTTTGTTTTTATCAACGTTGCTGCTTTTAATCAATTAAATGTTTTGTGATTTTTAGCCACCTTTCTTTGGCATTTTGTTTTTGTGTTCATTTTGGTCTAGGTCTCCAATTTGTTGTTCATTGTCTCATATCAAGTTGCTTATGGGTGTTGTTGCTTTTCACTTTCACAATGAATATTTATGGCCATTTTTAACATTTTTTTAATGCATTGTTGTTTTCAATTGATTGTGTGTTTTTTTACCACCTTTTTTCAATATCTTTTTTTTGCAAAAGCCAACATTCTTATTCTTTTTTCTTGTCAAAAAATTTTTTTGCACCTACTTGAATTTGTCATAAATTTTCAGCATTTACAATAATTGTTTTCATGATTTCCAGGTAAACTTTCTCACATTTATTGTTGTTGTTCATGATTGTTGAAAACTAGTTCTCTTCATGTTTTTGTATTTTTGCAAGTTGAAGTTGCTACTGCATGTGTTCATTGCATTTCAAAGTTGTTGCATCATGCTTAGGTTGGTAATAAACCTTCAATAAGATGACAAATCACTTCAAAAACTTTATTGATTTCCAAGGATTTTGTAATCTTTCACCCCTTCCATTTTTTAAAAAGTTGTTGTGTTCATGTTATAGTTTAAAAAATAAAATAGTTTTGTATCCTTCCATTTTTTGTTGTTGTGTTTTTGTCACAGTTAAAAGGATGAAACAATTTTATATTCTCTAACCTCTTTCATTTTTTTGTTATTATTGTGTGTTCATGTTGCAACTAAAAACATGAAACAATTATGTATTCTTTCACTTGTTCCATTTAATGTCATTTGTTGTGTTGTTGCAATTAAAAGGATGAAACAACTTTGTGTTTTTTTAGCCTTTCCTTTTTTGTTGTTATTATGTTCATGTTGTAATTAAAAGCATGAAATAAATTTGTATTTTTTGACCCCTTCCATTTTATTTTTTGTTGTTGTTGTTGTGTTATTCTTGTAACTAAAATGACACAACACCTTTTGATGACATCTACAAGTGGCATTCACCTTAACACATGAATGGTCAATTTGTGTCTTTAGCCAAAAGTATTAGTCAAGGATCCCAAGAAACATTGAGTATTGAAGGAAATGCATCTTGGGCACTTCTTATTCCATAGCTTTTGGCCAACTAAAACATGTAGTATCATTGGCATCACACTCTAAATTATTAGGGGTTTTTTTTATTGTCAATGATGGTGTAAATTTTAATTCATGTGATTCTCAAATCATGCAATGCATTGTTTTTCATTCAAATTTAATTGATGTTAATGTTTAAAATGTTTGCCATGGAAAAAAAAAGGCCTTGTGAGCTATAACAAAGATCATGGTATTTTTGGGTTAAACAAAACATGTATTTCATGAACATGTGGAAAAGTGTAAGAAGTGGGAATTGTTGTTGGTGCAAAAAGTTCAAAGAGATGGAAATCAAGAATAAACAACAAAAAAAATAAAATATTTCTCCTTCTATGATTATTGATTTTTTGGCAACCAACAACCTTCTAACAAAGTTAACCTTACACAACATGCCTTTTTTGAAAATTGGTGTTATGCATCAAGTGAAAGGTTATCATTCATTGTCTTTCATGGTTGAGGCACATGGTTTTGAGACAATGTTCATGTGTTGTGTTTTCACTTTGACTCTAGTTAATGACATATGTGTTACCAAACATTGTGGAACAAATATGTTTTATCCTTATTTGTTTCATGTGTTACATGCATAACATCTTTCAATCTTTGGATGTTTCATAATGGACATGACACCTTTACCATGGTTGCCAATTTTATCAACAATTTATGTGAGCCCATTGCATGCCATATTGATTTTTTTTTAAGTGCATAACATAACAAGTGTAACCATGGCAAATTAGGTCAAGGTTTTACTAATTGACTTTTTGAGGTTATTTAACAAAGTCATTGCTTATGTCAAGGGTGAAAGGTTGAATCTAAGTACCTTGGTTTTGACATTGACAAATGTTGTTACTTGTTTTCCTTTTCAATTATCCAACCCATTTGTGGGATCATGTTTTGGTCATGCCATGTCAAAGATATGTCAATATGCTTATGATGATTTTAATGTGTGTGCTAGATCTTTAATAATGAGTTTGAAACATTTTCAAGCATCATCATAAAAAATTATAACTTGGTTAAAAAATTTTGGGAATGGAAAATAAAAGTGAAAGGATCCTTGTATTATTACATGGTTGCTAGCAAGGATGTTAAAAATGACTATGAACATGTGATTTACATCACAAATTATTTTGTTGCAAAAGACATTAGAATATTTGAATGTAATCTCCATTTGATATGGGCAACAATAGTTTTTACATTTTTCATCACAAGTCCCAATGTGCCAAACTTGGGCTATTGCTCAATATATTACAAATATCTTACTATAGATGGTCATGCAATGTCAAACCAAAGTCAAAGCTTTTTGGTTATTGTCAAATGCTCTTGCATTTGCTTTCAAACTTTCACCTTGTGCATATTTCAATGAAATCTAAAGTGACAAAAATCCAAGCTTTGAATCAACCTTCATTTCAAATGACTTTGAATCAAAGTTGCTAGAATTAAAATTAGGGATGAACTCACAATTGATTAGTGTATTAACACCTTTTTTGGCATTTTTTGGCTCCTACATTAATGCCATGCACATAATATGTTGGTCATCACCTTGGACCCTTGTTTTAAAAACATGAAGTTCATACAAAATTACATGGGCAAATAGTTGTTGTTGATGTTGTTGTAGAATATGATGTTAAAGTTGTACACCCACTATTGTTGTATGTTTACTTCCATTTGAATCTTGTGAAAGCATTGATAGACCCAACAACATTTGAAGATGATAATTATTTTTTTGGGCATATTATTTATGTTGACGATGCCATCATATCCACATTGAAGAATGAATTACAAATTTTTGAATGCTTGTTTATGACCAATAGAAACTTGAAATCCCTCGGGTGAACAAATAATACATGCAATGCAATTTTCACATGTGTCATTTTTGGCTCATTAAGTATTTGGCATATTAGGCTAATTAAACCTTAGATTGACACTAATTTTGTTTGTAGTGTTGTTGGTGTTAACCCAAATCTTTGACAATTTTGGCTTGGAATTGACAATTTGAATTGCCTTATCCTCATTATTAAAAATTGGTTTGATGATGCCTGCTTTGAGTGTGAAACAACTAAAGAAAAAAATTTGGATCATTTTTTCACATGTGAAGACACATTGATTGATGAACACAAAAAGTTTATTGAAGAACAAGGTTTTATTTAAAAAAGACTTAAACTTTGATTACTTTTGGTAGTTTCCAAAGTATTTGTGGGTAGGTAGTACATTAGAAGTTTTTTTTAGTTTATTTATGATTTGTAATATCTACAAATCAGATTCTTCTATTACAGGAATGTGCATTGCAATCTTTTGGTGATGAGGTGGGCAAGAAGATGGTTGAATCCTCAAAAAAGGTTGATTGTCAATTCCCTAAACACCTTTGTGGTTTTGTTGATGGGTGGGGATAAGAATTTTGTTTTGTTTTACCGATGCTAATGCTCGGGGATTTAACTTTCATTTTTTTGGCGCACTTTTTGTTGATGATTGAAATTTGAGATTTAAAATTTAAAATTCAGAAATTTGTTTGTATTTTGAATGGTTTTGTTACTATGTGGAGTGTTGAGTTTGAAATTTTGTTGATTTCTTTTGTTCTATTGACATATGGAGGTTTAACTTTCAAAATCTTTCTGTTTGGTGTGATTTTGTCATTGCATTCACAGAAACCATTCAAAAGATCTTTGGCATTTCTTAATTCATGAGGATTTGACTTGCTAAAATTATTTTTGGTATTTTGTGGTTATGTTAATATGTGGGGCCAACAATTCACAAGCTTCATGATTTTTGTAATTGTGGTGATGTGTGGAGCTACAACCAATAATTTTTTTGTTTTTCTTAAGGTTATATTATGTCAATGTATGAAGCTTTTTGTTTTGTGTGGTTGTGTTGATTGGGGAAAAACCAACAAAGATATATCCTAGTTGTTGATCGGATAATGATATGACCAAAAAAAAGTTAACTACAAAAAAACAAGAAACTTTGTGTGTAATTTGTAATGAAAAACCATAGCCTATTCATACTTGGATCACCTAATTGGGATTTATGGGATGTTCTTATTTATGAATACCACATTGTAAATTAATACTATATGTATATTTTAAAATAAAAAACCATTGATTTAAATCATTTCATCATTTTAATTAGAAGCCTAAAAGCCTAATTATACTTGGGACCACCTCCTCTTTTTAAAAAATGAAAATTGGCACTCTAGGGAATCACCATGTTCTAAAATGACAAACAAAATCTTATGCTGATGTTTTCATATACTTCAAATTTTTATCAAATCCATACTCAGAGGTTCCAAAAAAAAAATGCAAAACCAGCCAACACTAGTTTAGACCTATATTGAATACTTTTGTCACTAATTTTTCAACAAAATCAAAACCAAGTTTTAAAAAAAACATGAGGCATGCTCTTAGTATTGTTGGAAAGCCCTTGATGAATAAGATTTTATGGAGGTGATTTTGTAATTTTCAAATTTATGGTATGAGATATACTGAATCTTTCAGTAATATGTGCCACTAAAAATTCAACTAAATTAACAAATAAATTTTTTTGGAAGGATAAATTAGTTGGGTAACCAGTTCATACTTGGGGCCAAACAGCACAAGCCACACTAGGATGGAATGACAAGGTAATGCTTCCTGGATGGTGAGGAAAAATTTGGGTGTATGAAACAAAGAGATTGCTGGTTATGGCCATTCTGGTAAGTTCAAAGATCTAACCAGCTACAAGTCAAATAAGAAATGTTTGATATATTGTCCCAAAACTCAACATAAAATAACACTCACTTGTGGTGATGGCTTGCTGGTATAGCCCAATCTGGGGACTTGAAATCAGGTTCTGGGTTCAAATCCAGTGGTGTGCATGTGAAATTCCTTCCAATGAGCTTCTTCACTTGAGGTGCCAATAGTGTGTGTCAGGTTGTGTCTGCTGTTGTTGAATCAAGTCAAATAATGTAAGTGAAAAAATCACTCAGTAGTCTCCCTCGCTGCAAGACTTCTGTGCCAACAAACAAAACAAAACTGCAGAAACATGATTTGGAAAACTAAATAGTGCATAAGGAATTGATGTTTGCTGTACTCCCTCGCACGGGATTGCTCATCCACACACCACCACCTAATTGTTCTTTCCTTGATTTGCGATCCAACGCCCATTTGTTTTACGATTTTAGGAAAAAAATCAATTAACTTGGAACACTTGATGGGAGGAAAAGAAACTCGTAATACCTTATTTCGACAACCTTCGCAAGGATGGTAGCTAGTTTGGGAATTGAGGAATGTTACGGAGATGGTGTGATCTTTACGTGAAAAGTTCAATTACCTAATATGGCTAGCTTGCTGCTTGCTTGATGTCTCTCGCACAAACAGTTGAGTCCACAGCTCTCGACAATCATCGCAAAGTACTTTAAGCGGGATATCGAAATGTACCGCAAGCAGCACTATGATGGTGCTTCCCAGCCAATCTGTACCTCAATTTCTATGTAAATCAATAGTTCGTCTCTAACCATACACTCATTAATGATTGAGCGCATCTGATCACTTTCTTCAAGCATAGATTGCATCAGTTTCATCGCTTTACAAAACACACCTTCACACAACCAGAATCATCTATCAAACTCTAAGTCACACCCACAAGAATTCTCAGAAATAAGAGTGATCTACATACAATTGTGCAGTACCATTATAATCTTGATTCAAAACTCCCTTATAGACCATATTAGCATTTATAGGTGAAGGCTTCTGATCAACTTCATTAGATATTAGTGTGGTCCACGGCAAATTTTGTGGCTACTTTTGCTTTCACACACTGCACAAACTTCAGACTCCAGAGGTGGGAGGTGAATTAAACAGCAACAGTCCCAACCACGATTCCTCCACTCCCATTAAACCCTAAACCGAAAACGTCGTTTCCTAACCCTAAGGTGCGCATTGTCATCAGGGTTACATCCCGATGACGCATGGAGATGGAGGAGGGGAGGTGGACGAGAGTCACACTGAGCAGAAAAGCGAAGAGATCAGAGTTTACAGACTCACAGTTGGAACACACATCTCGAATGGAACGCCCAGGAAACATGCCGTCTGTTGATCAATCCCCATTCCGCATCTGGCCGCCTCATTTTTTGGCCCGACAGACATAGACTCGCCTAAATCGGCTGCAGAGCACAACATCGAGGGGTTCACGACTCCAATGGCGGAGGTGCGACCTGTGAAGAAGGCGAGGGTGCATGAAGGTGACCACGGGGCAGAGGAGGGCCTCGGTCTCGTGAAGCTTGTGGATCGTCGACGTGTCGACGTCGAGAAGCTGGAGACCCACATCGCACACCTAGAAAAAGAGGCACGTTGTCTAGATATTCATTTGTTGGCTTGGACCTTTTCTTTTCTTCGCTACCAAAATGAGGACAAAATGTGGTGCGCTGGATACTTTCAATGCATTCAATTCATTGTGCCTCTCTGAATAACAATTTACATCTCAAATCGCATAACTGTTGCCGTTTATTAAGTCCATGTGCGTAAATGTTTGATCGGTTTGAATTCCAACCCTACTTGCATCGGCGATGTTCAAGACAAGTTTCTGGTTCGATGTGCAGTTATTGAGAGGAGGGTGTTTTGAATCCCTTGATGAATGTATCTGAAGAATCACAAATCAGTTTGATAATCCACAGGATTGATACTTTATGGCTGGCTCAGTAGCCATGTGCATTTCAATTATGAGGTTTCTCGGATATCCTTGTCTCCCATTCCAAGGGTAGCTGAAATGATAGTCACAATTGCAGAGCAGAATTGCTTCTAGAATGGCTGATTCTGTGAATGTATTAAGCTATTTTGTTTGTGAGGGGTAAACTGCTCCAAGAGCAATGCAATCAGGAAGATGGCCTCAAGTGTTACTTGCCAAACCATTTTGTTTAGCGTACCATGACCAAATTGCTAAGTTGTATCTCCTAAATCATGCACAAAATTCATTAGTTTGTGCCCTGACAAGAATCAAAGTCAGCTTGAAATTCATGCATTTATGGCACTATTTTTGCAGTTTCATTCTGTGCCTTTTGAAGTTTTACCCAGCAGGGTTGACAGAGTAGCTCCCTCTTTGATGGATGTGATTCAGTTGAAAGAGGCTCAGGTTAAACTCAGTGAAGCAGAGTCATTGCTCCAACAGATCCGAAAGAGATCACCACCAAAAAAGGACAAATGTGAGGAGAAGGTGGCTTCCCGAGGTGTCACAACCAAATTTCCCTTGGAGTCAAATAGCACAGTTCCAAAGGAGTCAAATGGGGCTGTTGCAAAGTCCACTTGGACTTCATCTCACTCATCTCCTCTTAAGAAAACTTGGGTAGCTGATGAAGGGAGGACAAGTGCATCTGTCCGCTTCAATAAGACAGAACGATCCATTGCAAGTTCATCTCATGGGGTTGCGGAGCAGCATTCAAAGTTGCCAGCATCTAGTCAGACTTATTCAGGGAGAATCCAGGAAATGAAGCCGAGTGATAAGCTTTCAGGTATGTGGTGTCTCATTGAATCATGCTGAGTAAAAATTGACTTCAGAAGGTTCTTTTTGTATGTTTGAACATGTCAACTTTTAAAGTTGAGACCACCAAGTCTCAGCTCTTGATGTTGGTATATGACATTGCAAACTGAACTTGTGTACTTTGATACTACTGCACTCTTAGTTCTAAGACTCTTATTGCTGTACAGCATAGATTTGTGTCTTCACAATTGAGTATCTGTGGGAGAGCAGTAGATGCACTTTCTTGCAGTTGTCTCTATGTTTATTGGAAATCATATGTTGCAGGGCAGAAGAAATTCAAGGTGGTTGTGCCACAGAGAGAACACATGGATTTGATTGTCAACATACGGAGCCAGAAGAAGGCAAAAAAATTGGATGTTGGGTTACCCAGTTACATTCCCATTCAGCACAAGCGCAAACCAAGAAGTCTTGTGCTCAGCCCTGCAACTGACCATCTTTGTGCAACTAGGTATTCTTGGTTGTTTCTTTGAGTTCTCTCTTAGGGCTGCTTCTCCCTTCACATGCACACCTGGGTCCAATGATTACAAATTGGCTCTGTTGAGACCATGCTCATTCTCGTCCAGTGGCTAAAGAAGATGTACTGCATCTAAGTAGTCACCATTGGCATGCTTAAGGGAAATTTTCAGGGTGCAGGAGGTCCCAACCATGACCTTCTATGTAGAGCCTCTATACGCCTTAGGTGTGAATGCTTGCTTCTACTGGGGCAAGCTAAAATGAAATGAAACTTACTGAGACAAGTTTGTTGCAGTTTGAATGAGGTTAGTTTTGACTTTTTTGTTATTAGCTCTGTTGAGTGCTAGCCACCATCATGACTGAGTCTTCCTGTTGTGTCAGGTATTGTGACAGAAACTCAGGATACAGATTTTCATGTTATTTTATGCCCTAAGTTTTGAGTAGATTAATGTTTTATCCACACCCCCACTGTCAAGAGATGATGAAGGCAGTGGAGACTAATGGCTGCTAGTTGCTGCCATTCATTGATGAGGCTGAACATCTGATACTTTGTGAGTGACATTCACAAGGTCATGACCACTCTAATTCTTGTCAAATTTGTTCTGTTTTGGCTCAAACTGACACAATGGTTATCTTCCAATTGTTATTTTGGAGTTTTTTCTGCAATCTCATTCATATTTTGTTCTGTTGAGAGATTTTTCACTACTTTGAGTTAATTCCAATTTTCTGTTGAGTGGCTTAGAAGTTGAAGTTGAGTTTCTTACAACTGGGATGTGGCAACATCAGTCTTCCATTGGATTTAGAATTGAACTTTTACTTTTGACATGGATTTGTGGGTGCAGTGCATTGGACGGGGTTGTGAATTTTTGGCAAATAAAAGAAAAAGGGTGAGCTCAAATGCAGTTGT
>Ga0116230_10008416_pt1 | contig 10171 bp, 11 predicted proteins | sample S1TSphfallax_3_FD_88678 | JGI IMG/M metagenome (GOLD analysis project Ga0116230, IMG submission 88678) | Host-associated microbial communities from peat moss isolated from Minnesota, USA - S1T2_Fd - Sphagnum fallax MG | ecosystem: Host-associated > Plants > Peat moss > Unclassified | place...
CAGCAATAATTGTTTCACCTGCGATTTTCACGGCTGGAAATACACCCTCGAGGGCAAGAACAAGGAGATCCGCGACGAGGTGATCTTCCGGCCCGAGGTCATCCGAGATCGGCCCGGACTCACCGAAGTCAGCTGCTCGGTATGGAACAGCCTGATCTTCGTCAACCCCGACCCCAACCCCAAGCAGACGTTGCTCGAACAATTGGACGTCATTCCGCAGCACCTTGCGCCCTACGATTTCTCCAAATTCCGCGTACTGCGCGACCTGGAGTTCTGCTGGGATGCGAATTGGAAAACCGCCGTGGATGCCTTCATCGAGTTCTATCACGCCGACGACGTGCATCCTGAGGCCATCCCGGTGAGCGAGACGCTCGAGTGCCAGTACGACCTGTACAAGAACGGCGTCAGCCGCATGATCATCCCCATCGGCTACGTCACGAGCCGCTTCGAGGACCGCGACACGGTCAATGAATACCTCAAGATGTTCGTGTCGGTGTACGGCGGAAACCCCGATGATTACAAGCATCTGAAGGGCTGGGAGTACAAGAAGGCCCTGACCGATACCAAGCGCAAATGGGGTAAGAAGCACGGCTACCCGTACTTCGACAAGCTTACCGACGATCAGATCGTCGATGACTGGAATTACTTCCCGTTCCCCAACATGACGGTGAACGTGTTCGCCGACTCCATTCTGCTGCAGATCTTCCGACCGCATCCCACCGATCCGCGCAAGAGCTACTACAACGCCATCACGCTATGTCTGCCGGTGGCCGATGAGGAAACCCCGGTGCTCGACCTGAATTCCTTCGGCCCGGAATCCATGGGCCCGAAGGGCTGGAAAGGCGACGAACGCCCCGCGCGCTTCGTGCCCAAGGAACTGTCGGAGTTCGGTTACCTTTTGGCCCAGGACGTGCGCCGAATCCCCGAGGTGCAGAAAGGCATCGAGTCCGACGCCTTCAAAGGGGCGCGGTTATCCGAGTCAGAGAGCCGCATCCGGCATTATCTCGCGGAGATCGATCGGCTGATCGGGCGCACAGTCTAACTACGCGGGCGCGAGGCGTTGATCGCCCCGCGCCCGAGAGAATGGCGTTTGGTGCGATCCGCGGGAAGGCTTACATTCGTCCTGTTGGCTGCTATCGAGCGCGGCTCAGATCCGGGACGCGGCCGAGTTGTTGCGCGCAAATGTATGCGAGGGCAAGGGACAGCGCCATCGACGCAGCCGCGCCAATGCGAGATGCCTGGATGCCACCGCCCGAGGCCAACGCAAAGGCGACGGGATAGGCAAACACATTGAACACGCCGATCATGCTGATCGGGCAGATCACGAGCATCCACCATTGTGTTGCGCCTTTTACCCTGTCGAACCAAATGCGCGCAATCGAACCCAGGACGACGCAGGCGCAGCCCACAACGACCGCGACGTGGACCGGGAAATCACCCACCGTGAAAGGCTGATCGCCAAAATACAGCCAGACGCCTGCCCTGACACTGACGATTTCCAGAGCAACCTCTGCCGCCACCAGTACCGCCATGCCAATGAAAAATCGCTGCAACGTAAAAGATCGAAGGAAATTACTACTCTCCAGAAAATAGGCGGCGGGTCCAAAGAATGCGCTGTAGCAGAATCCCAGAAATATCGGCACAGGCTGTCCAAATCCCTTGAACAAGACATGTTGCCCAATCTGCGGATAGAAAAATTTGTAAAAATACATGAGGTGCGGTTCGAGCACACAGGTCAGGAATCCCGCGGTCATGCAAATGACCAGAGCGGGTTCACGACGAACGATGATGTTGCGAACACCCCAAAGTATCATCGCCCCGACGAACAGGCCCATGACCCATTCCGAAACCGCCTGCGCGCTCGTCGGCATGACTACATTGGTCGGCCACGTCTGCTGGCCGATAAAGCTGTGCGCCACTACATCATCTCCTCTTCCGTCTTGCCCGCGCGGTATCACCCGACGACGGCGCAATGCTTCTCGTATTTGTCGACAAGTTCTCGCAATCTCGTCATCTTGCGTCCGGCTGCCGCACCGGACGCGATGCTGTGCTTCATCGCCTGAATATCTTGTTCACGCACCTTGCCGCCATGATGGAAGCGATTGAAGGCATGGAAATCGAGAGGCAGAGAGTCTCCTTCCATTTTTCTGAGTAACATCGCCAAAGTCGCCTTTCGCAAAAAGGGCGACGCAAGACTGCCTAGCCAACCATTTTTCGGCAAACCAATCACTTCGCGCATGGCCGCACTACCGAGATACATCAACGACGAGTTTGCAGACATCGTACGGGCATCGGGCCAGCCCGCCAAATCGCACATCGCGGTCATCGGGAAAAACGCAGTGCTCATGATCTCGAACAGGGTTGGGCTCATGACAATGCCTTTCGACACGCCCGACTGGTTGTGGAGCGCGGCAAACCGTTCGGCTTCTTTCCGCGGTCGCGCGGCCAGCATGAAGCCGGCACGGTTGGAGAAATGATGATAGGCAAAGGATGCCTTGATAAGCTCAGCAGGATCGGTCGGCGGATGTAGCGGAAGTGTCACTCGATCGGTCTGATAGGCCAGGCATCCCAAGGTGCCTTCCAAAATTCGGGCTTCAGGCAGTCGTGTTGTCTTGATAAAGTGATCATGCACGCCGACACCACCCGCGATGATGATCGTTTGATGAGCGCGGAAGAGATCGCCGATTCCAGTGAGAAGCCGCGTTCCCTCGACACTGCGGCAAGACGGACCATCGAGAGTCACCAGCGCGTAATCGAATTCCCGGCCAACCAACTCCGCCAGGCTGGTGACGACCCCATACCCGGCAAAGGTCTTCAATGAAGCGTCGTCGTAGCAATAGAGCTTTTGCGCCGATTGGAGAGCTAACCGGCGACCCTCGCGCACCAGGAAAGTAACGTTGGCGCCCGCGAGACTCAAATGATACCCGGTGATGACACCCTGGGCGCCGGCGCCCACGATCAATACAGTTGGGGTTTGCATTCGGTTGACTAATCAACCATGGCCGCAGCCTTCCCGAGTGCGCTCGTATCGAACGGCAACAGCGGGTGGATCACGCGCGACTGAAAACGCCAGCGTCCGCCGGCTTTGACGTACTCATCGGAGTAATACACCACCGCGCGCATATTGCCGGCGATCGTAACGGCCTCGACGATCGAGAACACGAGACCCTTCGCATGCGTGTCGTCCAGATCCTCGATGATTTGATTTGCGGTGATATGCGCCTGATGGGTAACCGTCTTCTTGAGTTCATCGAAGAACGCCGCAATCGCCCCGGCGCCCTCGTGAAGACCGGTGCCCACACGGGATTCATCAAATATCGCGTCCTCCGCCCATAGTTCCATCAGCTTGTCGTTCTGAAACGTATCGACGTAGTAAGCGTACCGTGAAGTCAACTCTTGGATGGCAAGCCGGTCTTCGATTCGATCCATGGAATTTCCTGGTTGAGTTGAACAGCGACCGCGTGTCATACCGTCAAATGTTGACGATAGTCGTCACATGCCTTGCTGCGATTGGTCGATTATCCGAACGCCGAGGTTCTGTGACCTAGTCAAGCATGACCAAGCTGGTTAGTCAACTGTGCCTAAACTTACGCGACGCTGTGGTCAAGCGGTGCGCTACGCCTCTTGGCCACGGTCGCGGCAATGTCGTGAACGATGGAGTCATAGACGCTTTCGATCGCTCCCTTGACCAATTCCCGCAATGTGGTCTTCGCGCTCGCCGACAGGTTCATGCGGCTCACCCCCTTTTCCGCCGGCGTACCGGTCAGCGGTATCGGACGGTTCAGATCCTGCGCTCGGGTCACGCTATCTCGAATCATCGAAAGACCTCCGGTATCAAACAATTCTGCGGTCCGTAGACATTTTAGTCAATGATGTCTAAACTCGCGCCCATTACGAAAACTAGCGATGGGAGTGGCGACAATGCATTGGATCTGTAGCCAGATTGGATTTGTGGGCACCGTGGCGTTCCTTGCGATGTCGGCCCGTGCCGACCAGGCCGCCGCTGCAGACCCAACGAGCGACAGCGGCGCCCTCGAGGAAATCGTAGTCACCGCGCAAAGACGCTCCGAGAATTTGGAGCGTACGCCGGTGGCGGTGACCGTAGTGGGCGGCGATGCCCTCGTCAAACAGGACATCGTCACGGAAGCGGACCTGCGCACGGCAGCTCCCGGGCTCACGGTGCGCGCGTCGCTCAATTCGAACGACTTGAACTATTCCATTCGCGGGCAAACCGTCGATGCCTTCAGCGGATCGCAACCCGCGGTGCTACCGTACATCAACGAGGTGCAAGTCGGGAGCTCCGGGGGCGCTTCGGCGTTTTACGATTTACAATCGGTACAAGTCTTGAAGGGACCGCAGGGAACTCTCTTCGGTAAGAATTCGACCGGCGGCGCCGTCTTGTTCACGACCACCAAGCCCACCGAGGATTTCGGCGGCTACTTCAGTGCGAGCACCGGCAACTATGGGCTGGCGCAATTCGAGGGGGCGGTCAACATCCCCGTCAATGAGGCCATTCAGGGGCGCATTGCGGGCTTCTATGAAAGCCGTGACGGCACGCAATACAACACGTTCACCGGCGGGCACGGTGGCACCGTACTTCGAGACGGCGTTCGCGGCAGCCTGACGGTCAAGTTCTCGGACGCCGTCAAGAACGAGTTTGTGGCGGACTATTTTCACGCTGGCGGCACCAGCACCAATCTGGTGCTATCCGCGGTCGCCGCGCCAGGGAGCAACGGTGCTTTCGTGCCGGCAAACATCTTCTACACGCCCGCGCTCGACGCGATCTTTGGTCCAGGCGCATTTGCGGCGTTCAGCGCGGGGAACCCCAAAATTCCGGTCGGTGGAATCTTTGCGTTTCTTGCCTTGCAGAATGCGCGCGGTCCGTTCGTCACGTCGGACAACATCAACGGCGATTACAAGGCGAACAATCTCGTCACGTCCAACATCACGTCCGTCGATTTGGCGAGCAATCTGCATTTCAGGAACATCGTTGGTTACAACCATCTCGTTTCCTCCGACGGCTACGATGCCGACGGCACCCCCTATGGCATTCTTGGCACTCCCCCCGGCGATAACTACGATCTATTCAAGACGCTCGACCAGTTCTCTGAGGAGCCGCAATTCGTGGGCAAGGCGCTCGGCGACAACTTGTCGTATGTGACCGGACTCTATTACTCCTACCAGAAGTTCGCGGACCGCGAAAAGACCTCGTTTCTTGACTTGAGCCCGCTGCCTGTACCGCTCACGATACAAAATAACGATACGCTGACCCGGGATGCCTCATATGCCGGTTATGGGCAGGGAACTTATGACCTCAGCGAAGTCACAGGAGTCTCGGGTTTGAGCGCCAGTGCGGGCGTTCGCTATACCAAGGAGGAGGTGAGCATGGATCAGACGCCGGGTTCCTCGTCCTTTGACTTGCCGCCACCGTTCGAGAACCGGCTTGCGAAGGACTTCGACAAGGTGAGCTGGCAATTCGGGGTCCAGGAACAGCTCAACAATGATTTGTTGGTGTACATCGTGTCGCGACGCAGCTTTCGCAGCGGCGGATTCAACACCACGGCTCCTCCGATACCGGGCTTCGGCAACGATGGCGGGGCGGGTTTCGATGCGGAAACCGCCACGGACGTGGAGTTGGGGGCAAAATACCAGGGCAGTGTGTTCAGCCTGCCGGCGCGGCTCAACGTCGCCCTCTACGACGAATCCGTCACGGGCATCCAGCGCGCTGTGTATACGGAAGTTGCGGGTCAAATTGCGGCGGTAACCACAAATGTCCCCAAGACGCGGGTAAGTGGACTCGAGGTTGAAAGTCAGATCATTCCAACTTCATGGTTACGATTCGGTACCAACTTCGCGTACACGGATGCCCGGTTCACCAGCAACGAAGTCACTCTGCCCGGTCCACCGCAGATCACCGTCGGATTTGGACCCTACCCAGATACCCCGGCGTGGAGCGGAACGGTGTTTTCGGAGGTCTCCCACCCGGTGACCGCCGACCTCGCGGTATCGGTGCGTGGCGAACTGTACGACCAGACGAAAATCTACTATTCATCGACCTACAACACCCTTACGCCGGACTCGCTCATACGCGGCTATGCAGTCGCCAATTTCAGAGTGGGTTTGGACGACACAAAGGCGGGCTGGTCGGTCGCGGCCAACGTCAAGAATGCGTTCAATCGGGTCTATTATGTCGGAGGCCTCGCCGCCATCAACGTCATCACGACAAATGCGGTGATACCAGGCGATCCGCGAACCTTTGTGGTAACGCTGCGTTACAATTTTTGAGTGAGCAGCTGCATGAATCCCGGCGTGACCTGCACCGCCGCGAACATGCCGAAGGGCCCCGTGATATTCACCGAGAGCAGCCGGTCACAGGTGTTCTCGTCCTCCTCGGCAAGCCGCTTAGCCGCCCGCGTCCGGTAAATCCGCGAGCACAACCCTGGCACCTCGCTCCGCGAGGAGCGTCGCCGCGGTCTTGCCGATGCCGCTCGAGGCGCCGGTCGCGATGATCGGATGCCCAGAAAGGGATGGATGCATCACGCTGAACTCCTTAAGATAATATGATGAAAAAAGCAGACCAAACCACCAGCGAGCGCATACTGGCTGCGAGCCTCAAGCTCTTCAATGAACATGGATACCCAAATGTATCGGCGCTGAAGATTGCGCAACATCTCGGTATCAGCCACGGCAATCTTGCCTACCATTTCAAAACAAAGTCCGACATCGTGATGACGGTGTTTCCCCTTCTGGAACAAGCGGTGCGAAGTGCGCGAACGCCTGGCGGCGGGTTGTTGCCTCGCGATGCAGCGGTGCACCAGATCGAATTTTCCCGCACTCTGTGGCGCTATCGGTTCTTCTTCAATGGCTTGACGCAGCTTTTGTCGCGCGACGAACGACTCCGGGCACGGTTCCTGGTTCTTCAGGAGACCGTCGTGCAAACCATGCAGGATCTATTCGACGATGCCATCAAACAGGGTGACATGAAACCCGTGGAGCCACCGACGACGACGCGCATTCTCTCCCGCTGCTGCTGGATGACCTGGTTGAGTTGGCTGCGCTTCGAACAAATCGATAATCCCACCCCCTTTGAGGCGCGAAATGAAGCCGTGTATAACGGCTGCATGCTGAGTTTTGGAATCGTACAAGCCTATTTCAGCAAGCAATTCTCCGCGGACGTGTTGAGTGAGCTGCGCAGCGCGGTGGGTGATTCCGCCTCGAAAGTAAAGCCGTCGCGGCCGAAGCTCCGCCGGAAGCACTGAACGTGCATGATAAAAATCCCCTCTCGAGTCGCGGATCGGGCAACATGTCTGCCCTTGAACAAAATAAAACGCTAGCCTTCGAGTTCATCCGGCTCGCCGCCGACAATGCCATCGACGCCGCGTTGAACCTCCTGCATACCGAGGCGACCTGGTGGGTGGCCGGCGATCCAGGCCGGCTTCGCGTCGCGGGATTAAAGTCCCGGCCGCAGATCGAGCGCTTGCTGCACGGCCTCAAGAAAGCACTTCCCGACGGCATGCGCATGACCGTGACCGGAGTCACCGCGGAGAATGACCGCGTCGCCATCGAACTCGACGGCACAGGGAGCTGGCACAACGGCAAGACTTACCACAACCACTATCATTTTCTTTTTGTCATCCGCGACGCACGGATCATCAGCGTGCGCGAGTACATGGACACGCTGCATTTGCACGATGTAAATCAGGCGTGAGCCATCAATCGATGGCCGAATGCCGGCCCCAGTCGAAGCGCCGGCCGAGTATGCATTTGACGATCAAGTGATCGGTCGACCCCGTCGCACCGATGCCGATCCCGATGTTGATCTCCCAGAGCGGCGAGACGTTCAAATCGGTGACCACGAATACCTGTTGTTGTTGGCCATGGATGGGAGCGATGTTGTCGATGGCACCATAGTCAGCGTACCACTCGATCCCGCCGCTCACGACCCGATTGAAGTCATAGCTGATTTTAGCACCCGGCGCGAAGCCGAGGCCTTGATTGACGTCCGGTCCATGGAGCGTCCGCTCGAGCGCTGGATTGATGGCGAAATACCAGCGGCCGACGCTCTTGTCGATGATGGGCCTGATTTCCCACGTCCAGGTGTCGGTGGAATAGGCCGAGCGCTGGAAACCGATTTCGGTGGATAGACTCAATCCCACCGGCCATCCCCAGGAATCCGGCACGCGTACGCGCGGTCTGATGTGATCGCCCACCCATTGCACGCCGTGTCCATCCTGTTCGCTCGTGAATATATAGAAACCCACCTCCGACCAATCATTGAGTCCCTCAGTGAGTTCGACGGTTTCGTGCTCTTGATGATTCGTCGGGTAGACACCATCGGCGGGAAATTTCGCGCCGTCCACCGTGAAGTTCGAGTGAAGCTCCACCATCAGCGTTTCCGGCGGCACGGTCTCGGCACCGTAGACTTGGATCTCGTAGTTGCCCTGCGCCCGCGCGAGCATCGGCGTCAAGCAGACGGCGATCGCCAATGCGATCCACCACCGCCATGCCGGCCGCTCACGCATAGTTGAGCAACATCATGAAGCCCAAATCCATATGATTCTGCTGATGACAATGAAACAGCGTGGCGCCCGGATTGTCGGCCGTGAATTCGACCTCCGTGACGGTTTGCGCGTCGACCAAGACGACATCCTTGATGATGCCGCGAAGGTCCCGTTGATCCACCGCAGAGGAGTCGGCGTCAATGCGCCGTCCTAGACTGCGCACCTCAAAGCTGTGCCGGTGCAAATGCAGCGGATGATCATCGATGCTCTTGTTGATGAACTGGAGCCGATACCGCTGGCCGTGGACCAGCGGCTGGATGCGGGTGTCTGGATAGGATTCGCCATTGATGGTCCAGCGCTCCATGGCACCGTGACCGCGGAACACGGCTTCGAACACCAGCGGGATCACGGTCGAGCCCGCGCCAATCCTGTCGTCGCTGCTAGGGCCGGCGGTACGGTCGGCCGCAAACTGCTCATAATTCCAACTCAAATCCGCCGGCTGCACCCACCGGGGCGCACCCGACTCATGCGCGTATTCGATCACGACCCCCATGCCGAGGGCCTTAACGTGCTTGCGGACTTCGCCCAGCACCCAGACACCGGGATTGTTCATCTCCACCGTAGCGCACACGCGCTCGCCGGGAGCGAGCCGGATCATGGGCACGACCCGCGGTGTCGGCACGGCGTTGCCATCAAGCGCAATCACGCGAAGTTCGTGACCAGAGAGCGCAATCCAGTGCACCTCGGTGGGACTGGAATTGAGCAAATGCAGCAGAATTCGCTGTCCCTGTTTGACCCGCAGCGGCTCGCCGTGTCCCAAAACCTTGCCGTTGATGGTCGCGACGGCATAACTCGGATTCATCGCGCCATCATCGCTCGCGAGCAGGTATCCCCGCCAATCATGTAATGCGAGGAAAAACTCTTGATCGAACCGGCCCGGATCGTCGTGCGCATCGATCATCAGGAATCCATGTTGTCCGCCATACTGCGCGCGGCTCAAATCGTTCATCGCCATGGTATGGGTGTGATACCAGCGAAATCCGGCCGGACGGGGCGTGAAGACGTACCGCGCAGCGCCTCCCGGAAGAATCGCCGGCGTGCCCTCCTCCATTGCGCCATCGACGTCGGGCGGTAAAAATAGTCCGTGCCAATGCACGACTTCCGGCATATCGGTTCGATTGGTCACCTCGATGGTGACCGGCCGACCCTCCTTTAAACGCAGCAATGGCCCGGGCACCTGGCCGTTGTACGTGACGGTCTTGACTACCTGGCGCGGCGCTAACTCGATCGCCGTGGATGCGATCTCGATCGAATGGTCCGCAGCCGTTTCCTGTGAAAATGTCCGTAAAGCGGGCGACAAGGCGGCGAGGCCCGACAGCTTCAAAAGATCGCGCCGCGAGAGCTTCACGGCCTCACCCGCTATTACCGAGCCGCCGCTTCGACACCGCCGTGAGCGCGTGACGGCACACTTCACGAATGCGGCCAGTCACCTGGCCGACCTCGTCCACCGCCAGGATATTGGCGGCGCCGAATACCTCCGCGAGTTTCCCGGTGTCGGACGCGCTTCCCACGCAAAGGCACACACACGCCGCTCCGGCGTTGCGTGCTTCGGCGAGCGCGCGGCCGGCATCCGCCGCCGCATAGCGAAGTTCGTAATCCTGGTCATAGGC
>Ga0116230_10008417_pt1 | contig 10170 bp, 8 predicted proteins | sample S1TSphfallax_3_FD_88678 | JGI IMG/M metagenome (GOLD analysis project Ga0116230, IMG submission 88678) | Host-associated microbial communities from peat moss isolated from Minnesota, USA - S1T2_Fd - Sphagnum fallax MG | ecosystem: Host-associated > Plants > Peat moss > Unclassified | place: USA...
AGGGCGTCCGCGCCGAGCGTCGACTCGGGGCCGCCGGAGAGCACGATCGCAGCCGGATCGCGCTTCGCGATCTCGTCCCACGCCGTGTCGTAGGGCAACAGTTCGGAGTAGACGTTTGCCTCGCGTGCGCGCCGCGCGATCAGCTGGCTGACTTGCGAACCGAAATCGAGGATGACGACGGTCGCAGCGCGGGTGGTCACGGCGGGCATGACCCAGGCTTCTTAGCGGCTCAGCGGCTTCCCGCTCGAGAGCATCTCGATCGCCTGCGCGACGCGGCGCTCGCGCGTCGCGGGGCGCTTCGCGCTCGCGATCCAACTGACGTATTCTTTCTGATGCGAATACGCAAGCGCGCTGAAGGCCGCGTGCGCCTTGTGCGCCTCGGCAAATGCCGCCTGCAGCTCCGCCGGAACGTCGACCGTGCGCGGTTCCAGGTCCGGTTCGAGCACCACGGTCACCCGATCGCCGGCGCTCGCGCGCGCCGCCGCCTGGAGCGCCTTGCTGACGGCGAGGGCGTGCGTCCCGTCGCCCACGGGCATCGCCGAACTCGTGAACGGCTCGCCGTTGATCGTCCCTTTGACCGGCAGCCGCGATTTCGTTCCGAAGACCTCTTCGACGCTGAACGGCAGTGTGAAAAACGTCCAGGCGCCGTTGGGACCGCGTGCGGTGAGTTCGACCGTGAATCGCTTCTTCATCGGACCTCCCGCGCCCGACTTCGGACCGCGCCCCGGCGGCCACCTTTGCACGTCAGGTCAAAACGTCGGCCAGCCGCCCCGCGTCGCGCGCAAATTCGATCTCCATCGCGATCCGCTCGCCGACCGCGATGTCGCGGCCCCAGCGGTAGGCGGAATAGGGGGTGTACCGCGTACCCGGCGACCCCGGGATGCGCAGCGAGACGTCGTACACGATGAAATCCTTGGGTGGGCCAGCGACGATGATGCACTGCAGCGCGAAGGGCCCGATGATCCCGGGGGCGCCGCCGGCCTGCGTCGCGCGCACGAAGCGTTCACCCATCGCAAAGGCCTTCTCGAGCATCGATTCGGTGAGCGTCGCGGCGATGTGGCCCGCCTCCTCGAGCCGGTGCGGTTCGTCGGCGAGTGCCTGCGCCTGCGCGAACGGCAGATCGCGAAAGCCTTCGCGATTGGTCTGGCGCCGCGTGTCGGTGCCGAGCAGCTCGAGTTCGCCGAGGATCGGCGACCAGAAGAAATTCAAATTGACCGACGGCCCGAGCGCGTACTCCTCGATCACGGCGCCCGCAAGACCGGCCTCGGTAACGAGGCCGTCGCCGATGAGCCGCGCGCTCTCGCGCGCGTATTCCGCGGGCGACCGCACGAGAAAGAACGCGCGCTCGAACGATACCTTCGCGTGCGGCGCTTTCACGACGGCCAGCCGATCGATCTCGGCCGGCGTCGCGAATTGCCGCGGCGCGCGGATCCCGGCGCGTTCGAGCAGCGTGTACTGGTTGTCGGGCTCATCGCGCTCCTCGGCGCGCAGGAGCGTCCGCGAACCGAAGAACGGCACCCGCATGCGCGCCTCGATCTCGGCGTAGGAATAGCGCTGGTGCAAGTAGACCTCGAACGAACGATTCGCCACGAACACGACGCTGCGCGCGAGCAGCGCTTCTTGGACCGGATCGTCGAGCAGATCGCTGAAGCGTTCGAGCAGCAGCGTCTCATCGACGCAGCCGCGCTCCGGCGCGGTCTTCTTCGCGTAGAACTCCGCGTACGTGCGCTCGCGGCCGCGCTCGGTGACGATGAGATTGCGCATCCCCCGCAGGTTCGCACCGGCGGCGACCTCGAGCGCGGAGTGCGAGCCGATCGAGCACAGCGTGAGGTTGCGCTGGTCGTAACGAGCCAGCGTCGCGCGGAGCGTTTCGGCGTCCATCAGGCGCCGGCGGATCCCGTCAGCAGCAGGTGCGCTTCGGGGGAAGCATTGTAGTCGATGGTGAGCGTCTTGCGCACTTGGACTTGCGCGGCCTTCGCCTGCGGGGAGTCGATCCGCCCGAGGGTCCGGTAGGTCGCGAGCAAGAGCCGCGGCAGCTCGTAATCGCGCGGATAATTCTGCTGCCAGTCGTCGAGCGCGTCGACGACCCACAGCGCATCCGTCGTCATGCGGTCGCCCCAGCCGACGTCCAGGTACTTGCCGATGCGCACGATCTCGTTGCGAACGCCGATCGGCGAGAGTTTGGTGCGGCCGAAGTACTCGTCGGCCGGTGCCGTAATCACAAGGTAGGCTTGGTGCGAGAGCACGCGGCCGATCGTCGGGATCGTGTGGACCGACGCCTTGTGCGAGGCGATCGCGACGGCGGCCTCGAGATCGGTCGCGGTATAGCCGGGAGCGCCGGCGCGCGCTTCGTGCGCGTAGGTCAGGACGCTCGTCCCGTCGTCCGCAACGAGGCCGATCGGAAAGACGGGCTGCGCCGCGCGCGCGAGCGCGGCGGAACGGAACTGCGGATCGTGCGTGAGCGCGAAGGCCCGGACGTCGGCGCGCACCTGATCGAGCAGCGCCTCCGCATCGTTCGGAAAGGCGGCGAGGTTCGCGGTCGCGTCGGCGTCGGCTGCGAAGGCAAGCTTCGCCGTGTCGGCATCCTCGGCGTCGAGTTTCGCCAGCAGGGCGCGCGCGGCGGCGCCGCGGACCGGATCGCTTGCGTACGCGGTCGCGGCGAGCCGCACGTACCACTCGGCCGCATCGCTGCTGGTGAGCGGGTTGTAGTGCAGCTGCGTCGCAAGATCGACCGCGACGCCCTTGATCGCGAGGTTATCGGGATCGTCGCGCCGCCGCAGTTCGTAGGCCCGGCCCGCATCGAGGACGGTCGAAAAGTAATACAGCTCGTCCGCGAGATGCCAGCCGTTCGCGCTGCCTTGCGCGTACGCGGCGGTCATTTCGCGGTAGAGTTTCTGTGGATCGACCTGCAGCTCGGCCCGGGCCGGAAGGGACGATTGGAACACGATCGCCGCCGCCGCGACGGCGGCGATGAGGTTACGCGGGGGTCGAATCGTCCAAAACGGCATTGAGCGAATTTGAAAGCAGAGCGTTCTTGATCTCACGTGCGATGCGCCGGCCGGTCGACATGGGCTCGGTGTAATTGAGGTACGAGTAGGGCGATCCGTCGATGAAGAGATTCGTTCCCGCAACGATGCGTGCCGACACCTCCATCACGTAGAATTGCGCGTCGGGCGTGATGATCGTCTCGATGCAGAACGCGCCGAAGAGGCCCTTGGGACCGCAGATCTCGCGGCTCACGCGCACGACGTCTTCGCCCATCCGGTACGCTTCGGCGAGCATCGATTCGCGCAGCGAGATCGGCTGGTTGCCCACCACCACGTACGAGGGATCGATGTCCATCTGCTCCTGCGCGCGCGACGGGATACGCCCGAGCGAATCGACGTTGGTCTCATAGCGGCGGTCCATCGACATCACTTCCATCTTGCCGGTGAGCGGCGAGTAGAAATAGTGGATGTAGAACGGCACGCCGATGATGTATTCTTGCAGGATGTAATTCTGCCGGGCGAGCAAGCCGGCGCGCTCCTCGAAATCCATCGCGTTGCGCAAGAACATGTAGCCCTTGCCGCCGGCGGCGCCGTAGAGCTTCACGATCACGGGCCGGTCGATCTCGCCGCCGGTGCGGAACTGGCGCGGCACTTTGAGCCCGGCGCGGGTGAGCCACTGGCGCTGCAGCTCGCGGCTCGCTTCCCAATCGAGCACGGCCTTGTTGCCGAAATAGGGGATCGGCATCTTCTTGTGTTCGTCGAGCGAGAGATACGCGACGAACGAACCGTGCGGCACGATGATGATCTTGCGCTTCTCGAGCTCGGGGACCAGGCCCATGAACTCCGAATACGATTCGATCGCAATCACTTCGTCGATGAACGCGTAGCTGCGATAGAGCCGCTCCATGTCGCGGTTTGCGATCGCCAGCGTGTGAAAGCCCTCGTCGTGCGCGCCCTTGAGGATTTGCAGTGCCGAGTGCGACCCCAGCGTCGCGATCGTATAGAACTCGCCGGCCCCGGATTTGCGTTCTTTGCCGAGCGGATAGGGGTCGACAATCATCGTCATCGCAAGACTTTCTGAAACGCGGGGTTACACAAGAATTCCGTCACGGCTCGCTCGAGTACGGCGGCGGAATCGGTTCCGGCGGCGCGAACGCGCCACGCCGTAGCTCGCCGGATGGCAGAGACGCCGGGCAACGTCCGGCCGGCGACCGTCGTCGTTTGGGTTTCGTCGCGTGGGGCGACCCATACCTCGCCCGCCGCCGGAAGATCGTTCGCACGTTCGTCGAGCCGGTGCTTGTTGGGATTGAAAATCGTTTCGATCGTCGCGATCTCGCGCCGCAACGCAGCTGCGTGCGCCGCGTCGACATCGAAGCGCCAGATGTCGGCGCGCTCGATTGCCTCGAGCGGCAAGCCCATCCGAACGAGTGCCTCATAGGCGGTAAACGCTTCATTATCGGGGATCGTCAGCGCCACCGCGAACGCGAGCGTCGGCATCGCTACGCCGCTCCGAGCGCGCGGACGAACGCGCGAAAGAACGGCGCGCCGCCGGGCGGTGCGATGCGCGAGTTCGCATCGCGTTCGGGATGCGGCATGATCGCAAGGATACGCCCGCTGCGATCGATGAGGCCGGCGGCATCGAGCTGCGAGCCGTTGGGCGCCGCGCTCCGCGCGCCCAGCGCGTCGCAATAGACGAAGGCTACGTGACCCTCACGATCGAGCGTCGCGAGTTCGGCTGCCTCGGCCTGCAAGCGGCCCTCGCCGTGCGAGATCCACACCGGCAGCGGCTCGCGCGGGAAGCCGGCGAGGATCGGCATCCGGTTCTCGTCGACGGTTGCGCGCACGTAGACGCGCTTGCATTGATACCGTCCGCCGGGAAGGTTCGGCGTGAAGGCGGCCGTCGGCCGGCGCACCGGACCCGTGCCGGGGACCAGGCCCGTTTCGAGTAAGACCTGCGCGCCGTTGCAGATGCCGAGCACGAGTTTGCCGGCGTGCGCGCCGTCGATCACGGCATCCGTGAGCGCATCATGCGCGGCGACGGCGCCGGCGCGCACGCGGTCCTCGTACGCGAAGCCGCCGGGCAGCACGTAGGCACCGAACGCGCCGAGCGCGTCCTTCCCGCGGCTGTAGTGAACGATCTCCGCGTCGGCACCGGCCGCGGTCAGCGCGCGCAGCGTCTCTTCCTCGCTGTTCGTGCCGGGATAGACGAGCACGGCGACGCGCGCGGCGGCGGTCATGCGGCATCTCCGTAAAAGTCGCGCAGCGGTGCCGACCACGCATCGTGCAACGCGCCGACCGCGAGCGGTTGCGGGCTGGGTTCGATCGCAATCTCGGGCTGGTCGAGCGTTTCGCCGATGTGCAGCACCGCGACGCCGTACGCATCGGCAAGGCCGTGGATCGCCGTGGCGTCGGCGACTTCGAGTACGAACCCCCCGTATTCACCGAAGAGCGCGACGGCGGCCGGCAGCGCGGGCGCCCAACCGGCGGGATCGACGATCCGCGCGCCGAGCAGTGCGCCCGCTCGCGACGCTGCAAACGCCATCTCCGCGACCGCGACGAGCAGGCCGCCGTCCGAGACGTCGTGCACGGCGAGGACGAGCCCGCTATCTTGCAGCGCGCCGAGCAGTGCGAGCTCGCGCCGGATCGCGGCGTAGTCGGGCTGGGCGAGGTTGGGCGTCGCGAGGCCGGCAAGCTCGGCATAGACCGAGCCGCCGAGCGCGGCCTGCGGCGTGCCGAGCAAGAACAGCGCGCTGCCCGAGCGTTTGAAGTCGCACGTCGTCGTACGCGCGACGTCGGCGATCGTCCCGACGCACGCGACGATCGGCGACGGCGCGACGGCATGGCCCGACTTCGATTGATTGTAGAGGCTGACGTTCCCCGAGACGTACGGCACGCCGAGCTCGCGACCCGCATACGCGAGGCCGTCGACCGCGGCGACGAACGCGCCGAGCGCCTTCGGATCGGTCGGATCGCCGAAGTTCAGGCAATCGGTGAGGCCCGCCGCCGTCGCGCCGACCGCCGCGACGTTGCGGACCGATTCGATCACGGCGAGTTCCGCCGCGCGTTGCGGATCGATCGCGCCGTAGCGCGGGTTGCCGTCGACGCTGAGCGCGATGCCGAGCGGCGCGCCTGCCAGCGGAACGATGACGCCGGCATCGGCATATCCGGCAGGCACCGCGGTCGTTCCGCGCACGACCGAATCGAAGCGCTCGACGATCGTCGCACGCGAGCAGACATCGCGATGCGCGAGCGCAGCGAAGAGCAGCTCGCCCGCCGATTGTTCCGGCAGCGCGCGCACGCGCGCGAGCAGCGACTCGACGGGCTCGGCATCGGGCAGCGCGATCGTGTAGGGGCGGTTGTACCGAACGCCTTCGGTGAGAAAACCGAGCGGCACGTCCATCACGACCGCACCGCGGTGTCGCGCGACGTAGCGATCGCCCTCGGTCACGGTCCCGATCACGGCCGCACACGCGCCGCGCGCGATGCGGGGCAGGGCGAATTCCTCGTTGTAGATCGCGAGCAGCGCGGGAGTGAACGACGGCGGCACGATCCAGCACAGCCGCTCTTGCGTTTCCCCGATCGCGATGACGGGTGCGGGCAGATCGGGTTGCGCCGTCGGCGCCAAATCGAGATCGATCTCCGCGCCGTAACCGCCGGCCGCGACGAGCTCCGCGCTGCAGCCGCACAGACCGCCCGCACCGAGATCCTTGAAGCCCGCCTCGATGCCATGGGCACGCAACTCCGCGAACACGCGATACGACGCGCGCATGACGACGCTCTTGAGAAACGGATCGGGGACCTGCACCGCGCCCTTATTGGCCTCGGCGTCGGCTTCATCGAGCGTCAGCGACGAGAACGACGCGCCGCCGAAGCCGCTGCGATCGGTCGCCTTTCCGACGAGCACGATGTCGTAGCCGGCCGAGCCGGGCGGCGCTTTCGAGTGAATGATCTGATCGGCGCGCACGAGGCCGAGCGCGACGACGTTGACGAGTACGTTGTCGTCGAAGGACGCGTCGATGTAGACGTCGCCACCGAGGTTGGGGACGCCGATCGCGTTGCCGTAGGCGGCGATGCCGTCGACCACGCTCTGCGCGACGTAGCGGCAATGCGGATCGTCGAGCGACCCGAAGCGCAGCGGATCGGCGATGCCGATCACTTCGGCACCCATGCAGAGCACGTCGCGAACGATCCCGCCGATCCCCGTCGCTGCGCCCTCGAAGGGCACGACCTGCGAGGGATGATTGTGCGACTCGTGCGCGATCACGATCCCCCACTCGTGCCCGTCCCAGCTACCGAGCCGCACGATACCTGCATCTTCCGCCGGACCCTGCAGCACCGTCGGCCCGTGGACCGGCAATTTGCGCAAGTGGCGACGGCTCGATTTGTACGAGCAATGCTCGCTCCACTGCGCATCGAAGGCGTAGAGCTCAACGTCCGACGGCAGCCGCCCGAGCGTGTGCACGATGCTGCGCAGCTCGTCCTCCGAGAGCGCGATGCCGAGTTTCGCGCGCGCGGCGAGCAGCCGTTCGAGATCGGCCGGCTCGACGCGGGATTCAACCAACGGCGGGCCCGACCGGCGTCGCGTTGAGGTGGGCGTCAGCTTGCAAGATCGCGCTCTTCACGTTGGTCTGCAGCAGCAGCACGCGGCCGAACACCACCGTATCGTCCATCGCGAGCGCCTTCGCGACGGCGAACGCCGCCGTCTCCAGCGCGGGCGCACCGGCGTACACGCGCACGACGGGATTCGGCGAGAGGTGATCGAGCACGCCGAAGATCGCGCTGCCCGGTTCGCCGATACCGACGAGCACGAGTCGCGGAAAGGTGACCTCGATCTGCGCGAGCAGTTGCAAGAGAAACCCCGGCGTGCGCTCGACCGACACCACGTGACGGACGCTCGCAAGACCGAACTGGCCGATCGCGCGGGCGGTCTCCGAGGTCAGCGCCGCGTGTTGCGCGCCGTCGGCAAGAATCGCCACCATCCCCGCGCGCATCTGCGGAAACGTGCCCACCGTTTCGGCGACTTTTTCGTAGGTGTCGCGCAGCGCGAGCAGATCGCCCGCCGTGACCGTTTCGAGATTGCGATAGATTTGTTTGTCGAGCATGAGATCTTCGCGGCCTTGCGGCCAGATACGCCACGAGTCGTTGTCGATCACGTCGGCGACCACGAGCGATCCTTTGCCCTCGCCGCTCGCGAGCCGGCCGAACTCGATCTTGAGGTCGACGAGCAGCGTATCCCGGCGCCGCCACGCATGCGCGAGGATCTCGAAGACGATCCGCGCGAGCTCCGTCATCGTCGCCACTTCCTGCGGCGTCGCGATGCCGCGCGCGACGATCGCGTCGGCTTCGATGAGCGGGTCGTGGTTGGCGTCGTCCTTGAGAAAGAATTCGATCAGGCGCGGCGAGAGGACCGCACCGCGCGCGATGCCGGGCTTGCGCTTCACGAGCGATCCGGCGGCGACGCCGCGTACGACGACTTCGAGCGGCACCATCTGTGCGCGCCGCACGAGCATCTGGTTGTCGTCGTCGTCTTCGCCGCCGCTCAGATAATGCGTCGGAACACCGCACAGATTGAGCAGCCGGAAGACGCGCGCGGTCGTTTTGGCCGCGATCCGGCCTTTGCCCTCGATCGTGTCCGTGCGTTCGCCGTCGCGCGCGCTGATCGTATCGAGTTGCGAGACGATCAGCACGTCGGGCTGACCGACGAGTTCGTGCAAGACCTTCGTCTTGCCGCGGGTGATTTCGTGACCTTTTTGCATGTTAAACGGTTTCTGCGAGGGTCGCACGGATGCGCGCGGCGAGCCGCCGCGCGCGCACGGGCGCATCGCCGACGTGCGTCGAGGGATCGAGTTGCGCGCGCACTTCGGCCGGATCGATGAACCGGGCGATGCGATCGTCGTCGGCGAGCAGCCGGGCGAGGGGATTCGTTTCGCCGCGGCCGAGCGCGGCATAGGCGCTCATCGCACTCTCGCGGATCGCCTCGTGCATCTCTTGCCGATCGGCGCCGGCTTTGGCCGCCTCCATGAGGATCGCCTCGGTCCCCGAAAACGGCCCGTAGGTGCGCAAGTTCTCGGCGATCCGGCGTTCGTCGACGCGCAGGCCGTCGACGATCTTGCGCGCGAGCGCGAGGATCTCGTCGGTACACAGCACCGCCTCGGGCAAGATCGTGCGCCGGTTCGCCGAGTCGTCGAGCGTTCGTTCGAGGTAATTGGTCGCGGCGTTTTGCCACGCGACATCGGCATACGCCGGCAGCAGCCGCGCGAGCGAATCGATCCGCTCGGCCATGACGGGATTGCGTTTGAACGGCATCGCCGAACTGCCGACTTGCTTTGCGCCGAAGGGCTCGAACATCTCGCCGAAGCCCGGCGAGCTCAAGACGCGCACGTCGGCGGCGAACTTCGAGAGCGACGCGCCGAGGCCGGCGAAGTGCGAGAGCAAGAGATAGTCGAGTTTGCGCGGATAGGTCTGCGTCGCGACGTCGCGCGCGGTGAGGTCGAAGGCCGCGAGTACGTCGTTCTCTTGATCCTCGGGGCTACGCCCGGTGCCGGCGAGCAGCCGGGTGTAGGATGCCGATGTGCCGACCGCGCCGCGAACGCCCTTCGCGGTGAGCGCGGCGCGCGCGCTCTGCAAGAGCGTGCGATCGATCAGCACGTCCTGCGCGTAGACGGCGAGCCGATACCCGACGGTCGTCGGTTCGGCCGGTTGCAGATGCGTGTACCCCATGCACACGAGATCCGCGTGGCGTTCGATCTGCGTCGCGAACGCCGTCAGCAGCGCATCGAGCGACTCGAGCAAGAGCGCGCTCGCCCGGCGCAGGCGCACGATCTCGACCGTATCTTCGATATCCATCGACGTCGCGCCGAGGTGGATCTTCCCGCCGCCGATCGTCGCCTGGCGGGCGTAGACGCGGATCTCGGCCATCAGGTCGTGGCCGATCTCGTGTTCGATCGCCAGCGCCGCGTCGATGTCGATCTCACCGGCATGCGCGCGCAGATCGGCGAGTTCCGCCGCGGTGACGAGGCCGCTCTGCAGTTGCGATTCGGCAAGCGCGACCCACACCGCACGCCAAAGCGTCCGGCGCTGCCGTTCGGAAAAAAGTTCGCGCAACTCGGTGCGCGCATAGCGCCACGAAAACGGCGATGCGTACGATGTGTGGTTCATCCTGCTCTCCGGCGCCTTCGCGCCG
>Ga0116230_10008420_pt1 | contig 10168 bp, 10 predicted proteins | sample S1TSphfallax_3_FD_88678 | JGI IMG/M metagenome (GOLD analysis project Ga0116230, IMG submission 88678) | Host-associated microbial communities from peat moss isolated from Minnesota, USA - S1T2_Fd - Sphagnum fallax MG | ecosystem: Host-associated > Plants > Peat moss > Unclassified | place...
ATTGGAGTTGCACAACAATCGTCTCACCGGAACAATTCCAATTTCATCGACAAATAGTTACAATCTTGGTTTTGATAATCTGACAAGTCTGATGACATTGTGAGTGGCAATGTATAATCTCATCTTTAGGGCCTAATGATTTTATGATTTTCATGTGCATCCAAATGTACCTAAGAATTTCATGTTTCAATCAAAGCCATCATGAACATTTCAGTAAATGAACTTTCCCAATTTCAAGACTTTATTTGTCGTAGGAAAGTGTCTCACAAGAAAAGGAATGGTCAAGTTAGGTTAGAGGATAAACGGGTATTGTAGGAATTGAAACACACTTTACTATTATGTGCATGTCATGGTGGAAGGGTCCTTGGTGATGCCTAATTTTTTTCAATCATATAATTCGCCATCTTATTAAGCTAGTGAATCTCATAGCTTATCTTCATGTGATGCAGGACATTGCAAGAGAATTTGTTAAGTGGAGGACTACCCAATCTTCGAGGTGCATACAATCTTTTAGTATCGTGAGTGCATTGTCAACCAAAGTCAACATGGCAATTGGTTTACTTGGTTTATATCTGGAGTTTGCACTTTACTCTAATTGAATGATCTTTGATCATGCAACGTTGGTTGTGTTAATTTTAGATGACACTACTTTTTACATTGACCGTTGTGAACATTGAAAACTTCAACATTCCAAAATATAATGTTTGTTGTATAATTTGTAACCAACTAAATGGCCTTAAGGATACTTAAATTGTCAAACTTATAACATGTGCGGGGAAATTGTTCAGGAATTTTAGTTCCAACAATTTGAGCGGGAATGTGTCGATCCATTCAATTTTCAATTCAACATCTCCTCTCGGTATTTTGGATTTGTCATTCAATTTTTTCACCGGTGCTTTCCCCGATGTAAACATCTTCTCAAATTCATTGCAACATTTGTGAGCTTCCTTTCTCTTACCTCTTTGAACTTCAACAAACTTATGGCACTTTAACACTAAACCCAATAAAGTTATTAAAATGGGTATAAATGATAGAAAGTTTTGAACCTTAAGAAGATTTCAAAAGCAATGTCATGTTAGACATTAAAATGATTAAATTCACCCCAAATTTCTAAAATTATGTGTTAGTTATATGAAAAAGGCATCAAAATGGTATCCTAAAATACTCAAATGAACTTTGCATGTTTATTTTTAATGACCTAAGAGACTTCCACTATAACTTAATTTGATGTTTTAAAAAGTTATATTTGCACATTGGAGACCTATTTTCTACACTATGGTTGTAATTGTTAAATTACAATAAAAACTCATTTTTCTATGGTAAAAGTTTGAGTGGTTTACAATGGTTACAAAAATCCTTACTCTAAGCCCCCAGGTAGTTTGGGAAACCTTAATGCATGTGGGATACATAGGTTTGTTGAATAGTCCTTGCTTTTGACCACAAGAACTACAAGATTCAATTCATTTAGAACAAGATTAAAACAAGAATTAATGAACACATGTTTAATGTATGTAATTGATTATCCTATAATATCTTTCAATTATGACATGGGGTGAGATTAAAAATTTGCCTTTTCATTATGGTTTTTAAGTCTCACTAAACTACTTCAAGGTTTTTTAAGCAAACCATTGAATGATTATTTGCAACATGTAGGGATTTGGGCAATAACCTTTTTGATCCAAGTACATTTTCCCAACCTTGGCTTTCAAACTTCACACATCTAAAAACATTGTGAGTATCCACATCAAGTTTTGATACCAATTTCAAAACGAGTTTCTTTTTTTCCTATTTATTGTAATAAAAAAATTGTTTTGACATATTCCTTTGCAGAAAGTGGAGGATGTCAAATAAAATTATCAATTAAACATGTGGTTTCATTGTTCCTAGGAATGTATATATGCATTTTATGTATTGTCAATATCTCATTCAAAACTAAAAGCTAAGGGTTTACAATATTTAAAATATAATAGTATGCAATATTTTGTTTTCAACATAAGCAAGTACAAGAGTCTCCTTATACCATTATGGAAAGTTGGACAAACGTGAAAACTTCAAAATGTGGTTATCACTTAAAAGATAACTACACCTAAATGCTTCTAAATACCAACTATTATATAGATCATCATGAAGAGAAAAGTGGGGGAAAAACTACAAGATCTTTATGTTAATTATGACTTGGCATGCAGAGGGTTGGCAAACATATCTCCACAGTTGTTGGCAAATATGTTACATAATGGTTTTATTGAACTTGGTTTTCTTCTTGAGGGACTCACATCATTACAAACCTTGTGAGTACTATCATAGTCCCTTTTAAGATGTTGCACTATGGTTAATGAAAGTTCATATCATGTCATTGGGCATTTTAACCATAAAATCAACCAATTGTGTTGACATGTACAATGGAAATTACAAATTTGTATTGATATCATTTGTATTCAATGTATTTTTAATTCACAAAAATTCATTCCATCCAAGTTTACCATGTTTATGACCAAAAGGATATTAAAAATATATTTGTATAATGTGTATGAAACCTTTTTTGAAATTGTTCATAATTTCCAATGCTATATGTAACAATACATGAAATATATATATTTAACTAATTCAGCTCAATATTTGAATTTGAATTGCATTTGCAGAAGGCTTGACCAAAATAACATCACTAGATACCTTGATTTGAGGAACATCAATATAAGTGGACCATTGAATTTGATCAACCTCACAAGGAACAATATGGGACCAGATTTCTCAAGTTTTTTATTATATTCCAATATATCAAATCTGGTCTCCAGTGGACTTTCTATCATGTGAGTAGCATTTTGCAATATGCACCTTACTTTTCATTTCATTGAAAAATATCCAACTACTATATATGTTCTTTACTTAGCTACATACATTATTAATTACATACACTATTTCAAACTTTTATAGTCCCACTATGGAACAAATGTGTTACCAAATTTTGTCACAACTGAACAAATGGAGCATATTGACAGGCTTGAAGACAACCCATGTTGTGACAACATTTGGAAAAATGGCATGTCAGGGTTGAATGATATTGAAATTTACTACTTTTGCCATAGTACCCCGCCGCCACCAAAAAGCAAGTTTTTTTACTTGATCTACCCATATTTCGATCTTTTGGAAAACAATGTGTGTTGTTCCTTCTTGTTTAGATAGACTTGGGGTTACTTATGGATCAAATTTTCTACTTGATTATGAAGCAAAAGTATGGCACCTTACCAATTAATTAGTATAGGTCTTATACTATATTGTGATTTAACTAGTTATAATTCATCATGAATTGGTCATTAACACATGGTTTATGAATTTGTCCTTCAGGCAAGGACCCAAATACAATTGTGATAGAAATTATAGTGCCAGTGACAACGGTAACTTTTTTGATAGCATTGGTTGTATTTTTCTTATATTGGTCAGCACGAAAGGAAAAATATTCTTTGCTACTTCAAATCCAAGAAGGTAACATGAAATGATTCAAATTCTTTCAATTGATATTGTTGAATATTTTTTCATATTCATGGGCTTACAATATGAAAATATAAATTTAGTCATGTTTATCAGTAGACTAAATGTTTCTTTTTGCATGTTCAATTATTACATTATGGGCTAGAAATATACAACTAATTTAAGGTTTTTTCTAATTCTATTTGATCTAATAGCTTTATGAAAAATGTTTAAAATAATCATGAAACTTGTATTAAAACTGTATGTATTGGATTCAGAATTTGCAAAACAAGATGTTCAACCCACATTATATGCATATAATGATATCAAAATAGCCACTCAAGACTTCCACCCTGACATGAAAATAGGCCAAGGATCCTTTGGAGTTGTTTATAAGGTATGTGTACACTAATATTTCATTGTTGTTTTTGGCTCTATATTGACGCACTAGTCACCTTGAATTCTAAATGGTTGTTAGAACTAATTTGATATTTTTTGACCTTGCAGGGAATACTACAAGATGGGAGTGAAATTGCTGTGAAACATATATTAACAAATTCCCAACAAAGCATCGATGAATTCCTTAATGAAGTTGTGCTCATTACAAATGTGAAACACAAGAATCTTGTTAAACTCAAGGGTTGTTGTCTCATGGTTGGAGGAGGTGCAAACAAAAGATTCCTTGTGTATGAATTTGTAGACAACAACAATTTGGCAGAAACTATTTTCGGTAAATTCTTTGACCTATAACATAATTAAAATGGAGTAAAAACATAAATGTCAAATCATGTTGAAAATGGACATGACTTGAAAAACTTTATTTGGACCTTTGAAGGTTCTCTTATATATATATATAAAATTTTCCCAAGATGATTTGTCACTATTTAAATACATCTATGTAAATCAACATATTATTTGCATGTTGTAATTCAATAACTATTAATTTTATATCGTAATTTTATTTTTTTTAAGGCTTTAGATTGGGTGATATAATTCTTGAATTTTTTCTCCTTCCAAAATAGAGAATAAAGGAGGACATAATGTGGATTGGCCAATGCGAAAAAACATATGTTTGGGAGTTGCTCGTGGCTTCACCTATCTTCATGAAGATGCTCAACCTCGCATTATACATCGAGATATCAAAGCACCCAATATTTTGTTGGATAAACATTTTAATGCCAAGATTGTTGATTTTGGGTTGGCTCGACTTTTTCCAGACACAAAAACCCATATTAGTACTTTCCACATTGCTGGGACTATGTAAGTAGTATTTACACATTTCATACATTTCATATGGAGTGTACCATTTGGTTTTTGTTTATATTGACCACAAATTTTGAACACAACATGGACAAGTTAATATATGATTGAACCTTAACTATTTAAGATAGATTCAATATATGTCCATAAATTGTTACATAATTTATTGATCCCCATTTGTCAAAAATTATATTTATGCTTTCCTTTCGTAGTTTGGTAAACGAACTTCTAATTAAAAATAAATGCATAGACCTTTTCATGAAATTTTTTTGATTGTAAAACCAAGTTTTAAACAAAAATTCATTCATTAACAAACTTGGCATTTTTCAATTGCATGCAGGGGTTATGTGGCACCGGAGTATGCTTCTCGTGGCCAATTAAGTGAAAAGGTTGATGTGTTCAGCTTTGGGGTTCTAGTACTAGAGATTGTGAGTGGAAGGAAGAATATTGAACCCAACTTAAATGAAGATCAAGCATATCTTCTTGAATGGGTAAGTAATCTCATAACATTATTCTTTTAACAAATGGAGTCATTGTGGCAAATGTACAAGATTCAACAATATTTAAGATTGTGGAAACATATGTCAAACTTGTAAACTACATCAAGATGAATAAATGACATGGAATTCATAATGGAAGTTACATAATAATGTAGTAATATAGTGAATATATAATATTGAAGTTCGATTGCATGAACTAATCCTTGAGAATCTTGAGTGATCACTTGATTGGAACTTTCATCTTGCATGAATTGGACAACATTCTTCTCTAGTTATGAACATTACATGTGTTTCAAATTCTATAATTTAAATTGTCAATAATGATCCATAGATTACCATCCTCAAATATGTATTATATGTTGATATTTTAATCATGAATCAGGTTTGGAAATTATATGAAGAGGCCAAGCTTTTGGAGATTGTGGACCCAAAATTGAATACCCACAACCATGAAGAGGACATAATACATGTCATAAAAATTGGGCTTTTATGTGTGCAATCCACAGCCTCAAAGAGACCATCCATGGCTAGAATAGTGGTAATGTTACAAGGTGATGAAATGGAAATGGAAGTTATTATAAAAGGAAATCCACTATGAACCATTGAGTATGAATCCTTATTAACAATTGTAAATTCTAGCTTTATGAGTGAAAGCACATTAAAGTAGGCCAAAAAAATAATCCTCAAAAGCAAAACAATAGAATTGTGTAACAAATAGATTAGAAAGTAGGTGACACTTAATCATATTTACATTCTCAATTACAAGAATGTATCAAATGTGATATCAAGAAATTTTTAGAAGTTAAAGAAGTAGATTATTTTTTTAAAAATCTACTTTCAATTTATTTTGTAAAAATTATGATTTTTTCAAATTGTAAAAATTTGTTCTTTCTACATTCATGGGGAACAATTTATGAAATCCAATCATATGGTGTACTTATTAAATTCTCAAAGCATGTTTTACCATGTCCCAAATATAAACTGCATTTTACATACATTTAAAAATATATATTTTAAACATTTTAAACCTATTATAAAGGAAATTTATTTTGAAAGGCTTAACATTATCATAATTGAAATATTCAAGTTCCAAAAGAATTGTATCTACATGCATGGTAGGTCACACATTAATATCACATCATTTGAATTGTTTGATTTAGAAAAAAAATTGTGTCAGCCAAAATAAACTTTTGATAGATAATAAAATAATTATATATGTAAAATTCATGAAGATCAACATATATGGTTTATTTGATATGGTAGGTACATCCCAAATTTTATAACATTATGAAAAAGCCTAAAACACAAACAATGATGCTAGCAAGCGAACATTGAATGGTGAGCGATGAGCAAGTGAGTGGGCTCAAATGAGCAACAAAGAATCTTTATAGCAAATTCCATGCCACATCATCAAAGATTATCATGCCACATGGATAAGGGTCTAGTTTCAAAACACACAAACTATTTTCTTTTGGAAGTATTTATGGGTGAAATGGTGGTTCAAAATTGTACCCATAAACCTAGGGTCTTTTAAAAATTGCAAACTACATTAGAAACAATCATCAAAATAGAAGGGTCATGGTTTGCTTGGGTGGACAATTTATTTTTTAAGGTATTGCAGTCTTTCAATATTTTCAAATGCCAAAAAAATTTTACACATCCATCAACCTTCCCATTTAAACATATGAATTGCACAATTTTCTATGTGTCAAGATCTTCAAACATTAAAACCATATGACATGAGGCATTATTGTACCCACTTTGGGTTCAAATACATGAAAATTATTGGTATTTTATAAAAAATAGTCATATTTTATGGGTATTTTGAAAGTATGAGACATGTTTATAAACCATATGACTATATTTTTAAGAGGATTACTTTCAAACTTAAAAATATATAGGGCACTAAAAAATCATATTAAATACATTAGGAGTTGATCCCTCCCTACCCCCCCCCATACACAAAAATCAAGGTATTTTGCTATGTGGACAAAAAATGTAAAATTTCAACACAATCTTATCATCCTAGGGGTTCATCAATATATGTAATTGGGCCCATAAGGTATTCAAAAAATGCATATTGTGTATACATATCAAATTACAATATTTTTTTCATAACAAAATGGTTGTATTACAACAATTATATAAATGTAAGAGGTATTTCCTCTGTGGGATAACATTTGGTTCTTACCAAAATACTAAATATATTCACGTGCATGAAAAAAATTCAACATTTTTTTGATGTGCTTGTTCCATATTACAAGATTGTAAATTAAAATTTTTATTATCATACACCTAACATTGCTTTATATGGTATTTTATTCCAAAAATTGTTGCGATATAATATTTTTTGCCTTCTCAAGCAAACCATGACCTAGAAATGATTAGCCCATCCAAGGATGTTAAAAAATAACATATTCTAGAAATGATATTCATTGCACTATGAAATTATTTTTTCTTACATCATCGTCGGAAATTTTCCATCAACACTTGCATATTGGATTGTGAATAGTGAAAATGAAATATGCACTCCAACGCCTCATGCAAATATAGTTTGTTATAATCTCATTGGCTTTCAAATCCTTTAGCACATGTTAACAATCGCTGAACCTTGTCCCAACTCCATGTGGGATAATGAATGAACTCTTCAAACTAACCACAATACATTATGTTTTGTAAGGTATGATCACTATTACAAATGTGGGTGTAATTCACTAGTCCCTATTCACTGCTTTCCACCTAGTCCCCATTACTAAGATTGGTGAATTCACTTGAAATGTAATGAAATCACTTGGCGTATAGGGACACTTTTTGTTGCAGTGGATACATGTGTTTACATTGCACCCATGCTCCATGCCCACCCAAAGAAACTATTGACATGACAATAAAATATATGCAAGAGCAACATGGGTGATTTTCAATTGTCACATTGAAATGCTTATGGCCACAGAGTATGATGTAAATTCATCCATACCTAGGGGGATGAACATCTACATCGGGCAAATTAATTGAAGGATTAAATAATTTACCAACATCCCAATTGTTGGTGTGTTGTTGCATTAATCTAAACACTAAAGGCCTTCTCACCTTCTTGCCACAACAAGATGTGTGCCAACTACTTGCATTTACAAGTCTAATTACATTTGGTGTGAAGGTTGAAGGAACCTATAAATTGCTTAAAGTGAAAGGCTCACCTCTAAATAAACTTTAAGAGTCTTTCTTATGTTCATAGTCAAACATAAACCCATCTTCTTCCAAAGATGATACCTCTTTTTGAGTAAGGTTGACACCGTGTTGAATAGGCCATACAGTCGAAACATGTGGGCAAGCAACAACATACTTTTTCAAAGACCCACCCACAATGACTATTCAATCATCTAAATAGAACCAATGCTTATGGTGCTCAAGAGCCTCATATCATAATTGGGCACAAAAACCAAAATAACATGGGGCTATGCTCCCAAATGTTGTCTTATGTGTATTGATTTTTCTTGTGCACTTCACACTAGTATTTTTTAGCAATGTAAAACATTACACTACATAACAAAAAAAGGCACCAATCAATATGCCAGAGGCCATCCTCACATGTAATTTCATTGACCACTATGCCACCTTGAGAAAGTATAAAAAACATACTTTGTGTAACACATGGCGACCCATGGACTTGCAAGTTGTTGACATTGTTGGGATGACAAGTGGGAATAGCCACATGAGGACGAGAAAATTTGACGTGGTTAGGTCTATGCGACTTGTTATTTGCCCCAAATGAAAAGTCAACATTGTGCTTGGTAGAACTAAACACCTTTTCACCCTCAAGATGAATAAGGATCCAAAAACAAAATTGGCAACAACTGCCACAAGCTTGGAAACATCCCCCAAAAAATGGGCCCTTTTCAAAAGGAGTTCATTTTTATCATGACCTTTCCCAGAAGGACCTTTTCACAAATAATCTCATATAAAATGGACTCTTTAAAAACACCTAAACATAGTTGTCACATGTAGTTGTGTACGAGGAGGTGTTACATTTTCCCAACTATCATAACCAAATGTTATGCATAGTCTTAGCAAGATTGCAAGTTGGCATATTTGCCCACTCAATGTTGCCAAACTTTTGCAAATACCAAGAAGAGCGGATTAGACCAAAAGTGTAGGAATAGAGAAGATAAAAGATAAATCCTTCAATTCATAATATACGAAAGGAAAATCTTACATGGGCCATGAACTCGCCCCACTATCTAACACAAAAGTGCCAGAAGGCAAGCCAATTACCAAGTTTGTGAATAACACATTTAGACGTAGTTTTCAACAAAAGCCATCAACAATGGATAGTTGCATATTGAGTGTCCACTTCTTTTAAAAACTTGAAATTTTTGTAGTCGAAGCAAAGGGCTTTATGCTGATCCTACAGTTAAGGTTTGATTAGTTGTTTGGTATGCCTATCAAGTCATTAAGTCCAATGGAACAAAGATGTATGTTCTTTGTCCACCATCCTTACAATGACATCCCCAAAATCGTAAATAATTCTAACAACATTCCAATTTGCTTGTGTGTTGTCCACCATGAATCCTTTGAGACAATGATGCTATTTTGTGAACATGTGAACATGAGTGTGAGCATGTGAACATGATAGAATCTTTTAAAGAATATCTTGATGACATGGACAACATATTCTTGGAATATTCTTTTTCACATAAGATATAATCTAAAATGGCATGGCATAATATTTGCCACATGGACATGGATGAAACAAAATGGATGAAATTCATCATAAAGAAACCTTGTTCAACAAAACTTTCCAAACGAACTTAATTTTGGTAAACAATTATCCCTAAAACCATAGCTTGTTCATTCTTTAAATTTTATTGAATAATATACTAGTGTTTGTTAGTGGGTTGGATGCCATGTACAAAACTATACTTGGAAAAGACATTCAAAACATTCAA
>Ga0116230_10008423_pt1 | contig 10167 bp, 6 predicted proteins | sample S1TSphfallax_3_FD_88678 | JGI IMG/M metagenome (GOLD analysis project Ga0116230, IMG submission 88678) | Host-associated microbial communities from peat moss isolated from Minnesota, USA - S1T2_Fd - Sphagnum fallax MG | ecosystem: Host-associated > Plants > Peat moss > Unclassified | place: USA...
AAAGCAATTGTGCAAATGAGGGTTGGACATGAAGTGGGAACCGAATGCAACCCATGAATTCCAAAAATAGAACACTTTAAAGTCCTTATTTATGATTAATAGAATATAGATTTGATTTTTATGATTAGATTGTAAGGTGATGCATAAGGTTATACATAAGTTTCCTTTTCAAAAACCTTGTTATTGGTGATGTATGAGATGTGATCATCTTATGCATCACCTTATGCATAAGTTTCTTTTTTTTTAACTTCATTAGTGGGCTTGGGCCCTAATGTAAAGGTAATAGGCCCAACTTTTTATTTTAGGTCAAATAGAAATGTTATGTTTCAAGTTGGGTTGTTGCTTGGGCCTTGGTGTGTAGATTGGACTTTTAGTGTAAAGGGAAAATTGAACATTGACAACATTTTAAAAGCCTATAAGTTGACAACAATAGGTGGAAGGAACAATTCACTTTTAGTTCAAATAAACAAAAACTCATGACTCTACCAAAAGTTTCAAACACCTTTAGGTTTTGCAATGATATTCCTTGGCTTAGCCCATAAGGAAGAGACAAGGAACTTTGCATAGGTGTAGGATTTGAGGATAAAGTTTTGGATTCAACTAGGGACAACTTTGTGAACGAAAGATAGAAACTTAGTTGTATTTCTATATTTGTAACTTGGGAATACACTTGGGGTTGTAATTTAAATATATATTATAGGGGCATGAATCATAAACAAAGTGAAATGCAAATATGCAAAAATAAACTAGATGTAATACATGCAATAGTTGAATTAATTTTAAAGTTTGTCATTAATAGTTAAGTGATGATTCAATTTAATGTAATGAATCACTAGATGAAGTCATATGAACATTTAATAGGCATTACTCAATTTTGATGAATCACATGATGAGTCATTAGATAGGGAATAAGTAAATAAAACTTTAGGAATTTGCATGTAAAACTTCCTATGTGTCTAGTATTTGAAAAAGTGATGTGAAAAATTTGTTTTGTGAAATTTTGATTTGGAGGAAAGGAGCATAAAAACACATGGTTATGTTAAAAAGTACATTTTTTCAATGTGTGAAACTCAATAGTTCAAAATACCCACCACTAAAATTCAACAACATTTGAACTGAAATAATTATTTTATCCTGAAAATAGGATCCAATAATCTGATTTGATTTTTTTTGAAATTTTGACAATACATAATAAATAAAATTGTAAAAATCATATTATGTCCAACAACTATGAATCTATTGGCAAGGACAATAAATTATATCCTTTTTAAAAAATGGGAATTCAAAGTTCCAAAATTCTAACAATGACACCTTAAAAATAACCAACCGTCTCCTTCTAAAATCAATTAATGCCAAACCCTAATGTTACATACAATATTCAAGTTTTTTTAATGTCAAATTCTATTCGAAAAATAGTTATAATGTATTTGGAGGGCATGTTATCATGTGAAAAAAATTCCACAAAAGGAAAAACATTTCTAAAATAAGTGAAACATTATTAAAACAAATGTTTGTTGACACTACTTTGGGTGGGTGCTTGTTTCAAGAACACCTCACTTTGAAGGCAATGCCCTCCACAAATTATGTTACCAAATTACATGATGTGAACATACTAGATATTCAATAAAAAGGGGGAGTTGAAAAAATAAAATGAAGAAAATGGAGAGAAGTCATACATGGTCCAAAGTTATGTACATTGTCTTTTCTAAAATCTTGTAGGACTTTATTTGAACATGTTGCAATGCCTTTCAATATGAATTACACAATTGACCTTAAACTTCCTAAGGTCAATGTTTTTTCAAATGCAATATTGACTTAATATGTCTTTAGGATGTATGCCTTGCCAATAGCCCAAGCCAAAAATGGTGAAGAACACAATTATGAACAAAAATCTTATCTAGTTGATGCCTTAACATGCATTGAAGAGGTCCAACATTTTCCCTTGGAAGAGGGCGGGAGGGGCCAAGATGTTCAAGGGTATAATACCTAGTTAGTTAGCTATGAAGTAAGTGGTAGTTAGTTGGTTTCCCCCTTTTTTCCTCTTTCAAAATTTTGATATATGTTGAACATGAGGTTTTGAAGGATTATTGATATTCGATACTTTGTAATTTTGATGAACTTTGGATTTTGGAAACATGCTTTTATGTGCTTGGAGAATTATGTTATGATTGTTTTTTGATTAAAATATGAAGTGGAGGTAGTTTTGGTAAAACTTTATAAATATAGGAAAATACATGTTTTGTATAATTAGAATGCTTGAAGAAAAATGTACATGATTAAAATTGTGCACTTACCACAAAGCTAGGATATGTTTTGGCAAGAGCCCATGAGGTAGGGTGTGGAAGCATGGAAAAATATTCCAACTATATGAGGTGGTTATAAAAGTTACTTATAAGCTAAAGGTGACATAAATGATTTGGTATTTTCTAATTTCATCTTATAGCCACCTTTCAACACTTCCCTTTCATGTCCCATATTGTTTACCCATAATTATAATATTCTTATTTACATAGTTGGACTAGAGGACAAGGTTCCATACTATTCTAATTTCAAGATGTTAAAGGCCAAATTGAATTTTTTTTTTGACTTTAAAGCCATTGGTCTATCAAATTACCAAATCTTCAAAAGTTGAACTTGACATAATATTAGTCATTGGATGGTTACTTCTTGAAGAGTCATCAATGAGATTGGGATGGGGGTACCAACCAACTTCATGGATGACGCTTCCACTATTGAACCTTTTCAATAGTTTTTTAATAGGCAAGTTCTTTTCTTTGATGAGTATTTAAGAAGGTTTAAATGGTTGTTTTAAAAACAACATTTTTAATCTTTTGTTGTTTTGTTTCTTTTCTACAATTGATGTTGCTCTAGTCCTAGGACAAAATTTTCTTTTATACGTGGAGATTTGTGGTGGAGTAATCATTAAATCCTTAATCAATTTGGACTTGTGAATATATCTCACTACCTATCAAACTATATCAATAGAGGTCAATTGACTTGTGCGATTTATAATTTATGTTTGAAATTATGTAGGTTATAGGTTGTCAGTATTTCTTGTGGTTTTTTTCTTTCTATGAAATCTTTGCATACATTTGTTTTCTAAATCTTTCAAATTCAATTTCTATTCACCTTTCCATATATTTTACTTAAATCATTTATCTAGGTGACCTTACATAGGTTTCCATAAAGTGATTATTGTTTTGATGATGGGCCAATCAAAGAGGTTCATCATCCCAAAAGAACCATTTTGTTATATTAAACTATATAATAAAAATCCAACCAATGTTTATAATCGTTGTCATTAATGTTAACGTTGTGGAGTTCATTCATATAAATGTTCATCCATAACTTGCAATGAACTTGTAACTATTAGTTTAATTTCAATTCACTTTCAGTTAGTTTTTAATTAAATTTTACTTCATTTTAGTTAGTTTCTAATTCAAATTTAGTTCATTTTAGTTAGCTTTTAATTGAATTTTTGTTCACTTTAGTTAGCTTCTAATTCAATTTTAGTTCACTTTTAATTAATTTTTAATTCACTTTTAGTTAAATTCCAGTTCACTTTTAGTTAACTTTCAATTCACTTTTAATTAACTTTTGATTTATTTTTAACTCGCTTTTAATTCATTATTAATTTAATTTTAATTCTCTTAATTAAGTCTTAGTTCATTCATAGTTCACATATGGGTGCACAAGGGCTTACATGGGTGAACATGGGCCACATGTAGCTTGGAAGTTGAAAAACTTCTTTGAACTAGGTGCCCAATAGGTATAAATAGAAATAAAATTCTCCATTACCTTTAGTATGTTCAACATCAATTTTGGGTACCTTTTATTTTCATATCCTTATTCTATTATTGTAATAATTTTTTTTTGGATTATTGTTCTACATTGTTATGTTTTTGTTCTGGTTTTTCATATGTTGTGATTTGGATTTGGGATTAGGCTTGCCTTTGTTCTAATTTTGGTTTAAGAAATCCTAAAGATTTGGTTGTTTTCATGCCTATAACAATTGTAGTATATTATGTTTTCCTATTGATTAGTTCATGGGGATGTTCACAATTTATTTAATTTTCCAAAAGGAGCCACATTCATTGCCATTTAAAAAAAATTGTGAACAATTCCCAATAAAATCACCATTTTAGCCCATTGTTCCCCAAATAGACGCTCAATGTTTTGTTTTTGCCCCCCACCCTTTAGAAATTATATGCATGCAAGTTGAATTGTGCCCAAAAATATGGGGAAAATAAAGGTAGTGAAGACAAGAATTCAAAGAAGACTTTACAAAAAGGTTTGCATACAAATCAATCGCCTAAAATTCCTTTCATTGAGGTAGCAATGAAATGATTGCCTTTCACTGGTCAATTACCATTCACCTTAGTGAGATTTTAATGACGTGGCTACCTTCACCTTTGTGAGGTGGTTGCTTGTTTCACCTTTTCACAATGGAAGGAATTAAAAAATCCTCGCACCCCCTTTCCCCCTTTTCGAAAAATATTTATAACTTTTCCAATTGCATGTTCAACAAATTCATTGGCTTTTGAAATTTTCTATTATTCACATTATTTGTGGTCATTTTTTACTTAGGCTAATGGGAAGGGGTGGGATTATGGGTGTACATAAACAAGGTTATAGTATAAATGTAGATAAGATGTAGAACATGTGGAATAGGCTTGTGCTAGGGGTGAAAAATTTGTAATTATGGCAAATGCGATTGCTAGAATGGGAGCTTGGATTCTTTCTAAAATTTAACTTTAGTAGATTGGCATTTATATTTTGTAATAGCTTCATGGGCTTGTGCCTAGGTGCAAAGAAAAAAAAATTGGAAAATTTATTCAAAGAAGTGCCTTGATTTTTTTTATAGAATAGTTTTAGTGAACTCATACTTACATGTTGCATTCAAATGACATGCATTTATTGTTATATGTCTTTTGGAATGCAAGGGAGTGACTTTTGACATGCAAAGGAGTGTGTAGTGGTAGTTTATTTTATGACCACAGGCTCTTGTTCGATCAAAAAACGAGGTTGTAAGTAATATTTTGTGTGTCTAGCTAGTCACATATGGTTGTGTTTTTCTTCTGTATAGTCATGATTATTGGTTGGTCCAAGGTTGTTGATTATTTTTCTCTAGTACATTTAACTTTTAAAAAATAAATGAAGGTGTTTCTTTCATGAAAGGACAAGACATGGCTTTGTGGATATGTTGTCTTTGTTTATCTTGTGTGTCATTCAAAAAAAACACTAAAGTTTTCATTTGGGAGGTTATTAGGGAGTTAAACATTTCAATATAAAAGAAAAAATATTGATCATTGGTGATATATAGGGTTCTATGTTAGGGGTTTTTTCCATCGAAACTTGAGTGGAAAATTTGCATAACAATGCCCTACTTGAGACCTATTTTTAATAAACAAGGTGCTTGATATTTGACATTTTGTGGTGTTAATAACTTTCTTGAACCATGGTTTATTCTAAGAGGCACAACCTTATCAATACAATGTAATTTGTCAAGTGAATGATAAGTTAATTGAATTGAATTTGTGTAAGTAAAAAACTAGGTTCTTCAAACGATTTTAAATGGATGAAATTGTAGGATATTGGGGCTTGAGCAATACAAGCAATAGGTTGGTATACTTTTTCAAATTTCATATTATGTATCATCATAAATGAAGTGAAGAAGAATAATTGAAGGGTGACAATCAATGCCATGGTAATATTTTAAAATAATAAAGATTATTGTGATTCCTCATGAAACCTTTTTTTCGCACACCAATCCAATTTTGTACCAATTAGTCTTGTATGTATACTAGGGTTGATAGAATGTTTTGACAGAACATGTAATTATGGATTATATGTTATGTTGGTTTCCATGTTTGTGGATTGTGTGCTTAGAAGTCCTTAAATCACTCCACAAGTTGGGGATTGAACATATATGAAAAACACACATGATACCATTCAAATTATTTTATGCATATGTGAACGAGAAATTATTATTTCAAATGTCCTTTTGTATTTTTCTTCCATCTTTCTATAAGGTTTTTATGTGACCTTTTGCAAGGATGTAATGCCATAATGAAGATTAAAAAAATCCATATATATATCTTGCACTTAACAACTATAGTTTAAAACAATGTTAAAGTGGACCATCTATTGTTTGTTTCATTTTTTTGTCAACATAATAGATGTGTTTCTAATTACAAATTCCAGTGACGAGTAATTAGAGCTAGCATATCGAGGATTTTTTGGAATCTTTCGTAGGGTCATCCATGGACCATTCCAAAAACAATTTCACAAATAACTACCTCATTTTCAAGCCTAACTACTTCATTTGTTTCTTAATATCTTTCACCTTTCCTAATACCTACCACCATTTTATAACTACCTCGTTATTTTTCTTTATTCATCAACATGAATATGAAAAAATAAATTAATATGTGTTTTTTCATGTCCATGAAATGTACATTAATTTAAATTAAATTTGACATTGATGTAAATAATGATGAATTGTTTAAAACTATGTGATTTTTTTTTAAAAATAAAAATAATGTGTAGCAACTTAGAGTTCAAATAAATTTTTTGAATTGAGGAAATATATATTCATTGGTAAGTTTGATGATACTTGGAGTGGCAAGTTTGAACTGATTTGGAGCTTTTCTAAAAAAATATATATCACCATCCTATAGGAATTTTGATTATGCTTAAATAAAGTCATTCAAAATCACCTTTCTTATTATAAAAGTTCTTATTTTCAAAACTTAGTATTAGTCTTCCATCAACTTTATATAAAGAAATTTTAGAGCACTCAAATAACAAGGTAACAAAATGAAAGAACTTTGAAATACTCTTCTTAGATTTACAACTTTGAATTGAAAAGAATATGTGAAACTCCTTTTATGACAAAAAACATTGATTATATTCACATATTTATCATATTAATAAATAGGGTCTTGGCACATTCCTTGTGCCTTTTATTTTTTCTTTTTATTAAATAATATAATCTTCTTCATAGACTAAATCTATAAGGTACCCCTAGGGCTACATTTTGAAAATTGTGCAACATATATTGTAGAGAAAAGGGAGTTCAAACTTAGGGCTATGTTGTTCAATGTCTATTTTTTTTCCCCATGTGTTCAAACAACATAACCAACATGGGGTAGGTCTATTAGTTTTAATGTATCAATTAGGTGTAAAAAAAAAATGCAATTTCAAAATATGTATAAACTAGGAAAAGTTTGTAGGTAAATTTTTAAAAAAACTCTAAATTAGATAATGGCAAGGGTAAATAGCTTTTGCAAAATGACTAATATGAGTTAAAGGTAAAGTAAATGATGAACATATATTAGATTATTTGAGGTTTAGGTAGAGTAAATATTTCATCATTTACCTTATATTTATTGCATGGGTAAAAGTGGATAAAAATAAAATAAATCAAAATATTTTCAAAGTATGGCATATTGCCAAATATAAAGAAACAATTAGTTCTGTGATTGACCCCAATTTCCACAATATATTTTTAGTAAAAAAGTATTGAAAAAATGAAACCAAAAGCCTTAAATATACATTGAAAGCATTTTTGGAAGTGCAAATGATAATAAAATCTAAAAGGTTTCCAAAAATATTTTCCAAGACAATTAATGTTAATTTGCTTTAAGGTCAAATTTTCTCATTAAATAATTTTTGAAATAATGGAAAATTTCACGAAAATATGAAGTTGAAGTGTTGAAAATCATCATAATTACCTCAATCTACAAGATCTAAATAATTTCAGTCCTTGTATGACCATATCATAATAGATCATGAAAATATAACAATTTGAAATATTTAAATATTTGAAAAAAAATCTTTTTTTCTGTCCATGTGGAAACTAGCCATAGGTAGTAAGGACATAAATAAAATGCCAAAAGAAAATGTACTTTCAATACTTAGTCACAATAATTGGAACAAACCCTCCATGACCACATGCATTGTAAAATATGAAAATGCATATAATGATTTTGACATAAACCTTCATTTTGAAATAATTGGCCATTGATCTTCATAAAAGTAAACTTCAAGCATATATTAGGTGGACACTTCAAGAAACATGGGTATGGAAAATTTTAACAATTTTGCATATAATAATCATAATTTAAAGAAAGCAAATACATGGTAAGCTTGAAAAAAATACTAGCTAAATATATAATTCTTGTTCTAGACTAATGTTGTGCAACAATATGGTTAGAATGTCATGAACATTAAACATAAAATAAAAGTTAAAAAAGATCCAAAAAATATGCTTAAACTTTTGTTAGATCATTAAAAGAAATTTTTAGCAAACTTAGTTAGGAATTTTTTTCTAAAAGAATAGCTAATAGAAGCTTTAAAAAACAATTAGAGAAAGCTTTTAGAATAATAATTCATAAAAGTCAGTTAATGAAAGTTTCTAAAAATGTAGTTGATGAAAGCATTTAGAAAATGTGGTTGATAGAAGCTTTTTAAAAACATGTTTGATGGAAGCTTCTAAAAGATTTAGTTGGTGAAAATTTATAGAAGGTTTAATGGGTGAACCTTTGAAGAATTTTTTCTAAACAATACTCAAAAATAGAGATTTCAAAGCCCATCACCCTTTAATCTCACCAATGCAAGTTGTGATTTATGTATTCATAATCCATCCCATGGTTAGTTTTTATCATGCTTCATTTAAGCAATAAAATCATAAAGTTTTTTATTGCTGAATTTTTTATTTGTCAAATCTTTTAATATTTTTCAAGTTGTATCATTGTTTTGTCCTTGACATTGAATATACATGTGTTGTATAGTAATGTATTTGATGAACTCATTAAAACACTTTGTGAGGTTTATACATTTCATCTACATTTGTGTCATTGTCAAACAAATGCACTTACACATAATGTAAAATCATGTAAACAAATGAATGAAGGAAAAAATAAATGCAAAACAAGTGCATGAATGAATAATGGAAGTTATTGCACTTCTTGTGCTATCATTAGCTATTATGGTTTTTATAAAATAGTGAGCGTATGTCAATCTCATTGTCATTGATGGTTGTGTATTTTAGGGGAAAAAAAATGAAGTTATTGTTATGCATGAGCATGACAAAAGGGTGTGCAAGATGACAAAGAGGTGGAACTCATTTGAAATAGGTCATTGACAAGGCTTGAACCAATGCCATGAGTTGCATGAACCACTACTTGCACTTACAAAACATGTAAATGAAGAGGAACAACACCGAGGGAATTCACATTTTGACCTACTATGGAAGACCATAACAAAAGGGAGCTACAAGATGACCACAAGGAAAAATGACAATGGAAATAAAGAAGTCACGAGTTATGCATTGATGTCGAAGCTTCACAATAACAATTAGAGTTGTAAGATGACTACAATGCCATCGTGTACACCTACAAAAAATCTTAACGAAGAGGAGCAACATGGGTAGGTTTGGAACAACTTGCTATGCAAGACGACAATGATTTTCTTTTTACAAGACATCATTCTTGCCCTCCTACCTCCTCTTCTTTTCTTGCTTACCATTTGCCCTCTTGCCTTTTTTTTTGGTTGAACTACATCCATTTTCATAACCATCATTTTGAATTACTTGCAAAAAGAACAAAGAAAGAAGAAATGCAATATGCATATGCAAAAAATCATTGCCTTCATTTTCCCATAAAGAATTAAGGTTTGTCATGAAATGGGGGTGTGTACCTCCCAATATCATTGAAGATTTTGATTTGGAGAAAAAAATGAATATATTACGTTATAATTAGGGCTTTGCATTGTTGCGCACTACTAGTGATGATCAACTATTTTGTTTTTTTCTTATGTTTTTGACGTGGTTCCCAATAATTCATCATTATTTATGCCAATGTCAAATTAATTTGAATTAATATACATTTCATGGGCAAAAACAAATGTTAATATGTTTTTGCATATCCATATTGGTGGGCATGGAAAAGGAGCAAGGTAGTTATAAGGATGGAGGTAATTATTAAAGGAAAGTTAATAAGAAAAGAGGAAGGTAGTTGGAAAGAAATGAGGTAGTTAAATTTGAAAACGTAGTAGTTATATTTGGAGTCATTTTTGGAAATGTCTAGGGACAATTATACGATAGAAATTACCATAGAAATTACCATTGGACTTGTCCAAGGAGGACCATACGATAGATTTCAA
>Ga0116230_10008424_pt1 | contig 10166 bp, 10 predicted proteins | sample S1TSphfallax_3_FD_88678 | JGI IMG/M metagenome (GOLD analysis project Ga0116230, IMG submission 88678) | Host-associated microbial communities from peat moss isolated from Minnesota, USA - S1T2_Fd - Sphagnum fallax MG | ecosystem: Host-associated > Plants > Peat moss > Unclassified | place...
AATTGTGCCTATCCACAAGTGTTTTTGTTGTAAGTGGAATTTTTTGGAATAAAGTCTACATTGTTTGGTAATAGCCCAAGTATATTGTTTGTGTATGAAATTTGTCATATCCAATTATAAAATGTGTTTTAATTACACATGAAAGAATATGTGTTCACAAAACATTTCATATTTTTTCAACCCCCTCTACTTTGAAATGCTTTATCTTGCTAGCTTTAAACCCCAATGAAAGTCTAAAAACAATTATTGGGGCTCCTAATGAAGGGCTACCTAAACCCTTGGGTGATGAAAGAGTTGATAACACTTTTAGAAAACTTAAATGTTCATCCACTAACTTATCTACCTTACCTTGATATACATGAAAGCATGCACTCAACACTAGCACAATTTATCCAATAAGGTTTGCTCAAATGTCACAAGTTATAAACATGTGAAATGTGAAATTTTACATTACTACATTTTGGGCATGTTTAATGTTCAAACTATTATTTTGTGATGGGGCCTAAAACAAAACTACTTTGGATGCCCACCCCTCCCTATAAAACTAATGTTGTATTGTTATATTTTGGGAGGAAATGTCACACCATTGTGAAAGAAAAAAAACCCTTGTGAAGTGTACAAAAGGTTTATTTGGAAAAAATGCACAAAGGTCACCGTATTTCAAGAAAAATAAAATAAAAATTGTCACCTTTAGATAATGAATTCTTGAAGGTCACAAAAGCAAAGCAAGATTCCAAAATATATATATTTTCTTGTCTAGGCCCTAGCACAATTTGATTCATTCCTCTTCTAATGATGGCCAATCCACTTGCTTGACAAAAATTTAAAAGAAAATATGTTAAGGGGAAAATAAAACATATTAAAGGTTAATTAGGTATTAAAGGTTGATTAGGGTAGATTAGAGTGATAATTAATGATTTAAACTCGATTTTGGAAGGAAAATTCAAAATTTTCTTTTCCATGAAAAGTTTATAAGGGGATTGTCATAAGAGATAATAATAAAGCATAAAAGAAAAGCTTGGAAAAATAATTTTGATGGATTTATTATTATTATTTTTTACATGTAGTTTTCTATTTTAATTCATGAAAAATAGTTCATGCAATTTTATTTTTTGTGATAAAGAAATGTGTGCAAAAATGTAAAACATTTGTTACAACTATGAAATTGTATAATGACGCACCCCCAAACTCTTTGAAAGACCCAAATGAAAATGGTGAAAATAGGAGTTAAGGTACATTTGCAACACTTTGGGGGTAAAAAGGGCATGTTAAAGCTCCAGGATAAGGATTACAACGAGTGGCAAGCAAATCAATTATTCATATGGATCTACACAAACTAAATAACAAGTTGGTTAATGCATAGTTGGAGCATTTTTGGTGCATGAACAAATCACAAGCATACATAGATTCATAAAACTCACCATGGTTTGGACTTGGGGGAAGCCATCACCTCCTCTTGATAATATTCTTTGTGATTAGCCATAGGGTTTGCACCCAAATGTCACTTTCCCAAGGACTTCCACGTTGAGAATTTCGAATTTTTTGAAATTGGAACTCCCAACATTTTGGAGGTAGAACTTCTTGTGCAAACCTTCGATTAAAGTGAGGTCTAAAGAAAAGTTGTAGCTTTCATCGAAATCTTTCCAACGATATGTGGCAAGTCACTTGCACACACGTAATTCAAGGCAATTTTTAACTTTTAGTGGTCAATAATGAAATTGACATTTTGAGTCTCGGTTTTTTTTTTTTACCATAGCTTGTGTTGTAAGTATTCAAATGTAATTTAGATATGTATTTCTTAAAAGATTTTCAATGGTATAAGGAAATCTTCAATCCAATGAATTTTGACCTTTTAAATCGATTTCTGAAAATTTGGGACTTCATAGGGATTCCAATTCCCAAAATGGGAGTCCACTTGTGAATGTGTGGGTTCATTCCCTCGGGAGTGTGAATGTGACTCTTGGGTTGCATTCTCGACCTACACCTTTCCATGCCTTTGCCTTGGTTGTGAACCAAAGGCTAAAGTCATGACATATAAGTTATTTATGTATTTTTATAAAATTCAAAAGTGTAAATTTTAGAACATAGAATTTGTTACATGATTTTTCAATTAAAAAGTGTTGTAGAAATAATATTTATGATTTAACAACCATCCTCAAATGAATTGAAAAGAAATATAAATAAAAATTTATATGTTTTGTAGTTAACTTCGATTGTTTCTAGAAAATAGATAGGACAATGTGAAAATAAGTTGTTTTCTTTTGTGTTTTAACAATTTTTGATTTAGTGATTTTTTTCAAAAATAAAAAATAAACAAAAGAGTTGTAGTAAAAGTTTGAATTTGAAGGAGTTTGTTAAAAAAAGTAGTGAATGCAAAAGAAAACATGTTTTGCATGGTGACTCAAAGTTTGCAAAGGAAATTGGATCAGCTAGGGAATCGACAAAATGAAATTATAGAATCAAAAGATGATGAACATCCTACCATAAAAAAAAGATGCAATTTTTCACACTTGAACAAATGTAATATATAGTGTAGCATGTGCCAAGAACAAAGGAATGGCATGTAAGGTACAAGATGATTTCAACAATGAATATGGAATCACATGAAGCATTTACAAGGAGAGCACAAAAGTGACCCAATCACCAAGATCATCAATCACTAAGGAGATGCAATCAATAGTTGACCTAAAAGTTTGAAAAGAAAATGTAAATGAAACCACACTTGTAATTATGAAGCAAAAAAAACAAGGGAAAACATAAGTGAATCTACAAATTATCCCATGAACATTGGAATGCATGGGTGATTACAGACTACAATGGCCCAATATCTATATCACATTAACAATTTTTCTTATATTCCATACATACTTTAAAAAACTTAAATATATATTTATTTGAAATATAAAAAAAGGGATTCACTTATGTAAAGTTAACACAATTGGCTTTCCAATAATGTAAAAAAAGATCAAGATCATGGACATTTAATAAGCAATGGACTTTTGAATTTTGGTGACAATTTATGTTATGTTTACAAAACACATGAGTATGGACTTTTATTTTACAATGTATTGGTCCCATGTATCTAAAACTTTGGGATCTAGATTAATTTTTGTTTAAGAAACTAAAGATGCATTGAATGAATGGAATATGATTTTAAGTCATTATGTTATGGACTTTTCAAAATCTCTAAAACTACAATTATTTTAAAAGTCCTTTTAAGCATAAAAATTGATTATTTTTTCAAATTATCTTTTACAAATTTAAAAAAAATTCCTTATAACATCTTTAAAGGACATTGGAATTGGGAAAAGATGTTAAATTCAATAACATCTAAATATTCATTTTTTAAATACATTGCAATATGGCTTTGAAGGTAGTGCCTTGCTATTGTAAATGAGACACCTTAGAATGCTTTTAGCCACACATATTTTGGAATATATTCAACCTAGTTCCAAATAGGAACAAAGAAGGTAAGCATTAAGATTAGGGGACAAATGGTCTACCTAGTAGTCTATTTCACCTCCATACAATCAACTGCAAGAGGAATAACAAGAAGACCTAGACAATAATCCTTTCATTGAAAATTTGTGAAGTAAGGCCCTATGAATCATGTCATCACATAAATGCAAAACAAATTGAACATGGAAAAATCAAAGGAGTTGTGCAAACCAACTAAGGAGGCCCCATCCCCAAATTGAATATAAAATATTCAAAACAATTCACAAATGGTCAAGACATGTGAAGAATACCAACCATGGTTTAAATTTTGAAACCAACATTTCATCCACATTATATTCCTAATTTAATTCAATTGACAATTTAATATAAGCAAGAATGGGATACACCAAAATTGAACTTAATGTGTATAAATATGATGTTTACAATACGAACAATTCAACTAATAAAGACCATATGAATGTCACCAATGGTACATATGCCCAATTCATAAAGAGGAATGGTGCTTGGAGTAACTACATAAATAACGACAAGGGTAAAATACATGGGAGTGAATCTAGACCTAAATCCAAGCACAACATGGAACCACATCATTTCAATTAATTTTGTAAAACTAATTATTTTATCCCATACTATATTTACAAACCCAATTGTCACCACACATGAAATGTACTCATGTGTTTTGTGAACAACACAATGGATTTGCAAGTTTTAGTGAAACATAGGGTTGTAGACATTCATAGTTTTGTACTTGTGTTATAACCCATAATGGCACCACCGATAATGTTATTCAATTGAATAACATCATCATTCGATTGAAAAGGAGATCCATTAGATCTTGCCAAAGGTTTTACAAAAGTTGCAAGGTTACTTATGGTGCCAATTTTTTGGCCTTAAAAACGATTGTTGAACTATCTTTAATACAAGAAAAACTTTGATCTAGATGTTCATGTTCAAGTGTTTAAAGATACCATTAAAGCTATGGAAAAAAAATAAATGAAGAAATTACAAATCTATTCAATTTCACACTCGAGGATGTTGCTTTTGACTATTGTAATAACTACATGAAGGTTTATCCTAATTTGTTAATTTGTTTTTTTTTGTAAATGATACCATAGGATGTAAAATGATGAATAGATATACCTACAATTGAAGATTTTAAAACATGAACCCATAAAATGAATGGTAAGGTACTATGAATAATTGTTGAAGTTGACCAATAATCTATAGACACCAACCATTGATGTTTTCTTGATTATAGTTTTCAAATCTAGGTTGCAATCATATTTATGTATTATACCTACAAGAATGAAGACGGAAACATTGCAATGACATAAGGAATTGACATTACTATGTGAAGAAAGCATTTTGAAACCTAAAACAATTTTTTTTCCCGATACCTTAAACATCAAGGAGCATAGTGGCAACTACTAATCAAACTACAGTAGTTAAATTGTTCATATATTGTACCAATTACCATTGCACCAAAGCATAAACATGGTAAAATATGCCACTTGGTGATATATATTGGAAAATATCCATAAAATAAGCCTTAATAAATTGAACGCATGAATATATTTTATTACAATGATCAATACAATGATTAATAAGAAAGGGTTTTTTTTTACTTCATTGCATAATATTGAAGAACCACATGTTTTAATATGCATTAAAGTACACTTTTCTAAAATATGGTTACAAGTACATGAAAATAGGACTTTAACTAGAATTATTGTATTTTCAAGTTGATAAAACCCTAGTATATATTGATATAGTTTCAACTTTTCATATTATAGTCATAATTTGTCAAAGTTTTGATGTAAAAGTATTTTGAAAATTTTGAAAAACCACCCATTACCACCCAATTTAAAACATAATTTTCACCCATTTATTTTACATAAAAATTCTTCAAACTTTATGCTCAACTTACAATAAATTCAATAAAAGTCAAGTTGGTTTCAAAATGCAATTATAAAAGGTTTTTAATCTTTTCTTTTATGTTTATGTTGAAAAGAGAATTTTTTTGAAATTAAATTTACATGAGATTACTTTCTTGGCATATTTTATTAGACACGTGGACCCAACAACCATAATGTGAAGACTTGTCAAAATATGAAAAAAAAAGAATTAATTGTGGCCATGACAAAAGTCAATGTACAAGGCACATAACTAATTAAACCATTAACTTATCCTCATCATATTTATAAAATCATTGGGCATAAGTTGACCACTTGTCCAAAGTTGAGTGAAGTAAAATATGTTCAAGGATAAAAGAAGTAAGACTACAAAGAAGAAACCTATTGTTGATATGAAAATTAACAACTACATCTGTTAATATTGTGGATGTGCATGTGGCAACCATGAGGAGCAATGCAACTAAAATACAAATGTTCAAGGAATGGGAGTTAAGAAAGAGTCAGAATATAGAAGATTAGGAAATATAAAAACATCTCAAAAAATCCATGGTTGAAACCATACAACAAAAGCAAGTTATGAATCCTCCTTTAGAGGTTTATTTACAATAGGATATGAATGGAATATTAGCCAAGTTGGAATGCCAAATTTAATAACACTTGCACAAACATCAAAACCATAGCAATTACCCTTTGTTTCTCTACATAAATTAATGCCAATTGAAAAGATCTTCTAGGATATTAACAAGCAAATGTTGGAAACAAGTTATACATTGAACCTTGGACAATTGTTTAAAATAGCTCTTGATCTCAAAAAAATACTTATGGTAGAAATTGAAATATTCTTTATAGATATAAACACAATTGTAGTTGCTATAGATAACCATATGGCAATTATTCAAATACAAATTGCAAAGAATATTATAGACAATGTATTGTTGGATGGAGGATCAAGTGTTAACATTATATTGAAATAGTTGAAAACCAAATTAGGTTTACTTAAACCAAAACCTTGACCATACAACCTCAAAATGGTAAATCAAATTACCACCAAACCAATGGGATTCATCGGAGATTTGTGGATGTATGTACATAACATTCCCTATGTCAATACACAATGTCCTACAAAACAATGTGATAAACTTTTGTTATTTTATGTTGTTAGGAAGACCATACATTTAAGGGATGCCAAGGTAGGATATGATTGGGGCAATAATATGGTCCTATATAAGGCAATGGAACAATTGAAATTATAGTTGTAACTAAACATTTGGGCATCAATGTGAAAAGACCTAAAGTATTGTTGTGTTATGATTTTTAGAATGGCATAATAGATGAAGAAGAAAATTTTATGTTTATTGTTAAACCTAAGTTGTTTTCCATAGGTATTATTAATTTACCTATAGGAGCAATTTTTCATATTCAATCAATCTAGATATGGAAATACCTACCATAAGAAGAACAAATTCAACTATAGTTTTAGAGATTGTAGAAAACCACATAGTGGTATTAGAAATAGGAATTCAAGATGAGCATGTAATACCTTTAGAAAATATTAAATGTGTATCTTGAAACATATTATCTCCACATACTAGGGGATGTATATATTGATGAAACACTAACTGAAATGAAAGTACATGAACTACCAATTACAAGTTGGACATTAACTAAGGACCAACAATTGATGAAATTGTTCTTAGGTATTGAAAATACTCCACAGTATGTCAAAGTGAATGCACACCTTGAAGAAAACAAAATGCATGTGTTAGAACATTTATTAACATAGTACATGGACATATTTGCATCAACTTACAAGGACCTCAAAAGAATACCTCCTAAATTGACCCAACATAGGATTGAGTTGGACATTTCCACTCCCCCAACACATTAGGCTAGGTACATGGTGAACCTTAATTATGTTACAATGGTTAAACAAGATATTGATAACTAGTTGTTAGCAACTAGATTAATCAAACATGTAAAAGAAGCCATGTGGTTATCACCTATTGTTGTAGTACCAAAGAATAATGGGAAACTCAAAATCTATGTAAATTTCAAAAAGTTAAATGTAGCCACCAAAAATACCCATACTCATTACCTTTCATTGATGAAGTAATAAAATAGTTGCAAGGCATGATGTTTATTCATTAGTGGATGGATATTCTAGTTATCATAAAATATCTTTAGCACTAGGGGACAAATACAAAACAACCTTTGTAATAGATTGGGGAACATTTACATGGGTAGTTATACCTTTTGGAATAAAAAATGGACCACCCATTTATTAGAGAGTAATGGACACAACCTTCAAAGAATACTTATACATATTCATGGAGGTATTCCTAGATGATTTTATACTTTATAAATACATGGAAATCATTTGGTCAAATCGAAATTGTGCTTTGAAAATGTAGAAAGTTTGGGATTAGCTTTGATCTAGAAAAATGTGTTTCCATGGTTTTATTTGGAATGATTATGGGGTTCATAATGTCTAAAGAAGTTAAAGTATTGAATCCTAAAAAGATTCAAGCCATAGTTAACATGCTTGTACCAAGTAATCCATAATAAATATAAGTCTTTAATGGCAAGGCTTAGTTTTATTACTATTTCATAAAGAATTTTGTGTTCATTATGGCTCCCATTACAAAGCTTGTGTGTAGGATACAACCTTTTTTGTGGACTATAGAATGTTGTTAAACTTGAGAACTTATTAAGCAAAAATACATAAAAACACCCATCATGACATCCCCAAACTAGTAGATAGAGTTTCATGTTCACACAAATGCATGATTGCTGGTAGTAGGGACTATGCTAATTTAAAACATTACAATAAAACATGATCAAGCTATCATGTATAATTCAACATTGTTGAATATTGCCAAGAGAAATTATAGTACCACAGAATGTGAAGCACTAACAATGGCTTTTGCACTTCACAAGTCTAAACACTATCTTTTAAACAATAAGTAAGTTTATTTTTTATGTAGAACATATGTCCTTGGTCTCTTTGGTTAACCAACCACAAGTTATCTTAGAATGTATTCCAAGATGGTTGTTACTATTTTTGGAATATGAATTTATTATGTTTTATAAGCTTGGATGTACCCATGTAGTTGCAAATGCATTGTTTTGATTACCAAATTCTACAAAACCAATGGGAATACTTGATCAAAGTTGTGGATGAAACATTGTTCCATATGCAACTAGTTTGGTTGAATTATGTAAAAGAGTTTTTGCAAATTGGACAGATGCCAAGTACACTCACTCATAGTTAAAAATAAAGGTTGGATAAAATATCAAAACCACTCACCTTGCAAGACAGAGTGATGTACAAGCTTAACCCAGACAATAACCTATGTAATTGTGTAACTATAGAAAAAGACAATTAATTAACAAGGAAATTCTAAGGGAATTGGAGGAGGCCACTTTGTAACAAACATAACAACTAAGAAGATTTTAAATGTAAGGTGCTAGTGGCCAACCCTATTCAAGAGTGCAAGTGATTTTTACATATCTTGTAATGTTTGCCAACAAACAAGAAAACTAGCCATAGAGAATTTAGTAAAATTGATAAGTACATTTCTTGAAGAACCAATCATGAAATGGGGATTCAACTTTATTGGATCAATCAAACCAATTGGATGGTATATAGGAAACAAATACATCTTGGCGATGACAAATTATGCCATTAAATGGGTGGAGGCAAAGTTTTATGCACCAACATTGTTGCAATTATGATGAAGTTTTTATATGAATTCATATTGACCAGGTTTGGATGTCCATTAACCATAGTTATTGATCAAGATGTATATTTTATTAATGATGTCATCAAGTATCTAACTTACCATTTTATACTAAAACATGTGAGTTTTACCACCTATTATTCACAAGAAAATGGGTAGGAAATAAGCTCATTGGTATTACTTAATGACAACAAGACATATTGGGATGAACATCTTCCCACTGCACTTTTCTTGTATAGAATATCATATAAAGTAGCAACAAGGTATACCCCTTATAAACTAATCTATGGACTACATCCGCTCATGCCAACAAAATATGTTTTTGCTGGTCATTAATGGAGACCACAAGGATGCAAATCCAATGAGTGTTGTTAACTAGCAAAATATTTAACCCTGAGAAACTATAGAATGATGAGTTACAAGCAATAGAAACTACAAGAACTCATAATGAAATAGAGGTATGTGGAGTTAGCAACATCATTTAGAAGAACAATTCAAGTTCAATGATTTTTTTCTATGGTTACCCAAAGGTAGTGAAGGTGATAGGTACTAGACTATAGAGGATGATGAGGATGAAGATGAGTTAAGGAGTAGGTTTTTGTATGTTGTTGACCACTCACAACATGTGGTGGATGTACATCATCCTCATATTGTCCCATGAAAAGTTCATTTCATGAGTGCAAAAGTGTGAAAAAATAGTTTAGGTCTAATTAAGACACTAACCCTAATTGAACAAAATTATGGACGTTTTGGCAGGCAATTATTGCAAAACACAATGGCAACCTCTGCCATGAAAAATTTAGCTATGATTGTTGTCTTCTCCATTTTGTTTCTCCAAATGCAAGCATGAATGAGGAGAGTTTTGTTGAGAAGTTGCAGAGATTAGCAAGAGAGCAGGAAGTAGCAAGAAAACAGGTGCAGTAGTAGCGTGAGAGAGAAGAAGAAGCAGCATGCAGCTCACCAGTTGCAGATCCAAAATGACCAACAATTCACATACCACTTTTTTGACAGCAAATTGAGAAAGAGGCCCTAACACTTGTTCAACCAAACATTC
>Ga0116230_10008426_pt1 | contig 10166 bp, 10 predicted proteins | sample S1TSphfallax_3_FD_88678 | JGI IMG/M metagenome (GOLD analysis project Ga0116230, IMG submission 88678) | Host-associated microbial communities from peat moss isolated from Minnesota, USA - S1T2_Fd - Sphagnum fallax MG | ecosystem: Host-associated > Plants > Peat moss > Unclassified | place...
CACTTAATCTCAACCGAAGTCTGGCTGTCGGCGGCCGTTGAAAACACCTCGCTCTTGCGCGTCGGAATCGTCGTGTTGCGCTCGATCAGCTTTGTCATCACGCCGCCCAGCGTTTCAATGCCCAGCGACAGCGGAGTCACGTCCAGAAGCAGAACGTCCTTCACTTCTCCGCCCAGCACGCCGCCCTGCACCGCCGCGCCCACCGCCACCACTTCGTCCGGATTCACGCTGCGGTTCGGTTCTTTGCCAAACAGTTCCCGCACAATCTGCTGAACCTTTGGAATACGCGTCGAGCCGCCAACCAGCACCACTTCGTCAATATCCTTCGGCGTTACGCCGGCATCGGCCAGCGCCTGCTTGCACGGACCCACCGAACGCTGCAGAATATCGTCCACCATCTGCTCAAACCGCGCCCGCGTCAGCTTGATATTCAAGTGCTTCGGACCGCTCGCATCAGCCGTCAAAAACGGCAGATTGATTTCGGTTTCAAGCAGCGTCGAAAGCTCAATCTTGGCCTTTTCCGACGCTTCTTTTAAGCGCTGCAGAGCCATCTGATCTTTCGACACATCGACGCCCTGGTCTTTCTTGAACTCCTGCACCAGCCAGTCGATAATCCGCTGGTCGATGTTGTCGCCGCCCAGATGAGTGTCGCCGTTGGTCGACTTCACTTCCACCACGCCGTCGCCCACTTCCAGAATCGAAATATCGAACGTGCCGCCGCCGAAGTCATAGACCGCGATGGTCTCGTCCGTCTTCTTGTCCAGACCGTAAGCCAGCGCCGCCGCCGTCGGCTCGTTGATGATGCGCATCACTTCCAGGCCCGCAATCTGCCCGGCATCTTTCGTCGCCTGCCGCTGCGCGTCATTAAAATAGGCGGGCACCGTGATGACCGCCTTAGTCACCTTCTCGCCCAGATACGCTTCCGCCGCTTCCTTCAGCTTCGTCAGAATCATCGCCGAAATCTCGGGCGGCGAATACTTCTTGCCCTGAATTTCAACACGCGCATCGCCATTGTCACCAGCCGCCGTCTTATAAGGAACCAGCTTCATCTCTTCGCTGACTTCGTTATGCCGACGTCCCATGAACCGCTTGATCGAATAGATCGTGTTCTCCGGATTCGTTACCGCCTGACGCTTGGCCACGTTCCCCACCAGGCGTTCACCGTTCTTGGTGAAGCCCACAACCGACGGCGTGGTGCGTCCACCCTCTTGGTTGGGAATAACGGCGGGCGTGCCGCCTTCCATCACGGCAACCACTGAGTTTGTGGTTCCTAAATCAATTCCGATAATCTTACTCATATGTATTCATCCTTCGCCAACCGCGCCTGGAGCAGTCAGCTCTACTTAAGCACGTTCTTAGTATCGAATATGAGTGGAAGGTTGTCAAGTTGTCTTGCTTTTTTGTTGCTAAGCCTTTTCTTAGTGCCACTTAGCCTCGCTAAATCTCCTAATCAAACCACACTAACCGTCGCCGCTGCCGCCGATCTCTCCGCTGCCGAACCCGTCCTCGCCGCCGAATTTGAGAAAACGAACCCATCCGTCAAAATCCGTTTCGTAACCGGTGCCAGCACCGCCCTCGCCCAGCAAATCCAGCACGGTGCCCCCTTCGACCTCTTTCTATCGGCGAACATCGAGCTCGTCGACAGCCTTCATCTCGACGACGCCAAAATCTACACCGTCGGCCACATCGCCATTCTCTGGAAGGACGGCAAAGACCATCCTTTAACCGACCTGGCCAATCCCGCCATCCGTTTCGTAGCCATCGCCAACCCCAAACTCGCCCCCTACGGCCTCGCCGCGCAGCAGGAATTGCAGCGCCTCGGCCTCTGGGACAAACTCCAGCCCAAAATCGTCTACGCCGAAAACGTCCGCGGCACCCTCCAACTCTTCGACAGCGGCAACGCTGACGCCGTCCTCACCGCCCTCTCGCTGGTCATCACCCGAAATCCTCACCAAATCATCCCTTCTAAAATCGTCCAGAAAGCCGGCATCGTCCCCGCCACCAAATCCCCCCAAGCCGCCCATGCTTTCCTGGACTGGCTCCTTTCCCCGCCCGCCCAGCAAATCCTCGCCCGCTTCGGCTTCGACAAACCATAGGCATTCGCCCGCGCTACCTTAAATAAGCGCGTAACTTCCATGCCCGAGCCCGCGAACCCAAATCCAGATCACATCGGAGCAGATCGTTCGCTGGAATCCCTAATGGCCGCCTATCAAGCCGGTGACGCCGCCGCCGGCGACGAACTCTTCCGTCGCGTCAGCCAGCCGTTATACCGCTTCATGGCCATACACTCCGGCGACCGCCGCCACGCCGACGACCTCTTGCAAGACCTTTGGCTGCGCGTCCATCGCGCCCGCAACACCTACCGGCCCGGAGAACCCGTCCTTCCCTGGCTCTACGCCATCGCCCGTTTCGTAAAAGTGGATGCCTATCGCAAACGCCGTTCCGAACGCTTCGAAGAATCCCTCCCCGACGGCTTCGAACCCGCCGCTGCCCCACCCATCCGCGACAACAACTTGCCTGAAATCGGCCAACTCCTCGAAACGCTGCCCGAAAGCCAGCGCGAAGTAATTCTTATGCTCAAAGTGTCCGGGTTAAGTTTGGAAGAAGTGGCCAAAGCTACCGCGTCATCCGTCGGTTCCGTGAAACAGAAGGCCCACCGCGCCTACGAAAAACTGCGCGCCACGCTGCGCCAAGGCAGACAAACATCATGAACGACAAGCAAATCGACGGTCTGTTCAACACCGCACCCCAGCTCCCGGAGGCGCTGGCGGCGAAGATCCGCGCCCAGATCCAGACCGACACGCAGCCCGTTCAGCCCCTAAAACCCCCAGCATTCTACGTCATCATCTTCGCCGCCCTCTTCGCCGCCATCAGCCTCGCCTTCACCGCCATCCTGCATTTCAAAGGCCTCCACGCGCTGTCAAGAAACGCCGCCGCCGAACTCCTGCTGCTTCTCGTCCTGGCCGCTCTCGGCACCGCCCACACCGTCGCCCGAGCCATGCGCCCAGCCGGTGGCCGCCTCTACTCCTGGCTCCTCGCCGCCTTTGCCCTATTCGCCTACGAGGCCCTCATCCTCCGCCTCTTCAGCGACTATTCCACCGAAAAATTCCTCCACGGCGGACTCGTCTGCCTCTCGCTAGGAACCCTCTGCGGCATCGTCACCAGCCTGCCCCTCTGGTTCCTGGTCCGCCGCGGTTTCATCGTCCAGCCCGCGCTCGCCGGAGCCGCCCTCGGCCTCCTCGCCGGACTATCCGGCCTCACTTTCCTCACCCTCCACTGCGACAACCTCACCGTCCCCCACACCGCCCTCTGGCACGCCGGTGTCCTCGTGGTCTGCACCCTTTTGGGCAGAATGGCAATAGGCCTCCGCCCTAAATAAAGTATCCGCGCAAATGCTCCGATAGAACCCTAGCGGGAGCATTTCGCGCATGAAACGTTATCAACTTATCGCGCTAATACCATTGATCCTGGCCCATATGCGGCCAGTTTCGGCCCAATCCCCGCCCGCGCAGAACCCGCCCGCCGCCACCGCACCCGATCCGTTCTCCATGGACCTCGATTCCCTGTCGAACACCAAAGTCACCACCGCCTCCAAATTCGCCGAAAAACTATCCGACGCGCCCAGCGTCATCACCGTCGTCTCCCAGGACGAAATCGCCCGCTTCGGCGGCATCACCCTCGCCGAAATCCTCAACCGCGTCGCCGGCCTGAACATCAGCAGCGGTTTCTTTCAGGATCGAACCACCGTGGCCATCGGCGGCGACCAAAGCCGTGTCGACAGCGGCCACGTATTGTTCCTCATCAACGGCCGCCCCATTCGCGAAATTCTCGAAAGCGGCGTCAGCACCGACCTGCTGGAGTCCTTCCCCGTCGGCATCCTCGAAAGAATCGAGATCATCAAGGGCCCCGGTTCCGTGCTTTACGGCTCCGACGCCTACTCCGGCGTCATTAACCTCATCACCAAGAAAGCGGTCGACAAAAGCCTCCATATCAGTGCGGCCGGCGGAGCGGACGCCGCCACGGCCAATTCGGCCGAAGCCCTCTACTCAAACGGCGACTTGAACATCGTGGGTGCCGGCCAGTATCACCAAATGCCCGTCTGGAACACCAACTTCGGCTCCCTGCCCACCGCCATCACCCCCAAGTCCTTTGAGGACATTGCAGTTCCCAACAACGGCGAGGGTGCCTACCTGGGCGTCAATTTTAAAGGCTTCAGTTTCATGTCTACCTACACCGGCCAGGACGAAGCCGGCTTTGTCCGGGGCACCTTCGGCGACCTGCGCTGGAAGCGCGGCTTCACCGATCTGGGCTACAAGCTCAAACCAACCCCCAAATGGGACATGAGCTTCAATTTCACCTACACCCGCAACATCTTTGAAGCCCCCTCTTATCCCTCCGTCCATCGCGATTCCTACGAAGCGCTCTTCGAGTGGAGCAACTCCATCACCCTATCTGAAAAAGATCATCTGACCTTCGGAGCGCTCGGCGATCACATCGCCGGAACTGAAACGCTGACCGACGTAACTCCCGCGGTGACGGATGCCAAAGGCAGCCGCAACTCCAGCGCCGGCTACGCAGAACTCGATCATAAGCTGACCGACTATCTGAAACTGGTGGGCGGCGTCCAGGTAAATAAAATCGGTGCCATCGCCGTCAACGCCGTCCCGCGCGCCGGCATTATTTGGACCCCAACATCTGAGTTCACCATCAAGGCGCTCTACGGCGGCGCCTACCGTGCACCCAGCCTGGATGAAACCCTGCTCGACCATCCTGGTCTCAGAGGAAATCCCAACCTGGTGCCCGAAACCGTCGGCACCTTCAACCTTCAGCCCAGCTACCAGACGAACCGTTTTCTGATGAGTGTCGATCTTTTCCATAGCAGACAGGAACATCTGATTATCGAGGATCCGGCCGATTATCCCGCCCGCTATGTCAACCTCAAGGCCCCGGCCGCTTTTCAGGGTATTGACGCGGAAAGCAAATATTATTTCAGCAAAAACTGGTTTTCCATGGCTTCGGCGCTTTATCAGACCAACCATGATGCATCGGTGTCGCCCTTGTCTCCCATCCCGGCCTTCTCGGCCAAGGCTGGCGTCAGCTATCAGGGCCAAGCCGGACCCCTGACTGGACTCACCCTGAGCGTCTTCGATGCCTATCAAGGACATACGCCAGGCTATTCCCAGACGCTAAACCCGCTTCCGGACGCCTTCCACTCCGTCAGCGCTCATTTCCGCTACGATATGTCAAAACGCTGGTTCAAAAGCGACAAACGCGGGTTCGCGCCCTTCATTTACGCCGACAATCTGACAAACACGCCCGTCTGGCTTCCCGACTGGGGCAGCGGCACGCCGAATACCATCCCGGTCAATCGCGGCCGGACCATACTATTCGGAATTCAATTCTGGCAGAAGGCGGAATGACTCCTTGCTACAGTCTTCCGTCTATCTCGCCTTCCTTTGCTTTCTCACTCTTGGTGGGGCGGATCTCCCGCTCCGCGGCCCAAACTCGTGCTTGGGCCCTGGCCTTTTGGCCTGCGCCTGCTTCCCACTTGCCCTGCCTGTCACAATTGCCGCTACCTACCGCATCCTCAGCGCAACCTCGCCCATCAGCACCGCCCCCGTGGCTGAGGAGTATCAGGTGAAAGGCGCTTTTCTTCTGAATTTCGCCAAATTCGTCTCCTGGCCGGATCAGGCCTTTAAATCACCGGAAGATCCAATCGCCATCTGCATTCTCGGACAAAATCCATTTGGTCCCGGCCTGGAACAGGCTGCCCGCGAACTCGTTATCGGAGACCGGCATGTCGTCATTCGCCAATCCTCCGACGTGCAGTCGGCTCGCCAGTGCCAGATTGTTTTCGTCGCCGTCAACGAAAAAAAACTCGCCAAGGCTCTGCTGCAAGCCGCGCAGGGAGAAAGCGTCCTCACGGTGGGCGAGTTTGAGGGCTTCACGGCTGGCGGCGGCATCATCGCTTTCAAACTGGACGGCGACAAAGTCCGTTTAGACATCAACACCGCGGCCGCCGACCGAGCCCGGCTGCATATCAGCGCAAAACTCCTCAGTCTCGCCCAGTCGGCCCATAAGTAAGAGCCCATGAGTAACAAATGAACGAATCTTTCGCATGAGCATTTCGACCAAATATCGCAACCTGCCTGTGAAGCACAAGCTGCGCCTGGCCATCATGCTGACCGTCACCTCCACGCTGTTGTGCGCCTGCGCCGCTGTCCTCGGTTACGACCGCATCACGGCGCGCCAGGCCATTCGTAACAACCTGCAAGTGCTGGGCGAAATTGTCGGCGCCAACAGCACCGCCGCTCTCAGCTTTGAAGACCCCGCCGTGGGACGTGAGATTCTCTCCACGCTGCGTGCCCAGCATCATATCGTCGCCGCCGGCATTATCACCGGAGCCGGTCATACCCTGGCCAGCTACCATCGCTCCACCCAGTCCTATTCGCAAATGCCCGCGCTGCGCCCCGACGGGGCCTCTTTCGAAAACGGACGCCTGCTTCTGTTCCGCTCGGTCTACTTATATGGACGCAAAATCGGCACCGTCTACCTCGAATCGGACCTGGACGAACTCGACGCCCGCCTCCACCGTTTCGCCGCCATTGTCAGCATCATTTTAATCGTCACCTGGCTCCTCGCCTTTGCTCTGGCCACGCTGCTGCAAGGCATCATTCTGCGCCCCATTGCCCACTTGGCCGCTGCCGCGAGCATTGTTTCGAAGGAGAAAAAATACTCCACCCGCGCCCTCAAACTTGCCGACGACGATCTGGGCGAACTCACCGACGTTTTCAACGCCATGCTCTCGGAAATCGAACGCCGCGATGAAGATCTGCTCAGCCATCGGGATCGCCTGGAGCAGGAGGTGCGCGCCCGAACCGCCGATCTGGTCGCCTCCAACGCCGACCTGCGCGCCGCCAAAGAGAAAGCCGAAGCAGCCAGCCGCGCCAAAAGCGAATTTCTGGCCAACATGAGCCATGAAATCCGCACTCCCATGAATGGCGTGATTGGCATGACGGAACTTGCCCTCGGCACTGACATGAACACAGTGCAGCGCAATTACCTGGAGACGGTCAGAATGTCGGCCGATCTGGCACTCACGGTCATCAACGATATCCTCGATTTTTCGAAGATCGAAGCCGGCCGCCTGGAGCTCGACCCAACGCCTTTCAACCTGCGCGACCTGATAGAAGACGTTCTTCAGGTGGTGGCGCTCCGGGCACACGAAAAAGCCCTGGAACTGGTCAGCGGCTTCGCGTCCGAAGTGCCGGAAGTCGTGGTGGGAGATGCCAACCGGCTCCGCCAGATTCTGGTGAATCTGCTCGGCAACGCCATCAAATTTACCGCCGCTGGCGAGGTCGCCGTTCATGTGAAACGCGCTCCAGAGGGTGCCAATCTGGAAGCCGGCGTCAAGCCCGATCTGGAAGCCGGCGGCAAACCGCTCCATCTCCACTTCACCGTCAGCGACACCGGCATCGGCATACCGCTCGAAAAGCAGGTGGTCATTTTCGAAGCCTTCGGGCAGGCCGATACTTCCACCACGCGCAAATTCGGCGGCACCGGTCTCGGCCTGGCGATTTCCCAGCGCCTTGTCAAAGCCATGGACGGAAAAATCTGGGTGGAAAGCGAGCCTGAAAAGGGCAGCCAATTCCACTTTACCGTCGCGCTTCAATCGGCCCCGCCTGAGTTGGCCCACCCTCTTATTCACGCCCATCGCTCTGAAGGCCGATCGCTGGCCGGCTTGTCCGCGCTCATCGTGGACGACAATGCCACCAACCGCCGCATTCTGCAGGACTTGCTCCTCACCTGGGGCATGCGGCCCGAAACTGTCGAAAGTGCCCCTGGCGCCATTGCTCTCATGCAGTCCCGCGCCGCTCGCGGCGACTCGTACAACGTCGTTCTGACCGATCTCCACATGCCCGATACCGATGGCTTTGACTTTGTCGAAGAAATGCGCCGCCAGCAAATGGGCACCGACCGCAACGTGGTCCTGATGATCACCTCGGCCGAGCATCTGGGTGATATCGCCCGTTCGCGCCAGTTAGGCATTGCCGCTTATCTGACCAAACCCATTCGCCGGGCCGAGCTTCAGGCGGCCCTCCGGAAAGCTCTCGCCAAGGCTGGCGGCCTGCCCAACTCCCCATCGCCCGCAGCCGCGCCTCCTGCCCGTGTTGCACCGGTTGCGCCTCCGCCCGTCTCCGTTTCAAGGCTGGCCGCTAATCCTCTCAAAATTCTGCTGGTCGAAGACAACCCGGTCAATGAGCGTGTTGCCTGTGCCATTCTGAGAGGCATCGGCCATCAGGTGGACGTCGCGCACAATGGCGCGCAAGTCCAGCCTAAGCTGGCCGCCCAGCCGTTCGACCTCGTCCTGATGGATATTCAAATGCCCGAAATGGACGGCTTCGAAGTAACCGCCAGCATCCGTGAGTCCGAAAGGAGAACCGGAGAGCACATGCCCATCATCGCCATGACCGCCCATGCCATGGACGGCTATAAAGAGCGCTGCCTGGCGGGCGGCATGGACGGCTACCTCACCAAGCCCATCCGGCGCGACCTTCTCCTCGCGGCACTGGAGTTTTGCCAGACCATTCGCAACAATCCCAACGCCTCCCAATCCAGCCAGCCGGCCGTGGTCAGATGACGATTCCTTTCTCGCCAAACCGCATAGAATCCACCCACACAAGATTGCTCATTGAAATCTGCTATGTTAGCGTAGTTATTTGGGGAGCGCTCTCACACCGGCCCTACCTGCGCCCGGAGTGTGCCCACTTCCAGTGGCCCTGCCATATTAAACTGTAATTAATCCGATTGAACTGTACTTAAGACCGCATTTTAAGATAGATGGACGCCACCTTCCAGGCCCTTGTTGCCCTCTTGATCAAAGCGATACCGACAATCGCCATATTTATTTTCCTCGTCATTTACCTGCAAGTTACCTATTTCAAGCCCATCGCCAAAATTTTGAAGGAACGCCACGATAAAACCGAAGGCGTCAGAGAACTGGCACAGCGCGCGTTCGATTCAGCCGGCAAGCGAACTTCGGAACTCGAACGGGCCTTGCAGTTGGCACGCGCCGAAATCAGTCAGCAGCATGAACAGTTGCGCCGCCAGTGGTCCGCCGAAGAAGCCGGTGCCGTCGCCCACGCGCGTCAAAAGGCTGAAGAAAGAATAGCTGCCGCCCGCATCGCCATTGCCAGGGAAGTAGAAAGCGCCAAATCCGAGATGGACATGAACGTGGAAGCGCTCAGCACCAGCATCGTCCAATCCCTGGCGGGCCGGAGAGCGGCCTGATGCGCAAATTCTTCCTCCTCTCCGCGTTCTTAGCCTTCGCCCTTTCAGCCGCTCCGCTTGCGGCAGCACAGGAAACACCCGCCCAGCGCGAAGCCGATGTCGACCAGGAAAGCGACCTGATGAAGTGGAAGCTCATCAACACCGGCATCTTTGCTTTGCTGCTGGGTTACGGCGTTCTCACCCTCGCTCCCAAATTCTTCCAGGCCCGCAGCCTCGAAATCCAGAAGGCCATTAAAGACGCCACCGGCCTGAAAATTGAAGCCGACTTCCGCTATTCCGAAGTCGACAAGAAGATGTCCAACTTGTCCGGCGAAGTGGCCCGCATGAAAGCCGAAGCGGCAGCCGAAATGGAGCGCGAACACCAGCGCCTGAAGCGCGAGACCGAACTGGAAATTGAGCACCTGGATCGCAACACCGAATACGAAATCGATTTTCTTCGCGCCGAAGGTGCCCAGCAGGTCAAGCGCCACACCGCCCAGCTAGCGCTCGCTTTAGCCGAACGCCGCCTGCAGTCGCATTTCGCTCAGAACGACGGCCAGAATAACGTCCGTGAATTCGTCAGTCTTGTGGGGGCCGGCAACTAAATGGACGCCCTCTCCGTTCACTACGCGCAAGCTCTTGCCGATGCCGTTTTCGCTCCCCACTCCGGCTTGTCGCCAGAAGACGCCGTTGCCCAGTTCCGTTCCGCCGAAACGATGGTCACCGGCTCCCGCCAGCTTCATTCCGCCTTGCTCTCGCCCGCCGTCAGCCGCCAGAAGAAACAGGCCGTCGTTTCGAAATTGGCTGAAATGCTGGGCCTTCATCGCGTCGTCCGCAATTTTCTTTTAGTGGTTGTTTCGCATCGCCGCATTTTGGACCTCAAAGCGATGCGCGAA
>Ga0116230_10008427_pt1 | contig 10165 bp, 8 predicted proteins | sample S1TSphfallax_3_FD_88678 | JGI IMG/M metagenome (GOLD analysis project Ga0116230, IMG submission 88678) | Host-associated microbial communities from peat moss isolated from Minnesota, USA - S1T2_Fd - Sphagnum fallax MG | ecosystem: Host-associated > Plants > Peat moss > Unclassified | place: USA...
AAATTGCTTACAAAATATTCATAAATTTTTTTTCATGATGTTTCTTTAACTTCCCAATGGGTTCTCAAAGTGTTCCTCAACATATTTCCAAAAGCAACAATTAAGGACCAACATAAAGAACAATTAGATAACAATGATCTTCACCCACATGAGCCCTATTTGGACCTCTTTCTAAAATAGGGAACAACTTACAAAACAACACAACAAATTTGTGTAAAGGCCATTTCAGTGTTATCATTGGAGATGCAGTTATATATTAATTAAAGCTTAGTGCTCGGACCTGGGATCTTAGAACCTAAAAATCTTAAACATTACTAGGACCCTAACCCATACCTAAGCTTATGACCAAGACCTTGTAAAAAGCTTTAAGGCCTACTGCATCCGGTTTTTGGCTGTAAGAGATATGCTAAGACTGGGGAATATGAGAAGATAATGGAGCTTTTCAAACGAATGCAACTAAAAGGTATGAGACTTGATAGGTTCAGGATTGTCATAGTGCTCAATGCATGTGCTAGTTTACACGCACTTAAAGGGGGCAGGCGAGCTCAGGAGCAGATCATGCAAACTGGTTGCAAGGCTGATGTCTTTGTGGGAAGTAGCTTGATTGATATGTATGCCAGATGTGGGAGCATGGAGGATGCTCACAGAGTGTTCAACAAGATGCCGTCTTATGATGTGGTCAATTAGACTGTCCTAATATTGGGATTTGTGATATGTGGGCAAGGGGCAGAAGGCATTGTATGTTTACAATAGAATGCAGCAGGAAGGTGTGCAGCCAAACCTGTCACGTTTGAAATTGGATTTTGAAAATAAGGTGTCCAGCTTCCATCATGTGCAGGAAACAAGTGGAATGGCTGGAAAAGTGAAAAAATTACAACATACAGCATCTGAAGTAAGAAACCACAAAGTTTTATTGAATTTGTTGCCGAGGGTAACAATGAAGGCTACATTGGACATTGAAGCCAAAAAGAAATAAGTTCAATTAAATAACCAAATGTAAAAAGATTGGCTGCAATGAAAGACTGGAAAAGACATGTTAGTCATTTTGGGTGGAGCCTAGAATCTGCAAAAGGAAACATCTCTGCATTGTCCCTTATATCCAGGGAGATAGACAAAAAATACTCTTCTTACACAGGGGACTCAGCTCAAACAAATGGAATTCTAATGATGAAGCTACATGACTTTGCAATTGCACCTGGTGTTTTGAAACTGCACTTTTCTATGCCAAATCTCCAACATTAGAACACTAAAAATCCATCTGAGCATTGGAGTGAAAGGAATCCATCCAAGTGACTCTAGAGCTTTCAGATGGAGCTACTAGAAATGGCACAATATGGTCTTCCATCTCTGTTTCAGATATGCTAAGATGATTACCTGGGAGAGCAACAAATGAAAGCTTCCCTGCCTTGTCCAAGGTTTGCAATCCAATCCAATCTTCCTTGTACAGATCAGTCTGCCAGAAACACAAAATGATAGTGATTAGTTGGACAACAAATCATGTGGTATAATTTTGGTAGGGCCAAAAGCTAGTTGGAGATCAAATTGGCAAACTTTGGGAGAGACCACAGAAAAGTGCCAAACAAATCCTAACCTGAAAAACAAATTTCATAGCATTTAGGATTTCTGTACCTCATTTGCAGGTAAAATTTCACCACCAAAGTCATTGTTTGCATAGTACCCAAACCAAGCTGTTTGAGGAGGTGTCAAGATGACATCCTCTGTAAACTGCAAATCAGCACAACAAGTGACCAACTGGGTAATTATGTATTTGTCCCAAGTGAATTATCAAACAACTCTTAAGATGAAACTCTTGAAACCCAGCTCAGTTCCAACAATAACTATCTACAGTCTAGTTGAGTAATTAGCAATGAAGACCGGATGGTGCCCACTTTCACCAACTACCATGATTAATGTCAGATGGTTGAGGCTGGACAGCCGCTTCTTATATATTTCATTGCGGCTCATAGCAATTTCATTGTTGAGTCTTGGCAAAAATGAAGTGCCTTTGTAATATCTGGACAACTCCTGCAAGCTCAACATCCCACCTCTGTTTCACAATTCAAGGTCTTCCACATACCCTGGTTCTCTTCAATCTCACATGTATTTGCAAGCCATTCCCAGACTTGTCACACAAATTTGGAGCTCTGGACTGACTTGTCAATAACATTTGTGGACCAAGGATGTTAAGGCAATTTAACTTCTAATCCTGATGCCAAGGAACACAAAAAAACTGATCAAACAAGATCACCAGCAGCTTCAATGGTTGCAAGTTTGAACTCACAGTAGGGATTTTTATGTATCCACTTGGTGCCAGATGATTCTGCATTGACAAAATCACATTGTTAAAGCCATTGTCACCCTGGAATAACTACATTCAAATGACAGAGCAAACAGTGGATATGTTAGGGCATACTTAAATGGCCATACTAAAGGATAGACAAGCAAAATCCTAATTGTCAACTAACAATTCCATCCTACAAGTTGCCTACTTTCCAATCTGAATGACCCAACATTGTGTTTGAGTTTCAAAACACAAGGTGGCTAATATGCTTCTAAAAGAATGCGAAAATCAGTCAAATCTGCCAAGACATATATCAACAAGAAAATCCAGAGCTCTTCTACAGGAGTAATAAGGATACACACCTGAACAATTTGTGTGTACACAAATCGTCCAATCACTGCATTGATCAACCTGCAAAGGGACATAACCTGAAGTAAGTGTTAACAAGTTGTTTCACAAAGAGATCAAAGTGGTGGTAAAGACTAACCAATATAGTTCCTTGTACATTCAAAGGAGCAGTGAATCAAGTGTGTGAGAATCAAAGGGAGAAATCTGGGATGTTGTCCATATACAACAATTATACATCAAGTAAAAAATTATTGAGAGATCCAGTTTACAAACTTACAACACATAAAGGAACTGCAGCAATCCCAGCATGAGGACCTCCCAGAGACACAAAGTTGTAAACCTGTGTGCCCAAGTAGTGGTCCCTCAGTTTCTTCAAATGTTGCAAAAAGTCACTTGAGGCTTGGACTATCAGAGTGCAGGGGAGACTGATAATGTTGTTTGCAGGGAGTCAATTGTACATAAGCAAAGGTCTCAGGCCATGAGAAGTTATTGTTCATGACCTGGAAGCTTATGAACTAATAGCACAAGCTATGAAACAGATTTGTGTAACTCCAGGATTGGAGAAAAATCTGAACAGGAGACCTGTCTTAAGGAGGAAGATCAACTTACAGGTGGTCCTCCAGGGCACCATTCAATGACAGCTCGAGCTATCATGCTACCCTGCAAACATGAATCCACTCTCCAGTCAATAGCCCAAACCATATGATACAGTAGGCAATTCTCTCATGTGCTAAAGATTCTCCCACCTCCCTTCATAATAGATGGTCAAAAGAATTGTCACAAGCAAGTACCTGAGAAAGACCAACAATGTTATATCCATCTTGCAGTTCTGGTTTTTCTCTGACCTAAAAGAGAAAAAAAAAAAACAAATGTGAGTAGTCAGAATCTAGGGTTCCAAATCTCAGTGCAAGTAGTTTGCACATAATAGGGTATGCCAGAACACATGACATGCTATAGTTGTACTTTGAGCCAGTACGACAGTTGATGAACCAGAGGGATGGTACTTGTTTGAACAACACCACACCAGCACAGATTGTACCCAGCAATTTCTCTCTGAGATCTTGTGCTGATGAATGCACTAAAACTTGCGTTATCTGACCAATTTATCTGGACACTATGGCAAATAGCCAAAACTGCTTTCAAAAAAAGGGAAAAGATCAGTGACTCACTTTTTGACAGATAATGGCAGCCTGCACCAACCAGCAGCCATAACAATTAGGTCATTGATGAAGAGAGACAGCTCAGTAGAATTCACCCAGTTTTCAGATTTCAAATGGAATGACAACAATTATGGGGTATGAGATCTATTTTGTATGCAATCTATGACCCACCATCAATGTGCACCTCATGCTGAAGTATATACACTTTGCAAGAGATCAATGCTGAATTTGATCAAGTTGCATTCACATTTTTCTGAAACTATGATAACCCAGCCAGACTCTGTCTTGGAGGACATGCAACAATTCTCAGCAACATCAAGTCATGCATCATACCTGCTTCTCAAGATGTGTAAAATATGAATCACGCCACCCATTTCCTACTGACCTGCAAGCAAAGCAGTTCTCATATAATAAGCAGATAACACCTCAGGTTCAACCTGAATCACTGATGCACAATCCAATAATCAAGGTTAGAAGGACTTTGCAACAGTTATATGGGACATGTCATCCTATCATGTGGGGAAATGGACAAAGCATTATCTAATGATTTGCATTACTGTACAGAAGCTGCTGGATTGCAGATTTGGGAATCAAACATGGGGTAAGAGTTGAGCGCACGAACATGCAGTGTCCCTCGGCTCCTGACATCTCACTGAGAACCTCTGTGAACTTCATGATCCCTTCATTCTTGCATTGATCTCCGATGCCTGCAAATAACAGGTCATCAAAATTCCAAGACAGAGATGACAAAAGAAGAAACAACATAGAGTTCGGCATTAGAATTTTGCTTCCAGTCTGAAAAAACGGATGCAAGTGCGGATACGTAAAAAGCTGAAAAGGCAAAAAAAAAAAAAAAACGCAGGGAAGTCGGCTGGGGACCAACAACACCGATTCCGGTATACAAAGAAAACTAGACAAGCATACGGCGCAGAAATTCAGACGTAAAAAGCAGTGTATGAGAAGGAGTGTAGTAGATCGAACATGAGACAGAAAACGCAGGGGACAGGGAAAACGAAAAAGAAAAAAACTCTAAAATGCAGAAAGTGGAGAACCAAGTCTGAGAATGAAGCATGGAAGAATGGAGCGTAAACGAAACGTCAAGGGATTAAATAAGTACGTGACAGAAAGTCTATCATCATCAAAGGAAGAAGAAGAAAAAGAACAACAAAAGAAAATCGGAATCTCAAACAGGAAGTGGAAAAAAATTAAAAACAGCACTTTCCAACCCTACATAAGGAGATGTGCAGCTCCACAATAGGAGGAGATGAGGGAATCTGAAAAATCTGAAAAATCATATGATTATAGGAAAAGTGGGGAAGCAAACCATGCAAAACAATGAAGGGAAATGGTTTCAAAGGCGAAGCTTGAATATGGGGAAGAGCACACAGCCATAGCAACGCGAAGAGTAGCAGAGACAGAACAGAGTAGAAGAGAGGAATCCCCCGGCGCCGGCATGATCGCTGCTGCTGCATCGCTCCCATTCTTCGCGAAGACAGAAAAGAGAAGCCAAACAGCAGCCTCCTTGTGGATCCATCGTTGCTCCTCGTGGTGGTGATGGCCCTGTTTCAGGATGTGGAACAGGATCTCAATTGGCGCGCTTTGGCTTCATTCCGGGTCCCAAACCAAATCTATTTCCGGAACCTCGTTTAAAGACACCTCAACCCGAGGACACCTCGCTTAAGACCTGAGGAGCTCTGTTTAAAGACACCTCAATTCGAGGACCTCAGTTTAAACACACCTCAAACTCAGTAACAATACAAAAAGGTTATCGAGGGCCCGACGGAGGAGCTTGTAACGTGGAATCTTGCCTCATTTAGAGACACCTCAATTCGAGGACCTGGGTTTAAAAGACACCTCAAATTCAGCAACTAATCAGCAAGGGGTTTCGTGAATTGAGGTCCCGAAGCAGGTGCTTGTAATGTGGGATCTTTTTCAGGACCTGGGCTTTGGTAACGGCCGTCGTCGGCAACGATAGATTTGGAATGCGTCGTTAAACCTCGGCCGCCGTGCTCGGCATTGGCCGCTTCCGCAAAGCAGGAGAGCCTGCCACAAAGCTTAAATTCAATCCAGCTGCTTCTGCAAAGCACGACCCCACAAGGCTTTGAATTCACACAGCTGCTTCTGGAAACTCAACTCGGTCGGACCCACCAAAGCTTAATCCACCCAGCTCACATGTTTCGCGTTCCACCTCAAAAGCGCTTTGTATATGCCAAGGGATCTTTATGAACCCAAATAAACTAAGTTGAAGACCGGCAAAGACGGACGGACGGAGATCTGATCACAATTGCGTACGTAGTCTTCTTAACTCGCTCACAGTCCAACTGTCCATGAATTTAAGCGAACTGACCCAACAAAAAAAAAAAGAAGAAAAACAAGAAGATGAGAGCAAGAATGAAACCAAGTCCGCTCCCTTTGCAACAAACAACGGCTGACGAGAGTGCCACAATCTATACTTCAGTACTTGAGCTGCAGGTAATCAAAGTGGTGGTGATCTTCAAGTGTTGTTGTGACTGATCTTCGAGTTTTGTTGAGAACTTGATCTTCCTGCCTTATTAAAAAATCCTTGTACACATGGGTCTAGCCCATGGTCTACATTTTGGTTACACACATTTTGTTTAGCATCATCAACTACATAACTACCTCCACGAATGTCACAAATTCATGGATTATTTGCCATGTCAAACACAACATTCCATTTGAAAAAGAAAATTATTCATTTTGAAGCATAATCACAACATAAAGAACGCAAGATGGCACAACATTTTCCAAAGGCAAAAGTAGAAAAAAAGGAAACATGGGAACCAAACAATCAACAACAATTGCTAAGGTAGATTGGATGGACATGATATTTGATGTCTTTAGAAATGTATAAGTTTTTGCAATTCTAAAATCAAGATAATTACCATAATTGCATGAATACAAATTTTTATGTTAAGAAGTTTTTGGGAGCTCTAGGAAACTACTAATAACACTAAAAAAAATTGCAGTATTAAAATTTTAAATGCAATTTGAATTCTGTAGAAATGTTTAAAATTTCTCCATCTTTAAACTTTTAGAGTGTTTTGTCACATTTAAATCCAAAGATCTAAAGCACATGATGTATAACAAAACTTTGTAACTTATTATATAACAAGGTGAATTGTGATATACTGTTCATACGTTTTGGTATGGTTTGACACTTTTTCAAATTCCTCAACACACATGCAAATTTTGAAGACTAACGTGTATTGTTGGCCTTGCCTGCCAAGGCAAGGTTATTGTGTTTAGGTTCATTACAGAGTATAGTAGCTTAAGGGATTTTGGCCCCTAGGTAATAGTTCTAGTTTTATATGAGGATTTTTTTGCTTGTGTTGAAACTTGAAAATAGTAATAGAGTTATAATTTTTAAAGGATTTTGGGTTTTTTTAGAGGTTTTTTGAAGAGTGAACGAGTATAATTATGCAACATCATATGATGAGAAGCATCAAATGTATGGGAAGAGGATATTTTGGTGGCCTTTTTTACTTAACCTCTTTGAGTTTTGAAAAGCAGTTTGGCAATGTCATCCATACACAGATTGGTACAGGTTGTAATCTGGTGAAGTGATATATTCATTGCAAGAATTTTATGCATTGAGACTTTCTTGATATCATGGCAGCCATTAGGCTTACTGACCTGTGCTTCAGTAGCAATGATTTCTAGAACTCTGTCAATGCCCCTCTGAGTTTAGGGGATTTGACCTAAATGTTTCTGCAGGTACCCTGTGATTATGATCCTATAAACCCTAGTTCAAAATACTTTCATGAGAGATGAAATAGCTGAACTAAGGGGTTACTTCCAGGGCTTGCTCTGTGATTTTTTGCTTAAGTTATATCTAGACCTAGAACATATGATATGCCTTGGGGTGGTATGCTATGTGTGTTTTAGACTTAAGTGGGCAGTTTGCTTTGAAAACTTGCCTTAATTCTTTTAATTCTTAATGTTGTTTGCTTGTGGGATAGCCTATTCTCACACCTGGAGAAAGGAAAATTCATGTTTGAACGCACTTTCTGACAATTTCCAAGAATGTACTATGAATCTGTTGTGGTTGAGGGGAGCTTGAGTCACTTGTTAGATTATATGCATTGTTGCTGCAGCCTGCTGTGGAACAACAATGTAATCCCTGCTAGTTGCTAATATTCAGTAGTCAATTTTCATGACTCTTAATGAGCTTCCAGTCAGGGTAGATTATAATAGCAATGGAATTTTCTCTTTGAATGGCCATAGTTTCTAATAGAAAATTCCATTGCTCTTATCCCTGCTGGCAATAGTGCAATGATCAAGCACTGCATTACCTCTTTGGAATTCAGGTCGGCCTCATGTTGCACCATTTGGGAAATGCAAGCTTGCTTGGTGTTGCATTGATTTGTGGAACTATCAAGTGGAAGATATTCTTGGAGAAATGGATCTAATCTTGGAGTTTGTTTATCTGGCATACTGAGGAATACCATATATGTTTGATCTAGTTTTGTAAGAACACAGTGGGTGGTATTCATGAGGTTGTAACTGTGATAAGGTAAAGATCTCTCTTTCATCATTTAAAAATGTAGTTAGGAGTTAGGACTGGGATGTAGCTTTTCATGGTGTTGTGTTGATTTGTTGAGTTGGACATGAGGCCGATGGTGCAAAGTGGATTTATGCCCACCTTGCAAGTGGGTTCAATTCATCATTAGGGCCAGCCCCACTTACAAATGAGAGGATGACCTGTGGAGAGTTTGACAGCAAAATACTTGTACCCTCAAATCTTGATTTGATCAATAATGGTCTTTTTTCTTAAACCCCAGTATGTCCACTTGTGTTGGATATGTAAGATTAAGGGTATGGTACCCTGCTGAAAGCACTGGCAGAATTTGTGACTGGAAAAATTATGATGGTGCTTTATGACCTGAGGCAATACAAGCCTCACACCAGTCTTGCATGCTTCGGTGTGGATACTTCTAGAGCAAGCAGACACCATCTGAAGTCCAAACCCCTTATTGGTAAATATGCATACCAAACTGGTGCATGAGTATTTCACTCCAAGCTTCACCAACAAGAACCCTAACTATGCGATGACTTGGTTGAAAGGCTCCAAAGCCAATACTAGATCAACAAATAGTCTGGTCCATGGGAACATGAACAACAAAAGCTGACTTAGATGTTTAAGAAGGTTCAAATCTAATGCTGCAAATTGAGCTCTTGCCTCTCCACTTTTTACACTTATCTATGGCAACACCTCGACCTCTATTATTATAGGATTCCTATTGCCAATGATGGCATTTCAAGGGACACAAATGCTGGTTTTTACACCTATCCAAATTTTGTGTTGGGTAATTGGTCCATGTAGTGCACTAAAGGCCCATTCAGACCTATAGTTAAGGATTGGTGTTAAAATGCCAGTGATAGGGTAGTGTTAGGGCTTAGCTTGGTCTTTAGACAAAACCAATCCTATTTTAGCGATTATCTTGTTTATTACTATGTTTTCATATGCAGGAATACCCCCCTTAGCCAAATTTTGTAGCAAATTTTTAAATTTTTTTATTGATACGTTAAGACCTTTAATTTTTTTACTTATTGCTATTCAAACTTACTAACTTTTTGTAGGTAGATGCCCTATTACCAAACACTAATGCATCTCGATTCATGATGTACAACTGAAAGTTATAGTTAAACAGTGCCTTGTCATGATTTTGACAAAAGCCCCTTGTCACCTCTAACATGTTTCCTCCATTTGCACATTGTGTGTTTTGCATTTTGTTTCGTCTATGTTTTAAGGGTTTTTTCATTATTTGTCTCTTCATGATTTGTCTTCATGATTTACATCTATGATGAGGTTATCATAGTACCTTTTCAAGTTCAGCATAGTAGTACCAAAGAATTAATATAATTTGAAGTTTCTGTTTTGGCACCACAGTTTTTGATTTTGAAAATTTCAACATATAATAATTAAACATAATAAAATCACAGTTGTTCTCACAAAATATTTGCTGTATTTTAGGTTAGATTAATAAAAGATAGTATGGGTTCAGTGAGAGGAGGCAGTTGGTTCAAATTCAGCTGTGTTAATTGAATAATCAAGTTTTTCCACATAAAGATCTTTGTTTTTTTTTGAAATTTTTAACAAGATTGAAAATAATATAATTAGTGCCAAAGTTGAAAAGGTACTATGGTAGTAGAATAGATTTATTTGTTGATTTAATTTTTAAGGTCATTGTGCAATTGTAAATTTTTTATTCCCTACTTTGAAGATGAAAGCAAGACCTTGGAATGGATGGGGGATTTCATGGCATCTCATAGGAGGTTGTTTGAAGCCAAGAGGAATGCCCTGACCTTGCATTTTTTCAAATTGTCTTGTTATTATGAAGTCTTAATGATGAAG
>Ga0116230_10008428_pt1 | contig 10165 bp, 8 predicted proteins | sample S1TSphfallax_3_FD_88678 | JGI IMG/M metagenome (GOLD analysis project Ga0116230, IMG submission 88678) | Host-associated microbial communities from peat moss isolated from Minnesota, USA - S1T2_Fd - Sphagnum fallax MG | ecosystem: Host-associated > Plants > Peat moss > Unclassified | place: USA...
ATCCTGCGGGATTCACCGGGCGTGGTGGTGATCGATAAGCGCGAGGATGGCGGCTATATCACGCCCAAGGAAAGCCAGGGCGAGTTCGCGGTCTATGTCTCGCGCATTCGCGTCGATCCGACGGTGGAGCACGGCTTGGCGCTGTGGTGCGTGTCCGACAACCTGCGCAAGGGCGCCGCGCTGAATGCGGTGCAGATCGCAGAGCTGCTGCATACGCGGGGGCTGTTGGAGCGCGCGGACGCTTGATCGGTTGTGCGTGCTTCGAGACGCGTCGCTGCGCGACACTCCTCAGCATGACGAATTTTGTTGTATTTCAATACGCTCGTCATGCTGAGGAGCCCCGTCAGGGGCGTCTCGAACCACGCGCCCGTCCCGTCCCCACTGTCACAGCCCCAGCTTTCGCGACGGGCGGCAGTAGATTAGGCGATAACCGCCCCATCTTGCGCGGTTCCTCATCGAACAGCTCCGCCAGCTTCTCCACGATCGCCCCGCCCAGCTGCTCCACATCGATGATGGTGACGGCGCGGCGGTAGTAGCGGGTCACGTCGTGGCCGATGCCGATGGCGATCAGCTCGACCGGCGAGCTGGTCTCGATGTCGGCGATCACCTGGCGCAGGTGACGCTCCAGATAATGGCCGGAGTTGACCGACAGGGTGGAGTCGTCCACCGGCGCGCCGTCGCTGATCACCAGCAGGATTTTTCGGGCTTCGGGCCGGCCGATCAGGCGTTGGTGCGCCCACAGCAGAGCCTCGCCGTCGATATTCTCCTTCAACAGGCCCTCGCGCATCATCAGCCCGAGGTTCTTGCGCGCGCGGCGCCAGGGCGCATCGGCGGCCTTGTAGACGATGTGGCGCAGGTCGTTCAGCCGGCCGGGCTGAGGCGGTTTGCCGGCCTTGACCCACTCGTCCCGCGCTTGACCGCCCTTCCAGGCCCTTGTGGTGAAGCCGAGCACCTCGGTCTTGACGCCGCAGCGCTCCAGCGTGCGGGCCAGAATATCGGCGCAGACCGCCGCCACCATGATGGGGCGTCCCCGCATGGAGCCGGAATTGTCGAGGAGCAGCGAGACGACCGTGTCGCGGAACTCGGTGTCCTGCTCCTGTTTGAAGGAGAGCGGCGCGGTCGGATCGATGATGATCCGGGTCAGGCGCGCGACATCCAGCACGCCTTCCTCCAGGTCGAAGCTCCAGGCCCGGTTCTGCTTGGCCATCAGCTTGCGCTGCAGCCGGTTGGCCAGGCGCGCGACGACGCTGGAGAGCGCGGTGAGTTGCTGGTCCAGATAGGCGCGCAGACGGCCGAGCTCCTCGGGCTCGCACAGGTCTTCCGCCCCGATCACCTCGTCTGCGGTGGTGGAGAAGACCTTGTACAGCGGTTCGCCTTTGCCCAGCTCCTTCGGATCGGGCCGAGCGGGTCTGGCGGTGGATTCCCCTTCCGGCGCGTCGTCGCTCGAATCGGCCTCATCGCCGGCCTGGAGCTCGGTCAGGGTTTCGCCCGCGGCTTCCAACTCGGCGTCGGAGCGTTCGGCGCTGGGGCTCGACTCGCCTTCGCCGGACTGATCGTCGTTATCGCCCGTATCCCCGGCGTCGGGCTGGTCTTCGGTCGGGGGATCGTCGTCGCCGCCGTCTTCGGGCGTGTCGGCGGCGTCGGGATTGCCGACCTCCAGATCGCGGATGATGGTGCGGGCGATCCGGCCGAAAGCGGCCTGGTCGTCGATGGCGGCGGCGAGGCGATCCAGCGCACGGCCCGCCTTGGCCTCGATCTCCGGCCGCATCCCATCGACCATGGCCTGGGAGCCGTCAGGCGGCGCCTGGCCCGTCAGGCGCTCCCGCACCATCAGGCCCAGCACGTCGGGCAGGGGCATGCGGGTGCGATCCGTCATCCGCGCCAGACCCTTGCGCTCGATGTCCGACTCCAGCGCCGCGCGCAGGTTGGCCTTGACCCCGCCCATGGCGTTGGCGCCGATGGCCTCGACCCGCGCCCCCTCCAGCGCCTCAAAGATGGCGCCGCCCTCGGGCTCCAGGGGCCGCAGCTTGGCGTGGGCGGCCTCGTCGTGGTGGGAGAGGCGTAGCGCCATGCGGTCCGCCAGGCCCCGGATACGGGCGGCCTCGGCGCTGTTCAGGTCCCGCGGCGGATGGGGCAGGGTGGCGCGCTTGCCGATCAGCGACGGCGCCTCGCCGGAGAAGATCACCTCCAGGTCCGGCGTTTCGGCGAGCGAGCGGGCGGCGTGCGCCAGGGCGCGCTTGAACGGTTCGTTGGGGGCTTCGGGCTTAGTCGCCATGGCCCCCATCACATAGCGGTCTCACCACGGATGAGAAACCTGCAATTCGCAGCAGGCCTTCCAAGCGGAACCGTATCTCTACCTGAGCCGTTCGATCGTCAGATGTCCATCTGGGAGATGACGACAATGAGCGACAATCGTATCGAAGGCGCGGGCCGCCAGGCCAGCGGCGCCATCAAGGAAGGCTTTGGCAAGCTGACGGGCGACGCCAAGCTCCAGGCCGAAGGTATGGCCGAAAAGACTGCCGGATCGATCCAGAACGGCGTTGGCAAGGTTGAGGATGAGCCCCGCACGATTGGCCCCGATCATGACCGGGTCGAGGGCGCGGGCCATAAGCTGATGGGCTCCATCAAGGAAGGGATCGGCAAGCTGACCGGCAATGACAAGCTGGAAGCTGAAGGGCTGGCCGAAAAAACCGGCGGCGCCATCCAGAACGCCTTCGGCGGGGCCAAGGATACGGTCCGCGACGCGTTCAAGAAGTAGCGTTTAGCTCATATAGTGTGAACTCGAGGCGCTCCTCACGGGGCGTCTCGGGACGCTCGGGTCGAACCAGCGCTTCCCTGTTGCGCCGTCGGCCCTATAAGCCGCACCATGAGGCGGTTTTTCGAATTCATCACCAATCTGGACGCGCGCGCCTGGCGTTCGCTAGCGGCGACGTTCGTGCTCTTCGGCGGCGTGGGGCTGGTGTTCCTGTTCGGCGCCTCCTTGCTGGGCCTCAGAGGCGCGGCGGCGGTCGAGGCCTGGATGGGCGCCGGCGCCCACGGCCCTTACGGCCTGCCGGCCGCGGTGCTGGGTTTTACCGTGCTCGCCTTCCTGGGCGTGCCCCAGTTTGTGTTGATCGCCGCCGCCGTGGTGGCGTTCGGGCCGTGGCTGGGGTTCGCCTATAGCTGGGTCGGCAATCTGGTCTCCTCGATCTTGGGGTTCTATGTCGGCCGTCGTGTGGGGGCGAAGGTGTTGCGCGCCTACGCCGGCAAGGGCGTCAACGACTTCGTCGATATGATCGGCCGCAACGGCTTTTGGGCCAGCCTGGTGGTGCGGCTCGTGCCTTCGGCGCCCTTCATCGTGGTCAACATGGCGGCGGGCGTCACGCCGATGCGCGTGTTCGACTTCATCGCCGGCACGGCGCTCGGCAGCGTGCCGAAGATCGCCCTGACCGCGTTTGCGGGGGCCTCGGTGATGCACGCCATGAACGGCGGCGGAGTGGGGCGGTGGCTGTCGCTAGCGGGGGTGGCCGTGGTGTGGGTCGGGACGGCGCTGGCGGCGCGGGCTTGGTTGAAGCGGAAGGAGGCGGAGGATAGCCACGGGACAGTAGAGGGCGCCCAGTTTCACCTGTCTTCCGCTCATCCCGGCCTTCGTCGGGATGAACGGAATTAATAAATGCGGACAATCAGGCCGCTGAACGCCTCTACTTCACAGCCTTAAACAACGTCATATCCAGCATCTTCCCCGCCGAGTAATTCAGCCCCTTGATCTCCCCAATCGGCTGGGTCCGCAGGCCATCCTGGGCGGCCCTAGCCTGAAACGCGGCGATCTGCGTCGCGCCCACCATGGCGATGGCGCAGGCGCGGTGGTCGGAGAGGTAGTCCGCCGTGTCCTTGATGTTGACGTAGCGGGTTGGGCGCCCTGTGAGGAAGATCAGGCTGGGCTCGCTATAGGCGGACGACGCCAGGGGGCTGTCGGGGCACGGTTTGACCCGATCCAAAAGCGCGGCGATGCGGGGGCTCATCCACACCGTCGTGGCGGCGGGCAACGTATGCGCCATCAGGCTGGCGCTTAAGGTCAGCGCCGCCACGCCCGCCGCTGCAAGCGCGTAAGCCCGGTCTCGCCGGGTCAGGAACCACAGGGCCAGCCCCATAAAGGCGATGGCGATTGCGCCGGCCGCCACAGCGACGGCGTCGATGTCGCCCTGATAGCGCCAGTTCAGCCAGACGCCGAACGCCGCCCCGCCGACGCCGACGAGAAACCAGATGACCGCGTAGGCCACGCCCAACGCCTGGCCCAGCCGCCCCGTACGCCAGCCGTCCCGGGTCGTCGCGGCGGCGGCGGCCAGGCAGGCGAGGGCGGGGTAGTAGGGCAGGGCGTAGTGGGGCAGCTTGGTGGAGATCAGCTCGTAGATCAGCCAGGTCGGGATGATCCAGGCGAGCAGGAACCGCACGGGCTCCGACGCTCGCTCCCGCCAGGTCCAGGGCATGGCGAAGACGGCGGCGAGCGACCCCGGCCAGAAGGTGAGGTTGAACATCGCCAGGTAGTAGCCGAGGAAGGCCTTGTGCTTCTGCTCGCTGCTACCGACCTTCCCCAGCAGGTTCTCGCCGACGGCTTTTTCGAAGAACAGGCCGTGGCTTTTAAGGCCGATGGCGATCAGCCAGGGCAGGGCGATCGCCAGCGTGATCAGGACGCCCCAGCCGGCGTGCAGCCGCTTCAGCCAGGCGGCGCGGCGCGTCTGGGCGATCAGGCCCAGGATCGTGCCGCCGCTGACGATCAGGATGATCGGCCCTTTCAGCATCAGGCCCGCCCCGAGCGCCGCCCAGAACAGGGCGGCGTTCCATCGCGTCCGCTGAATCCGCCCCAGATAGGCCCGCAGCAGCGCCGCCTGAGCCGCCAGCGTGACGGCTAGGAGCGTCGCATCGATTTTGGCCATGCGGGCTTCGAAGTTGAGCATGATGCTCATCATCAGGAGCAGCGCCGCCGCGATCCCCGCCGCCCCGCCAAACAACATATCGCCGATCCAGGCGGTGAGCAGGACTGCGGCGGTCGCCGAGATGACAGAAGGCACGCGGTGCGCCCAGATCTGATGCGAGGTTGGCGAACTCAGAGCCGCGACCGACAGGGCCTGAAGCCAATAGATGCCGGCCGGCTGGAGATAGCGGGGCTTTTCCTGAAAGCGCACATCGATGAAATCGTGGCTCGTCAACATCTGGGTCGAGGCGACGGCGTAGCGCGACTCGTCGCGGTCCACCGGCGGCAGGCTGGTCAGGCCCGGCAGGAAGAAGACAAGCGACAGCAGGGCGAGGGCGACCATGGCGCGCCAAGATACGCTTTGCCGGGCCTCCGCCGGTCGGGACGGGCGTTGCAACAAACCCTTCATCAGGAAAAGATTTTGGGCCAGCGCCGTCAACCTTCTATCACCCGACCGGGAACCTGGGTGCGTCGCGTCAGCCAGATCACCCCTAAGAGATCGACCACCCCGACCAGGGCCCGGCCCCAGTTGGTGTATTTCGACACGCCCTTCAGCCGCGCATAGTGGCGCACGGGCTTGCAGATCAGCGGGTGGCCATAGCGCTGGAACAGGGCCGGCAGAAACCTGTGCATGCCTTCGAACAAGGGCAGCTTCAGGAAGTCCTCACGACGAAACAGCTTTACGCCGCACCCGGTGTCGGGGCAGCGGTCGCCGAGCACGGCCTGGCGAAAGCCGTTGGCGATGCGGGTGGCGATCAGGCGGGACAGCGGGTCGTCGCGACGAATCCGAACGCCGGCGACTAGCGGCCAAGGCGCGCCCGCCGCAAGGGCGAGGTCCAACATCTCGGCGATATCGCGGGCGTCGTTCTGGCCGTCGCCGTCGAGCGTGCCGACCCAAACCCCTCGCGCCGCCGTGGCGCCGGTCCTCAAGGCCGCGGACTTGCCGCATCGCCGATCGTGACGCAGGAGCCGTATACGGGAGTCCGCGGCCGACAGTCGGGCCAGGACGGCGGCTGTATCGTCGCTGCTGCCGTCGTCGACATAGACCAATTCGAACGCGGGTCCGGCGGTCAGCGCCTCCAGCACGCCCGCCGTCACCGCCTCCACATTCTCCGCCTCATTGAGCACGGCGATCACCACGGAGACGATGGGGGTCTCCGGGGACGTGGACAAGGCTTCGGACTCTTTGGCGCGATCGCCCAACGCAGGTCTGGTCCCGGACAAGGTCCGCCCGGGGTCTGCTCGGAACGGCGCGGCGCGCCGACGTGCTATCAGCCGGTCGGAGAAAGGCGATCTCCTTATCGGCCGGGATCGGGAGGGACAAGCCAGATCGCCTCAAACGCGGCGGCATGCGGCGTCACAGCAAGCGGGGCGCCCAAAAGAGTCCTTGAAATGGGGTGGAGGGCAGGGCAAACGGGCGCATCCCGTAGGCTTGTGGCGACTTCTTCGTGGCGTGGGGACCCGCGGCGGTCGGCTTCGCCTGTGGCGATAAACGCCTATCCACCGTTTGCGTCTTTGCTATTCGTCTTTGGATCCCGTCGTCTTCGGACCCCGATTATTTTCAAGGCCCCTCATGTTTTCCTCTCTCTTCGGCCTCATCTCCAACGACATCGCCATCGATCTCGGCACGGCCAACACACTGATCTATATGAAGGGCAAGGGCATCGTTCTGAACGAGCCGTCCGTGGTGGCGCTGCGCAACGTCGGCGGTCGCAAGATCGTGCATGCGGTGGGCTTGGAGGCGAAACAGATGCTGGGCCGCACGCCCGGCCACATGGAGGCGATCCGCCCCATGCGCGACGGCGTTATCGCCGACTTCGAAGTCGCCGAGGAGATGATCAAACACTTCATCCGCAAGGTCCACAATCGCAAGGGGTTCGTGAACCCCAAGGTCATCGTCTGCGTGCCCTCGGGCGCCACGGCGGTGGAGCGTCGCGCCATCAACGACAGCTGCCTGAACGCCTCGGCCCGCCGGGTCGGCCTGATCGACGAGCCCATGGCGGCGGCGATCGGCGCGGGCCTGCCGATCCATGAGCCGACAGGCTCGATGGTGGTGGATATCGGCGGCGGCACCACCGAGGTGGCCGTGCTGTCGCTGTCGGGCATTGTTTACTCCCGGTCCGTCCGTGTCGGCGGCGACAAGATGGACGAGGCGATCATCTCCTACATGCGCCGCAACCATAACCTCCTGATCGGCGAAACCACGGCGGAGCGGATCAAGAAGGAGATCGGCACGGCGCGGGCGCCGGACGACGGCAGCGACGGGCTGGCGATCGAGGTCAAGGGGCGGGACCTGATGCAAGGCGTGCCGCGCGAGGTGCGGGTGACGGAAAAGCAGGGCGCCGAGGCCCTGAACGAGCCCGCCAGCCAGATCGTCGAGGCCGTGAAAGTGGCGCTCGAAGCGACGCCTCCGGAATTGGCGTCCGATATCGCCGACAAGGGCATCATGCTGACCGGCGGCGGCGCGCTTTTGCGCGGCATGGATACCTGGATCAGCGACTCGACCGGCCTGCCGGTCACCGTCGCCGACGACCCGCTGTCCTGCGTCGCGCTCGGCTGTGGCCGGGTGCTGGAGCATCCCAAGTGGATGAAGGGCGTGCTGGACGCTTCCCTGGCGTAGCGGGATAACGAGGAATAATTATATCGCCCAACCTATATCCGCTCATCCCCGCGAAAGCGGGGACCCAGGCTTTTAATTCGCAACGTTGTCGGGACGAGCGCGGATGAGCTTGAAGCGGTGAACCTTGACAAACCTGGGTCCCCGCTTTCGCGGGGATGAGCGGGTGGAGGAGTGGGCCTCGGAGGCCATGGCATGGCGTTTCGCGATGGACCTTTTCAGGATCTGAAGCTGCCGCTGACGCTGGCTGTTGTGGCCTCGACCGTGGTCGCCATCCTGGCGGCGCTTGTGCTCCTGCTCGCCGATCGGCGGGCGGCCATCGCCGTGTCCGGGTTCGCGAGCGCGCGGAACCTGGTCGCCCGCAGTCTGGCGCCCGCGGGTGAAGTCCTGGAGGCGCCGGTGCGCTGGGCCGGCGATGGGATCGACGCCGTCGGCGGCTATTTCTTCGCGGTCTCCGAAAATCGCCGGCTGAAGGCGCGGATTCGCGATCTGGAGAGCTGGCGCGACGAGGCCGTGGCGCTGCGCAACGTCAATGAGCGCTATGAAGCGCTGTTGAAGCTGAAGACCGATCCGCCGGCGCCGTTCGTCGCCGCGCGCAGCGTGCTGGATGTGCGCGGCCCCTTCGCCAACGCGCGGGTGCTTGATGCGGGCGCCGCCGCCGGCGTCCAAGTCGGCGATCCGGTGATGAGCGAGAACGGGCTTGTCGGTCGTATTGTCGGCGTCGTACCCCACGCCAGCCGCGTGCTGATGCTGACCGATGTGGAGAGCCGAACGCCGGTTCTGGTGGATCGCACCAATGCGCGGGCCTTGCTGACCGGAGACGGCGGCCCTAATCCCAGACTTGAGTATATTCGCGGCCAGGATCCGGTGAAGGCGGGCGATGTGCTCCTCACGTCGGGCGACGGCGGCGTGTTTCCGCGCGGCCTGCCGGTCGGCGTCGTGGCGAAAGACCTCCGCGGCGCCTGGCGCGCGCGGCTCTATTCCGACCTGACGCCGATCGATTACGTCCGGATCCTGCTGTTCCAGGACTTCGCTGCGACGGTCGATCCCGCCGCCCTGTCAGCGACGGCCGTGCCGCCCTTGACCGCAGCCGAGGAAGCCGATCGCGCCCTGGCCCTGGCCAAGGCGACCGCTCCGTCGATCAAGCCGGCGCTTGACGCCAAGACGCCCCTCGCGGCGGCGCCCGCGGCGGCCAAACCGCATAAGACCGGGGCGCCAGCGCCAGCGGTTCCATCCGCGCCCGCGACCTCGGCCCCGAATACCGGGGCAAATCCCGCCCCATGATCCGCAAGCGTCCCAAGCCGGTTCAGCGACCTGGGTGGATCGTATGGCCCATGCTGGCGAGCTTGGCCGCGACGCTACTCCTGATGACGCCGCTCCGCATCGACGGCTTCAGCCTGCCGGAGCCCGTATTTCCCATGGTGTTGGCCTTCGCCTGGGCTGTGATCCGCCCCTCTGTCGTCGGGCCGCTGGCTCTGCTGGCCACGGGGCTGTTCCTGGACCTGTTGTGGGGCGCGCCCCTTGGCCTGTGGGCTCTGGCGCTGCTGCTGGCTTATGGCGGTGCGGTTGTGTCGCGCAGCCTGGTGACAGGCCGGGGAACGCTTATGCTCTCGATATGGTATCTTGTGTTGACGGTGATCGCCTTCACCGCCGCCTATCTCACGACCATGTTGCGCGCCCACGTCGCGCCGTATTTGCCGAGCGTCCTATGGCAGCTTCTCGCGACCTTGGCCCTGTTCCCCTTGGCGCAGCGCCTGATCGCCTTCTTCGAAGACGCCGAGATCCGGTCCTGGTGAGTAGAGTTCCATGAGTTCCGAACCCCACATCTATTTCGACGACGTTAACGAGCGCCAATCGGTGTTTCACCGCCGGGCCTTCCTGCTCGGCGGGTTTGCGGGCGTGGGGATCGTGGCGCTGGGCGCCCGGTTGACCGAGCTCCAGGTGGTCGATGCGGTGCGCTATCAGACGCTGTCGAGCTCCAACCAGTTCCACTTCCGCCTGACCCCGCCGCCCCGCGGCCGGATCATCGACCGCAACGGGATCGAGATCGCCTCCAACCGGCCCGAATTCAGCATCCTGCTCCAGCGCGACGTGGTGAAGGACGTCAACGCCACGCTGGATAAGGTGGCGACCCTGATCCCCATCACTGACAGCAAGCGCCGCCAGATCCTGCGCGACATGGACGATACGCCGCTCTCCAGCCCCGTGGCCATCGCCACGGACTTGAGCTGGGACGAGTTCAGCCGCGTCAATGTGCGCACGCCCGAGCTGCCCGGCGTCACCGCCGAGATGGGCGAGGCGCGGTTCTATCCCTATCCGGGCGCTTTCAGCCACGTCATTGGTTACGTGTCGAAGGTCTCCGCCGAGGACCTGAAGGCGGCGGGCGACGATCCCCCGCCGCTCCTGGAGCATCCGGGCTTTCGCATCGGCAAGCAGGGCGTCGAAAAGGCGCTGGACCTTCAGCTGCGCGGGCGCGCCGGGGGCAAGAAGGTCGAGGTCGACAGCATCGGCCGCGTCATCCGCGAAGTCTCAGACGGCGACGTCAAGCCGGTGCCGGGCGACACGGTGCAGCTGACGCTGGACGCCGACATCCAGAA
>Ga0116230_10008431_pt1 | contig 10164 bp, 6 predicted proteins | sample S1TSphfallax_3_FD_88678 | JGI IMG/M metagenome (GOLD analysis project Ga0116230, IMG submission 88678) | Host-associated microbial communities from peat moss isolated from Minnesota, USA - S1T2_Fd - Sphagnum fallax MG | ecosystem: Host-associated > Plants > Peat moss > Unclassified | place: USA...
CAATATTTGTAGTATCATCTATTTGACCTAGATTGAACATTGTTTGACATCTGCCCATAAACTGACCACAAAATCACCATAGCTTTCTTACTTCATTGTGCAACCCCTTATGATCATTATTGGCAAAATAGAGTTTACCAATTGTAAACAACTAAAAATAATCTCAACCTTCCCACAAGGCATAGGTTTTTTATATCAGAGTTATCCAAAAGTCATACCATGTCAACCCTTACTTTCACACTCTCTTGTCCCCCTATTTCTTTCTTCATGCCAAGTTTGAGGTTATCCTCAAAGTCCCAGAAAGTGAATACCAAATACAAAAACTCAACAAGGGATTCAAAAAAGGGTGCCAAGAACCATTTTTTTTTTTCAAGTGTGGGCTAATCAACATAAGTTTAAGCTATATGCACTTTTAAGTTGTAGACTTGTAAGGTTGTAAGCTTGGAGTTTTAAGGTTTAGATTTTAAGATTTTGAGGTTTAAGTTTTTAGGGTTGGTGTTTTTAGGATTAGGTTTTAGGTTTTATCTTTCAAGATTAGGGTTTAAAGTTTTCCCTTTTAAGGTTAGGGTTTAAAGTTTCTAGGGTTTTAGGTTTTGGTTTTTTAGGGTCAATGTTTAGATTTTAATTTTTAGGGTTTAATTATTGGGGTTTAGCTTTCAAGGTTTAACTTTTTAAAGTTGGGGTTTAGGGTTTTTAAGGTTAATGTTTGGAAGGTTTGATTTTAAAGGTTGGTGGTAAAGTTCATTTTTATGGTCATATAAAATTTTAAGATGAAAATCTTCTTGAAAAAATACTTGATATCAATATTTTGAATATTTTTTAGAAATTCCAAGATGTACGGAATAAGAAATTTTATCATGTGAAGGATGGGGAAATGGGAACTATTTCTAGATGTAAACCATGGTGCAATTTGAACCTACAATAAGAATGCAAGGTTTTAAATACAAGTAGAATGGGGAATTGGTAAGCTTAAGAGAAAATGTACTAGATGTTTCATGAAGAGGTTCAATTCAACAAAACCAATATTGACACATTTGTTGTAAGTTGCAATTTTGTTCATTATCTTCCTACATTGGATATGCATGGACTTCACATATACGGTCATTAGATAACACAATCTTGACCCAATTACACAAGGATGGGTGGGGGACTTCTAGCTATAAGTCCAAAACTATCTTAACTTTTGTTTTAAGCTCCTCTTCTAATATAATTATTAGATTTCTAATTAACTTCAAGTTGTTTATTTTCACTTTTTTATTTTTTTCACCATTGAAGTTCATATTGCCTATTGGGAACTTATCGTGGACATCATAAGTAGAGGACAAACAAGTTACCATGCTTGCTATGTTCTTGAATTGCACCACCAACATCTCGCTTTTGGTCATGATCATGGGCTTCTCACCTAAAGCTTGCCTCTCATTTGGAATAGTCATCAAATCTAAGGGTTAGAAGTAATACTGACAACGTTAAGTCCATTTAAATCGAACAAACTACTAGAACTACACATAGGAGATGGGGGTGGAGGACACATGTATGTGTTCAGTGAATTTTGCCAACTTTTCAACATTTTTTGTGATGTGTCGATATGTGACTTTCAAACATTTAAGTATTTTGTCACATTATATAGTTGCCCCGTTAGATTCCTCTTTCTTTGAATGACCCATCTTCAACTCCTTTAGGGTGTCATGCATGTGATCCTTCAATGTCTCCTTTGCAAATTGTGATTTAGTGTAAAACTTTTGGTCATCTTCGTAGATTATTTTTCACACTACAACCAAAATCAATTAGATCATTTTGTTTCAAGTGTCAATGTTGTAGGTAGCAAATTGTATGTTATATGAAATTATTAATGTGATAAGTTGTAAAAACAACACAATTTGTCAAGGCGCCTTTTTCTATGGGCTTGTTTTCCTTTGTGCAAAACAACAAACTATAATTGTTGAATTTGTGACATGAATTCATCAACTTCTAAAAAGCTTGTCATTCCTTAAAAAAGGAACCCACACACACACAACATTCACATTTAGACATAAACAAACAATTAAAATAATTTTTGGATTTTCAAATCATTATTCACCAAAATTGTCTTTGGATTTCCAAATCACACACATTAAATTTCATAGCTCTAAAACCAAAATGCATCATCAATGGGTTTTGATGATGAAAATCACACCCAGAAAACTTGATGACATCAAATTGAACCCCCAATGAAATTGTTGACTTGTTGAAAGGTTTTGAAAAACAAAATCACATTCGTAGAACATAATGAAGTCAAATTGGAGCCAACAAATGGTAATGCATACTCATGTAGAAGAGTTTTGAAGATCAAAATCACACTCGGGTGTTAGTTTGTTAAAGTGGCTAAAAAATGATAAAGTATTTGGTGGTTTTGTATTTTGAATTCCCATGGGTATGTTGTAAAATGGTTTCAAAATGGAGGCCAATTGGGAAAGAAATAGTGTTATTGCAATCCACATAACTTGTACTTTATATAGTCATCAATTGGGGGAAAAATACATAGACAATTCAAGACCTTAAGCACATGGTGCCACTTATTAAATCTAGCAGGTAATCCATAGCATTCATCACAAAATTAGGGGAATGCCACACAAAAGCTAACAAATTGGTCATTGTGTGATTCAATCATTATAATTTTCATTCAAAAAATTTATAGGACACTAATGCAAATCAATTTGAACATAAGGGGTAGGTCAATGCCATAGTTTTAAAAAATGGTATTTAAAAAAATGGAGTATGTTTTTAAATGTGTCCATTTCCACACATTTTAATGTTCATAATTCTATTGGGGCCAATTCAATTACCAAAAGATTCACATAGGCATTACTTATCAATACCTTGATTTGTACACAAATATTTTTGGAATTAAAAAGATATCATGTGAAGAACAACACACGTGCAATTTTGGACAAACTAAAAATTTGCATAAAATATTATTGAAATGCCATGCATAATTATTCACATGCATTTCATCTTTTGGAATATTTATGTACTTTTTTATGCTTTAAAAATATTCTTAATTCAAATCAATTTTATATTTGATTGGATTGTTTCCTATGTATTTTCCACCCAAAACATTATAGGAAGTTACATTGGACAATATTTTTGACTGATTCTAACAAATTAACACTCACTTAATGAGATCTAATTGAACCACCCAAATGGTAAAACATACTTATATAAGGGTTTAAAAATACTAATGACACTAATTGAACTAATGAAGTCAAATTAGACCCCCCAAATGGTAAGGCATACTTGTAAAAGGGTTTTAAAAATCAAATTAAATGGCAACAAACTCATAACAAAACAAATGAAGATCACCAAGAGAACACACAACCCCCCCCCCAAAGGGTTTTGAAGATTGAAAGGATAACAACAAACTATAAAAAAATCAAATGAAAATCACCAAAAGAATTATAAACCTCCCCCATTAAGGTTTTGAAGGTTGAAAATATAACAACAACTTTAAAAAAATCAAATGGATTTCGAAACCCCCTAGGGATTTTCAAAGTTGAAATCCTACTTGCAGACTCAAAACAAATCAAACCAATCTTTCTAGTAAGGCTTGTGGCTCTTTTCAAGCAGATAGGTGTTTCGATGGCACCTTCCTTAAAATCATTGTTGGCACAAAATCTTTAGAAAAATCCATTTTTCTTACATCCATTCAAAGCTCCTTTGCAACTTTCTAAACCTCTTTCCTCTACAACTCTCTACACCTCTTTGAGTAACCGACTTTTTTTTATGCACAAGCAAACTAGTCTAACCATCATTTGCAAAAACATTTAAAGCAAGAACATATGACATTGAGGATAGATCCAATCTTTTATTGTATGTTGTTAAGTTAAGTAAAAATTTTCAACTTTATGTGAACTACAACCCTTAGCCAAATAATGTAATGTAAGGCCAACTTCCACATTGACAAGACAAAATAGTTTTTTGGGAATTTTTTTTAAAAATAATTTAAAACTATAAATTTTCATGATTTAATTTGATATTGTTATGTGAGGAGTGAAATTATATAAATTGTAGCCTTTGATAATTATGATTATTTTTCACACCTTAATTTCATATTTTCATGAAAATTTATTTCATTGTTTTATAAATTATATAATGATGAAACTGACCCTAAGGTAAAACATGTAATTCACAATGTGTTAACACATCCTAACCTTCTTTCACTTGGATTTTGTCATAATGTTTCAATTTGACAAGGTTCTGACCCATCAATATATTTTGTGCGGAAGACAACATGTTTGGTGTAAATAAACAACAATGACACATAATGATCTCCATCAAAAGGGGTTGCATTAGATCAAATATGGGTGCATAACATGACCTTCACATCATGTGAGAAATTTAACCTTCTAGGGTTTATTTCACCTATTTAAAGATCTTGCCTAGTTTGTAGAACCACAAGAATGACAAAATTAATGGGCTAGTTACATTTCAATTTGTGAAATTGGCTAAGGAAAATATACTCCATTCTTGAAATTTCTAGTTCTAGCTTTAGGAGCATAAGAAACTAAGCTTACCACTTCACATGGGCTAAGGTGACATTGGAATTCCATGTGTGGAGACAATATCCTTGTTGAATTTTCACAAGAAACCACCATGAACCTCAACAAACATACAAGATAAACTCGTGACCAACATTCTATGATATGAGAATAGATGCACAAATAGAAAAGATGGTAGAGATTGAAGATAATCAATATGAAAACTACATAAATGTAAGATAAAACCACAAACATTGATTTTTTTATTGGTTGATTTTTGCCAAATTTCAACCTCAAAAATATTATTCCAACCTATGTAAAGGAATTTTTGTGACAAAAATGGCCCAAATTGCCAAATTCCATGAAAAAGAAATTCCAAATCGTCAAAAAAAATTTAATACATAAAGACCATTTCATAAAAAAATTCATATATGGTATAACCAAATTTAGTTATTTTGAAAAAGTTGATTGTTGCTATGGCTACACCACAAAATTGACAAGAAAAAACACTCAACACAACCACAAACAATAATGGGAAGGGATTGTGAACGCAAGGTAGGGTTTAAAGATGCATGAACAACTAGGATTGTTTAAGTTGATCTTGATCCTATGACTAGGAGAATTTACTACCACATTGGCTTAATGTTGTTGTTGAAGCTATGAATTTTTTACATGAACACATTAGCTTTAGCCACTAGTCCATAGCTGTAGCATGACTTCATAGGTTGTGTTTTGCTTCTATATTACTTGTCACATGAATAAAAATGGCCCCCCCCCAAAAAAAGTGAGGACTATCAAAAATTGCCCTTCCAACAAAAATAGTGCAAATTGGTAGTTTGGATGAAGAATCACATATGATGTATTCTAAATTCATGTTTTCCAAATTACCCAACACACAATGTGTGTGTAGAATGTGACGTTAAAATGTACCATATAAGTCTTGTTGTCATTGTTAGATGAATGTTTGGGGTGAGTTAAGGGTTGGGTCCAAAAAAGGTTGTATTGTTCAAGAGGGTGCATGCAAGGGTGGTAGCTCAAGTTCCCAAGCTTGAGAACAATTTAACTCCCCCATATGACTTGCATTTCTTCAACATAAAAAACTAACATAGTTTATAGTTGCCACCCTAGAAGTGCCTTATGGATTTGTAAAGTGTCTTGGAAGTAAAAAAAAAGATTATGGTTTGTAAGGTGATTGCAATTACAAAAAAAAAATTAGGTTAGGGTTTTATGTTTGAGGAGGTTAGTAAACCAAGCTTTGCATATTGAAATAAGGAACATGCAACAAGTTAGTTCAATAAAGCTCCTACTCCTACCTATTTGCCAACTCCTTTATTCAATACGTAATGTGATCCATATTGACTAGTTGGGGGTTGCCTTTCAAGTTCACAATTTTTTATTTGCAATGCGCCTCTTTGATTGACACATCACAAAAAAAAATCCAAAAACTTTGGAGCCTCTCAATACAAATAGTTATTCCAAATGTCAAAGTCCCATTTCTTGGCCACCTATGTACATTCCAAGAAAACAATGGCTAATCAAATCATATGGAACAAGGTGAGGTGTTATTGGGAACCCATTGAAAACTTGATGGGAACACATTGGGAACAACAAGGTAAATCCAACACATAGGCACCCATTAACCTAGGCAAATAATGGTGAGGCAAAACAATCCAAAATATAAATTCCATGCACCAAAAAAAAACACTTCCATGTATCAATGAGGTGAACCAACATGCCCCTACATAGGACCAAAGGTGGGTTTGGAGAAAATTTTGAATTTTTGATGTTCTCAATGTGTTCCATATTGTTTTCAACTGATTCCCATCAAGTTCCCAATGTTGTTTCCCAAATTTGTCCACAATTTTAAGACCCTTTATGTTATTTTCCTTTGTCCATGGTTCTATTCAATAAACTACAAAAGGTAGGCCAAAGGCAAAGACTATAGTTATTCCATTTTGGCCTTTTTGGAATGTCCATGCAAATGTTGGCCAATATCTCACCACTTATAGAAAACAAACACACGCAAACAAAAAGATATAGGTATGCACAAATACAAAAATATTCTCATTTAAATAACAATATTCACAAAAGGAAATGAAAAAATGATCAAAAACTAATTGAACAAGCACCTCATCTAGCAATGATGCCCTTTATGGTAAGTTCAAACTTCAAACTAAAAACTTCCCTTACTAGATATAGAAATGATCATCTACATGCATGCATTTCAAAACATGTCCATTCATCATATGCACACATAATATTTCAAATGTCACTTACACATTGGAATTTGGGTCATGTTTCATACAAAATGTTATGTCCCATACCAATGTGTAAGTAATATTTACTACCAATGTTGGATGGTTCTCACTTTTTAAAGAGAATTAGTTATAAAATTTGAGAATGGTCTATGAGAATTGACATGGGTTTTTTTATAAATAGTTTGGGGCAATTGAGAATTGACTAAAGTACTAGGATTTTTTTTATTCATAATAAGTTGATTTTCAAAGGTGCTAATTTCACAAATTTAATAGCATTTGGTTTTCTTGTCTAGTCATCCACAACCTAGATATCAAACTTCATTAATTAAATGAAAATATTTTACACCTCAAATTAGGAAAATTTTGAAAAGTAGAAATAAATTCAAAAGTGATAAAAAAAATTTACAACATTATTTTAGCCCAAAACTTTACATTTTCACAACTTTATCTTTTTCAAAAACTCTTTCAAACTCTTCTAAGTATGCATATATCCTAGTGGACTTTATTAAAGTAGAATGGGATTTACAACCCTAGGGTCATTGGGCCAATTTTTGTTCAAAAACTCAATTCATTTGAATTGTTTGATTGTAAATGACATTTCCTTAGATTAGCATGTATTTTAATTAAAGAAAAGATCCTATTTGTTTCAATTTGTGATTCAACAATCTTTAGTATTTGATAGGAAAATTTTGCAACAATAGGAAACATAGTTTCATGCTTCTTTAACCCTTGGAAAAAACATTTGATATCTTTGCCATTCACTTGAAATTGCTTGAAAATCAAGAGTGTTATTTTGACAAGCTATTTTTGTTGGCTCACTTGTTCTTTGTCATCTTTTCAAAAATATCCAAACTACAATCTTCATCCACTTTTTGGTTAATTATGTCACTTTCAAATTCAACCAATGAATGCAAATGATGATGACATTTTTGAAACAACTAATATAAAGACCTTGTATGATATTCTTCAATACATTTTTTTCATGGCTAATAAATAAACTTAAGATCCAACATGATAAGGGCAACATATTAACAATTTTTTTTTCATATTTCCTTTAAAAGGAAAGGAAAGAATCCAAAATGTCACAAACCTCCTTTCTAATGTTAAAAGCCAAGCAAATCAATTCAAGATCAACACCAAATGCTCTTCCATTAGGTTTTGTGAAGAAGGTGGAATTTCAAGGTTTCCCTTCAATTTCACATTCATGGATATGGTTAAATGTAATGCATCACTTATCAACCAATGACCCCTAGATTGCTTTAAAACACAAATAGATACAATATGAAAAATGCATTAACAATAATTTAGAAAATGTGCAATGTTAATGGAGGTGGAATTCAAGTAATTATCCTCACGTCATTTTATTTGTTGTAACAAAGTAAAATAACATTGAATTGAAGAGCTTCTTAAAATAATACAATTTTATTAGCAAATTTGTCAAGGTAAAAGAAAGATGTTAAATATTTTTTTGTAGGATTTTTTTTCAACTTTGAAATACCTTGGAAATTTTCCTTCAAACCCAAAATGTCACAACTTTTAACTAACTTAAAAAAATAGTAATTTAGGTTAGACCATTCATGTTTCACATAATCAATTATTTTATTCCTCAAGTCATGTTTTTCCAACAACTCAATCATATTCTTGGCCAAAGATTGTTTAATAAAATATGTGATTTTAGATAGTCCAATCATTATTTATGTTTTTGTTGCCAGTGAGACCTTTAAAAAAATCATAAATGTGAAAATATCATGGTCACCTTTTGACATCTAAAGGTCAAAGCTTGTGATTATAGAATGACATTCTACCAAAGATGGTAAGACATATAATTGCTTAGTTTTTTTTGGGCAAAATCTTGTGAAATCTAGTTTTTACGAAGACAAAACAACTCTTGTATATAAATACATATTGAAATGCTTCAACCATTAACTTTCCACAAATTGCATGGGCAAATGGTTCTTGGCATTTAAAAGGCCCAAATTTTTCACAAATTGCTTTTTATTACACATCAATTTTTTGAAAGGTTGTTTTCTAGTAAAAAACTACAAATTGAATTGCCAAACAAATTAGGTATCTGTTTAGCAAGTTATTTTTTCATTTCTCTTCTAAGGGGATTCTTTATTTTCTCCTCAAACATTTTTGCAATGATAGAATGGTTTATAGGCATGTGTTTTCAATGTAATTTTTCCATTTGTTATATTGTATAAAATAAAATCTTTTCATGTTTGAGTTTTGAATATAAAATTAAGACTACCAAACTATTGTAACAAATAATACATCTTAGGGTTTAAGGGCATTTAACAACAACTTTGTTGTTATCATTTACACAAGAAAATGATCAACATAATGCATGCCTATTATGGGACTTCCATTGATTTATTTTGAGAATGCAAAGTTTTCAAATTTTCTTTCATTATTTTATTTTGTTAACTTATGTTTGTAAGCTTTCAAGATCTTCAAATTGTTCTTCCATTGCCTCTTTTCCATTACAACATCATTCATGAATATTTCACATCCATTATCATTTAGTTTGTTTTTGTTTTGACGTGATTGTTCCATTTTCAATTTTCACAAGAGAATTTTGTTCAAACAACAGATAGAAAAATCAAACAACTTTATGATCTATCAAAACATTGCCAAAATCCAAATGTGCAAGCATTTACAAAATCATCTATTCACATTTTCCTCCTTTCACAATAGTGCAAAACATGCAAAAAAATAAATTTATGAAATGGGAATGTATAAAAGTGTTGAAAGAAAGTTCCTACATTAAAAAAACAAACATGTATTTAGAATTTTCTTCAAAAAAATAGCCATCAAGTTGATTGTGATTTGCTCCAGATAGTAGTTTTTTTGTTTGTTTAATATTATATGTGCAAATGCCAACATTCATGACGGTTAAAGAAAGGTTGGCATTTGGTTTGTTTGTTTTGATGGTGCACTTGCATGCTTATCAACTTTGTTGCTTGCTCTTCATGGTGGAACAAGGTACTTGGACACCAATTGACTTAAAAGATATTATGATGTTAGGAAACTTGCAAAGCTTTGGCTATAAGGAACAAAGGGTTGCTCACGGAAGAGGGGAAGAAAGCTAAGTACTCTAGACTAGAAGAATTGCTATTTTTGTTGTTGTGTTGTCTCTGAAGCACCGAGGAGATGAATGCTTTAGGTGCTAACTCTGGTCTCCAAGTTTCGATTGCATTGGAGATTTAAGGTTTTAGGTAGAACATTAGAATGAGCTGATAGTGAATATGATGAAGAATTTAGGGGATTTTAAAGCTGTCTTTCATTGGCATATGTCTCAAGAGTAATAACTGTGCTTGAGACAACTAATTACTGAGAGTGAATTATTGAGGGGAGTGACAGTACACTTATGAGCCTTATTTGGAGTTGGA
>Ga0116230_10008433_pt1 | contig 10163 bp, 11 predicted proteins | sample S1TSphfallax_3_FD_88678 | JGI IMG/M metagenome (GOLD analysis project Ga0116230, IMG submission 88678) | Host-associated microbial communities from peat moss isolated from Minnesota, USA - S1T2_Fd - Sphagnum fallax MG | ecosystem: Host-associated > Plants > Peat moss > Unclassified | place...
AGCTGCCACTGCTGCATATTCTGGAGGAACCCAAATGCCCCCCAACACTACCAACTGTGGTGGTGGCTGTTGAGACACTGATTGTGGTGATGGACTTGGTCTTCTTGTATGCAATCGGTACTTCTGCAATACGTTGAATATCCAACTCAATCCCATGATGGGTTCATCTTATGCACCATATTCTTCCAACAGATGAATCTTCCAAAAGTCATTGAAGTGTATTCACACAGGTTGAGTGTTTTACCTGTAAATGGCTCTTGACTTCATCATTTGTAAGGCCATCAACCTTCATGAGCTCTCGAATTTGCTTTGGAGTAGCAACTGCAGAAATTCAAGAATCATCAGACCCACTGACATTGAAGTAGCATGATCATCCTAGGTCTCTCTAGGTGCTAAAGATCTAGCAAGTTCAAACAGATTCCGTACCAGCAACAAAAGTAAAAATGCCTCTAAAATTCGTGAGACTGAGGAGGAGCTGACGAGAGAGACTTCAGAAGTTTTTGTGATGGAAAATGAAAAAGGAAGACAAACCTTGGGAGCCGCCAAGCTGCTGAAGAGCGCAAACAAAGCGGCGATGAAGCTCTGGGGACCAGCACCTGTATCAACAAAAATGAACCGCTTAAACTCTGGAGTACTCAAGACTTGAGAGATTGCACATGCATGTACTCTTGTCTGACTGGTCTGACACAAGGTAAGTCCTCAAAGATCCAAGGGATAGTCTTTTCTTACAACATCATCCTAGCAGATTCTGATTCAGAACAAGCAGATTTGAGCATGGAAATTTACCTCCGGGACTTGCGGTGTGAGTGACTCACAATGCCCACACTGGTACTCCCAGCTCCTGAAGCTCCATTAGACTCAGGCCCCTGCATCTCCTTGTATGCCTGTGCATCCAAGGTTTGGTTCTGATCCGCTGTTTTCAAGCTCACTACATCAATGCTTCCGACTTCCGACTCAGCTCCTCCTCCAAAGCCATGGCCATTGGTGGGACTTGACATCTGATCTAGTGAAGACAGACTCCGATCTGCAGCAGCAGCACTGGCAGTCCCATTTGTAGAATGTGACAAAAGGGGAGCAACTGCAGTCACCTGCTGCAGCCCTCGAATGAATGGCAAAAATGCACCCGCAGGACGCTGTGTGGAGCTGAAGAAAAGCCTTGAGCTAGTCACTGAACTTTGCTCCTGCTCAGGTGACTGACCAAAATGCTCTTGCCTTCCTACTACATCTTCAGGTGATGAAATTTCTTTCTGCAGAGATGAAGTTGTCAACAATCTCAAATTGTAAGTACACTTCTCTTTTGCTTAGAAGCTCCTTTGCAGAAGCTGGCTCTCAGTAAACATAGAAACAGATCAGAAATCTACATTCTTGCAGAAACTGAGAATTTCAAAGAGCTATGGCATTTGGCCTTGTGTGCTGATGTGTTGAATCCATGATACCTCATGGTGAACCTCCATGGGCTCAGACTGCTGTGTCCATATCTGAGCTTCTGCCATCCAAGCTTTTCTTCCAATGTCAATTCCTCTAGTAGCCAGGCATGAGTCAGACTGATCTCCCAGCTCCCTGTCGTCGTCGTCGTCGTCATCATCATCATCACCTTCATCATCTCTTAGCTGTTGAGTCTCCGATAGCCGCTTCAGGGGAATGAACTCCAGTCCTCGCTGATGACCACCACTTGCTGCAGGGCTGGAGACAGTAGTACCAGTGTCTCTCTCATCCTGCACCAGCTGCTGAGAGCTAGATTGGGTCACCACCTGCAGCAGCTGCAGGGGTCCTCGCAGATTTGTGGGCCTCAAGGCTTGAATCGCACTCAGCTGCTCCTTGGAGCTCTCAATTGCTGCAAGAACCAAAAACCCATGTGAGCAGATCTTCTAGCCCTCCTCCTCATATGAGCAGATCATGTCTTTGGAGGAGTTGTTGGGCAAAGCTTACTCTCATCAAGCAGCTGCATGCAGAGGGGAAGTTCGCGTTTGAAAGCTTCAATCTTGCGTCGCTCATCTTCAAGGGATTGCAGATACTCCTCAAGTTTGCGCATGCGTTGCAGCCGGTCCCCGACAAAAGAAGATGGACTGCTTTTTGACAGCACAGTAGTAGTAGTAGTAGCAGCAGCAGTATTGGTTGTTGCGTTAGTGCTTGGCGCCTGGGACGTGCCTAAAGTAAGGTCAGCTGGAGATCCCATGGCCTCCGAGTCCTCATACACAGGCTTTGCAAAACCGTCTCTGCAATTAGGATTGAAGCCAAAAGAAATCAGCGCTTTCCAAAAAAAGAAGCCAGCAAACCAGGGAATCCTTCTTGTAACATGCAGAAAGACACAAGACAATCTGTCGACTGATTTTATGTTTGTCTTGTTGTGTTGAGCACGCAGTGTTCGTGATTCACGATTCTCAACATCTGGCTATCTCCACTTGGGTACCATCTTCACGACTCCTTTCCTCCCTCTCTCGCTCATCGTGTAACGTTTGAGTAATAACATCTATAGCTTTTTTTTTTCTCTAATCGCAACAGCAGCAACGGCAGCAATCGAAGGAAGGCATAATTGAGAGATAATCCTTCGACAACGAAATGGGAATTCTCCATATTGCTATGTTTCAAAATGCTTGGACTACTTCAGATTCTTCCGTGGAGCTCTAAGCCCATTCGACAGACTCCTTCTGCAGTCCAGCTCTGGTAACAAGTTCAAAATGGCAGTGCGGTCATGGTCATGTGCTTGCTTGAACTCGTAAGCAGCAATCTTCTTCAAGTCCCAGGAAGTCCAATGCCATGATTGCTGTGATAGATCGGGAAGAAAACACAAGGTATCTCACATCGGGAGCCAAGTATATACCAAGTATCTTTACAAAACTATCACAACTACGTCGAGCTTTACCTTCTTCGAATACAAAGCCGAGAGAGATGATGATGATGATGATGATGATGCACAAGCTGTGGTGTGCAGTAGTACCGCTGTTGTTGTTGTTGTAGTAGAACTCTTTGGAAGTTGTGGACAGCTGCTATTACCGGAAGCTCTATAGGTCGGCTTTTTTATTGGGGGGCCTAGAGGCAAGAACTTTCTTCAAGATCCTTAGCTGCAAATCCCATGACCATGTTCAGAAATGAATCATCTAGCTGCTGCTGCATCCAAACGCCAGCCTCAATCCCCCTATAACGCAGTGTTTTTTTCTCCTCTGTATTTCTCTCCTCCGCTTCTGCTGCTTGAATCATCGCCGCTTGACATCCTCGAGAAAGAAACGAATGGGAAAAGAAACTTTGCTTCCACGGTCTTCTCTCCAAGATAGAAAGAAGAAGCAACAGACCCAACAAAGAAGAAGAAGCAAAAGAAGAAAAAGAACAAGAACAACAAGAACAAGACTTGAGAGACTCTTTGATCCTAAACGGTATCGATGCAGTGCTTGGGACGTGTGTTGCAAGCACAAGTTGTCTGCACGAGAAGACAGCAAGATCCAGGTTTGAGGATTTGTTGTGCATAGGCAGGCACTACGCAACAACCCAGCCAGCCCGCCAGCCACGCTTGAAAGCCCGAAAAGGAACGTAGTTGCACACAAGAGGAGCAAGCACGTTTGACAAGCTTCGCTCGCACCCAACAGCAACACAACTGCACAGCGTCCAAATGCATCTTCGCCTGTGAAAACAACGGCCCCTGTTTCAATGGGCAGTTCCCCCCCGCCCTCTCTCTCTCTCCTCTCTCTCTTTTTCTTTCACCCGTTGCAGCGAGGGGGTTAGCCCCGAGGAAAAAGATCAGTAACGGGCAGAAGGGGCAGTCAGAAGAGTCCACTGACTCCCAACTTCAAGCATTGTTTCTTCTTTTGGGGGCGGGGGGGAGTTTTGGCTTATTTTGGGATCCGAAGTTTTGTGGAAAGAAAATACTTATAGCCCTAATTTCCATAGATTTCCAAAACCAAAACTTCAAATCGCCAGATTTCTGCAACATGTTCCAGTATGGTAGCCAGAATATCAAACGATTCTTTGAATCTTTTTTCTTTCATTTATGGTCTGTAGCCAAATTTGGCTAAATCTTCTTGTGGATGTTCACTGTTTTGACTGTATCACAATTTGCTCTTTTTTTTAAAAACAACCCTGCCTCCCAAGTATGGAGAATCGTTAACACCCCTCATAGAACCCCAAATTTTTTTTAAAAAATAAAAAAATAAAATAATTATATATGTATATGGAATTATAGGGACCAAAAAAATCATTGCATTTGCAATTCAAAAATTTCCCAACAGTGCAAAATTTCACCAAAAAAAGTTCAGGGTGATTCAGGGCAACACCCAAAACAATTCACTTATTAGTTGTAGTAGCTTAGGGCAGCTTGGTGAGGGAAGCGGAAAGAAATGATTTTCAAAAAATATGTTGACTGAACAATGAATTGACGGGCAAGTGAGAGAAGATTCTGGAAATTTCGGGTGACCCGGATGATGATGGCGGGTTGAGAAGAAGGGGGTGGTGTTGGGTACGGGCGAAGGGATGTCAGACCCGACGAAGAGGCGGGGAAGGGATATTCAGGTATATCCATATGGGATAGAATCGTGTTGGTGTTTTTATTTATATTTATTTATAATTTTTTCATATCAGAAAAAGCAGCTCCGCAGTCTACGGGTGGAATCCCCGGCATGCCGCGCTGGCTGATACTGTGCGGAGAATTCACTTTAGAATATACCGAAGGATATGCCGGATGCACTTCCTTTATACTGAAAGAGTCTCCGGACAACTCCCAGATTCCCAAAGATCCAGCGGACCGACCTGCCTGCCTACTGCTGCTGTAACCCCCCTCCCCCCCCCACCCCCCAGAGTCAGTTGTTAATAAGCTTCACTTTTAATTATTTAAATAATTAAATATTTCTTTATTTAAAAGCTTACTTAATTGCTGTCAATTGGGGTTCCGTCTTTAAATGTATGTGTCAACAGTCAGTGGCATTTTATTAAAAAAATTTACATTAATTTTTTAAAATAAAATAACTTTAATAATTTAATCCAGTTTTGTGGTTTCAAAAGTTTGGTGATTTTTTTCAAAATGTTTAGCTTTTTTTTAAATTTTGGGTCGAATTTTTCCTTTAGAAAACGCATTTTAAAAAAAAAATTCAATTCTTTTTGTCGCCAAGTGGCGAAAATTTGCCCCAGAAAAATCACTGGGACTCTGAACGGGGTTCTTTTTACGAATTTTTGTTTGTCGTCGAAGTGGTGAGATGACTGTTCTTCTTTAAAAATATTTAACCAAATATGGCGATAAAAACCAGAAATGAAATACAAATATTTAATCATCTTTCTATATTTTTGGCTTAAAAATAAAAAAAAAAAAAAACTCATTTCTATATGAATCTGGTGATTTATTTATTATTTATTTTCCCCACCCCACCCCCTCACTTCTGGGGACTGAAAGCCTCCAAAAATCACCTCCTTCTCAAAATTTTCATTTAAAATTTCTCTTTTTGGCAAAAAGTTTCGGGTAAAAAAAGCATTGGTGCTATGCAATGAGTGCGTCATGGCTATTTGCATTTTTGTATGTTATGAGAGCCGCCGCAGTTTGGTTTTGGTGTGGTGGGTGCTCTCGTGACATCGCTTCTACGTCAACTTGAGGATGTGTGAAGAGGAAGTAAACATATGCTCGGGCACCACTACCCCATGGAAGCGTCCCTTGTCGAGTCCATTTGGAAGGGGTTGGGGTTCCTCCATAGGAATGATTTTCTTCTTTTTCTTGTGGTGAATTCTTGCAATTTGTGAAAAATGTTTTGGAAAAAGAATCCCCCAAATTTATTTATTTTTTAAATCACCAAAAATTGCAACAATTTTGCCGATAATATTTTCTAGTTTCAAAATTTGAATATATATAGCCAAATTTGGCTAAATATATTTATGAATAAATAAATTATGGCACTTCACAAAATTGAAAGGAAAAAAAAAAACGCTCAAACAAATTGGCAGGAAAACAAGTTGCTAATAATTCCCAAAGTTAGGAAGTGCCCTACCGTGGGTGGAGCGGACGTGACGAGCATTTGCTTCGGCATGGCAGAGATGCTGAGGGGCAATTACTTGAGGAATGTCATACTGGGAGGGAATTACCCTGAATGTAACACCAGCCAGGAAATTATGCTTTAAAAGACTAAAATTTCCATGACATGTGATCGGGAAAATGAAAGAAACCAGAGGTGATGAATCTTTTGCTTTTCAAAACGCCCACCACCCACCCGGTGATGAAGGTAAAAAAATTGCTCTCCGAATACACTAAAAGCATTTCTGGCAGGTTTCTTCTATGCATGTGGTGTAGACCTGCGAGCAAAACTTAGACTATACACACGGAAGAAGCGAAAGAACAAAGAAGAAGAAGAAGAAGAATAAGCAGGCCCTACACAACAACTAAAGATCGGTGCTGTGAAAATGATTATTTGAACTTATAAAGCAAAATGTCAGTTGCAGGTCTTTGAATTATTTCAGAATCAGAGAGAGAGAATTGTCGGTTCCAGTTCTTTGAAAAAAAAAATGTGAACTGAAGAACTATCAAATAACTCTTGGTTATTATTATTTTCAATTTTTTGATTTTGCCATATTCGCTATCATCCACAAGAGGATTTAGCCACATTTGACAAGAAGTGAGATAGCAAAGAAGTAGAAGAATTTCCGAATTTTGAAATAGTTTGGCGATCGAACCGATTGTCAAAATCTGGCAACTTCCTTACAATAGGCCTATGTTTCCGGCCTAAAATTTACAAAAAAATTCAGTTTTCCCTTTGCACATGTTGCTAGAGGTCTTCTGGAATTCACAAGAATCCGAAATTTCACACAAAGAAAAACAATGCACCCCCCCCCCTCCCCCCAACGCGGAGTTATAGGTGACTATTGACATAAATTAGGTGTATATTAAAAACTATATAGGATTATCATAGTACGTCAGCAGCCTCAGCACAAATTACATTATCTTTTTAAATGCTGAACTATTTTTTTAAAGTACTTTCCTCCCCAAAAAAAAAAATTTTTGTGAAGGAAAATGAAGAATTTTTGGCAATATTCAGGAATATTTTAATTCTTGAAATGAAAACTTCAAAATGAATTAATTAAGTATTTGACAGACATGTGCTGGAGCCGTCCGTCCGTGTACAATGTGTTCGAATTGGTAGAGATTTAAAGAGAAATATGGTCGAGGACAACTAATAATTAGAACATTTGTATGAATGATGAAAGATGTACATGTGGGAGTGGTTTTTTTGAATGAGTCAAAAGAAAATTAAAAACACACAAAAGCGGAGAAATGAAACAAATGCCTTCGGGGTAGCCTACTCCCCAATTCCCCAGTCTTGAAATGACGGCCACTTTGGACATTATGTCGCATAATTTATTATCCAAAAGTTGCTTTAGCGGTCGGGACACACATTGAAGTACCACCAATCTCTTTTTTTATAACATTGAGAAATGGAATTAAAAGAGAGGTCATTTTGTATTAGGTATATGGTTCAATATTGTCCAATCGAATAAAAACCAAAAGTAATTACTTTGTGACGACTTGTCTCTAAAGAAAAGGATATCTAAACTACATACGTCGTAACAATAGAAGTAAGGATGCAAAATTAGTATCGAGTTGAAACCAATGTGATGCACATTAGCCAATGTGTTACCAATTGCAAATTAGATCATTGCACAAAAATGCATAATGATGGCAAAAGTTGGAATTTGAGGCCAAAAAAATAAAATGCATTCAGGTTAAATTTGTTCCACTTGTGCCCACATTTTCAATTCAATATCAATGCGGAATAATATGTAACAAGGGGTTTGTCACATTGTGACCTTGCCATTTACATTAAAAAGTATCTTAAGGCAAAAGAAGAATTATGAAAACTCAAATATTTCACCATGCAAAAATTATAATCTTCCAAAAAAAAAAATCACCTAAAAGAAACCAAAATCCTTCAAGATATTATAACTCTATAATAACTAAACTCAAGTTTCAACACAAGGCAAAATGTCATCTTTCAAAAATCCTCATATAAAAATAGACCTATTATTACATAAGGGTCAAAATCCCTTAAGCTACTGTACTCTATAATGAATCTGAACACAATATCCTTTCCTTGGTAGGCAAGGCCAACAAAATCATACATTTGCACTAGGTAGGAATTAGTTGTATTTTACATTAAAGTGGTTCATCATGCTTGAGTTTTATTCTCCAATTTTACCATCAACACACCTTCTTGTCACAACTAGGTATAGAAGAAGTTATTACAAATTGCAAGGGGGTATGGGAAATGGATGTTCTCATAGCAACAAACTAGCACCGAGCATAAACAAAAGAAAAATGAATGTAGGAAGATGTGAGCAACATTTGTACATGCAATTAAATTGAATGTAAACTGATTTTGATTTGTAACTTTGGGGGAAAAAAAAACCAACAAGAATTCACTTAAATTTGAATTCTGATTTATGATTAAAAAAAGGAAAAAGAAATTTGATTTTTCAACTAGAACAAAAGCTTTGGACAAATGACAGAAAGGGAAATAAGAAAAGAAAAAGTTGAAACTTGTTTTTGTCATTTATTTCTCATGATCCAAAAAAAATTGTTAGAAAAATCAACACTGAATGTAATGTGTGATTGTAAAATATGTACTAGCAAACCAGAAAACACATTAATATTAATATTTATTTTTAAATTTAGGGGTTGAATGAAAAAGAAATAAAATTTGTGTTGTAATTGTGTATTAAATTTTTGTACAATCCGTCACATTAAAAAAATATTAATATGAATTTAAATGTGCTACGAAAAATAAGTTTAATAATTGAAAGAATCAAAGGAATTGAGCTCTAATCTTAATTGTACAAATGACTGAAGGATTTTTTTCTAATTTTTGGCTAGAAGCCTTACACTACCAACCCAAAGAAAAAGACTAGTAAATTTAGTTATAATATGTACACCAAAAACTTTATGATCAAAGATAACATGAATTATGATTGTTTTAATGTGTGATCAAAACTTAAGTATCTCAGAATCTAAAAATTAATTTCAATTTATGACTAAAATCTTTGTGTGTAATTGTGAGAATGAAGGAACGAAAATAATTTAGTTTTACTTTCATATTGAGAAACATTGCACAAGAAATTGAAATACCAGAAATATATTTTAAAAGTTAAGTCAATTTGAATTATAAATTATTGTTCAGTATTCAATAAGTCTTGCAACATGGTTCTAAAAGTCACAAAACAAACAGCCTTTCTCAAAAGACAAATATCAAGAATTACCGTCCAAAGGATCAAGTTTGCACATATCTTAGATCAACAAAACTCCAAGACCACTCACTTATGGTCAATATTGCAACAAGAAGCTCGCTAGAAGAATTTTGGGCACATGTTGTCAACTATCAAATTTGACGTCCTAAGTATCAATATAGATTCAAAGTCCAAAGATATTATCACCAAGCTAAAGTTAAAAGGTTTTTTTTTTGCCGTACACAAGAGGATTTGCTACAATTTCATGTAATATTTAAAAATCTTCCACAAAATTACCTCACAAAAGTCTAGGTCTTTGAGAAGACATATATGTTACTATTTGTGGTACATGATTTATGCTCGACTTTCTCATTCAAAATCGTTAAAGTTCATGTCCCCCAATATCATAATCATGTCTTCAATATCTAATTTACCCTCACTAATTACACTTCTAATCCCTCACTTTATGTTTTTAATACCCTAACGAACAAGGGTTATTAACATTATGTTTTTAATACCCTAACCCTATTTTGACATTGGTGAGTAATACCTTAAACGGCCTAATCCCTCACTTTACATTTTTAATATCCGAATGAGCGAGGGTTTTGACATCAATGAGTAATCCACTAACCGGCATATGGTTGATTGGGAAAGTGGGTAAAGTGAAGAATCGTAGGTGAACGAAGACATTTTTTGTTAGTGTCGTGAAAGCCACCAACCACCCAAAATTCCATGTCATCGGAAAAAGAAGGAATGCCTAACTCGTGGAGGGTGGGCGGGCGGGCGCGCGGGTGAGGGAATATGCATCGGGTGTGAAAGAACATAGTCAGCTTCTCCCATGCAATTGTTTTGAATTTTTTGCTCTTGCAAGTCATGTAAGAGGAATCCGAAGAAGCATACGGAACCTTAGATTCCTGATCCCCGGGTGGTGGGGGGAAGCAAGAGGAGTATATTCTGAGGTGTTTGCCTCTAGATTCCAA
>Ga0116230_10008434_pt1 | contig 10163 bp, 7 predicted proteins | sample S1TSphfallax_3_FD_88678 | JGI IMG/M metagenome (GOLD analysis project Ga0116230, IMG submission 88678) | Host-associated microbial communities from peat moss isolated from Minnesota, USA - S1T2_Fd - Sphagnum fallax MG | ecosystem: Host-associated > Plants > Peat moss > Unclassified | place: USA...
AACATCTGGTGGTACTGTCCTTAAGCAAAGAGATAGTGTCCGCACCGGCTGCCGATGTCGTATTTGAAGTACTGGCAGCGGACAGCGCGGCACTGGTCAAAACTAAAATATTGGGTGTTGGTCAAATTGATGATTTCAACTCACTGCAACAGGCAATATTTGACCGAGACGATCAGGGGCTATTTATCCGCGAGACTGTTTCATTTTTAGCTAACGGTCAGGAGCTCGATCCAGACGCTCCTTTTATCCGGGCCTTTTACCAATCACAGAGAGAAGGCGCCGATTATATGCGCAGCGAGCTCACGGTAATTGGCACCATATCCGGTACCGGACAAAAAAGCCAACCGCTCGAACAATCAGGCTCCGTACAGGTGCAGGATCTGAGCAGAGTTTTGTTTATTCACGAGATCGCAATCGGTTATCCAATCGACGTCACTAAAGAATATCCAGAGCTAGCCGAGGTAGTGGCCTGGGCAGAAGCCAACGAACTAATAGAGATAGATGTACAGAAAGTAGCCTATAAGCTTACCGCCAAAGGCAAACGGATGCACGACTCATACATCGAAGAAGCGCAAGATTTGATCAAACGTTTTGACATTTACAGCAATGTCGATATGGACAATTCGGGCATTTATTTTGATACCGGTCTGGGCCGAGATCTGAGAGTGCCGGCATTTGAGCTTGAGGGTGTTGATCCTTTCCGTGCCCGCTTTTTGCTCGGTATAAATGATGGAGAGTGGGATAATCTCAGCAACTGGACTGAACTCTTTAATCAAGAGTCCTGGTATAAACAATTATTTGCTCCTATAGAACAGGCACCGACAGCCGACCAGATAGGCCGCGAAAAAATGGCCGAAATTATGACAAAAGCCAAAACAATTTTGAGACAGGAACAACAAAACAGGCAATAACGCCCTGTCCTGGCGCCTCCAATCAATGTCTGTCACAGTTTTGTCCATGTTGTGTCACAGTTGTGTCAGTTTCGTTTGCTATCGTACTCGAAAAGCAGCAAGAAAAGGCTGCGCAGGGGCCGCGGATAAAACAGGAAGTTGGCTATGAGCGCTAATGTTGACAGAGTAGAACATGCCATAACAGAAACACTAAATGGCATGCAGTTGGGTGAAAAATGCATTGTCTCGACCGAACTGAATGAACTCCGATTGAGCGATCCCAGCCACTGGCAGGACAACGCTCAGCTCTATGCCAAAATGACAAGCAATTACCAGGGCTTTCCCCATCTAGAAATAGAAAATGCAGCCGCTCAAGCTGCTTCGGGCAACCCGGTGCCCTGCCCAGACCAAAGCAATGATTGTCCAAGGACCGACCTGCCTCAGCTGCCCTCTGCGCCACCCGAAAATAGCGCACCACAGGTGCCACCGCCTCAGATGGAAGTACAACCGCCGCAGCCGCAGCCACAACAGCAAATGGATCTCCAACCACCTCCGCCGCAACCACAGATGGAAGTGCAGCCACCACCGCCTCCTCCGCCGCCACCGCCTCCGGAGACATACGCCGCACCGGAGCCAAGCTACGGCCCGGATTATCCATCGGCAGCGCAGCCAAACGTACTCTCCAATGTTTTAGGAGGATTGGTCGAAGGTCTCGGCATAGGTGCTGCCGTAGCACTGGGCGGACGCTTTGGCCGGCCCGAAGGATTTCGCGAATTTGGCCGCCCGGAAGGATTTCGTGAATTTGGCCCCCATCCCTGGGAACGTGGTTACAATACTGGCGGTCTGGATTTCAATCTTTATCCACCGGTCTATCCACAGGCTGAACCAATCTATGCGACGCCTTATGAGCAGACTTATACACCAACTTTGCAGCAGCCAGTGGACAGTACATATGCACCCACATATGCACCTACATATGCACCTACATATGACCAGAGCCAGAACTATCTGCCGCCTGCTACCTACGCGCCTGTTAACGCTGTGCCTGCAACTTATGAAAACTACCAGCCGAATACTTTCACGGGGCCCAACGATCCATCCTACCTGGACCAATAAGAGGCCTTATTTGTCCCAGCGATATTCGGTATTGTAGCCATCAGAATAAATAATCCGGCCGCCGGTCGGATCGTCGGAGCCGGGAGTGGAAGGCTGCCGCCGCGGTGCTTTGGCCGCCAGCTGTCGGGGAGCTGAGTGATGATGATGCTTTTTAGCACTTGTCTGGTGATGATGTTCTTTTTCTTCAGCCAGTCTGGCTGCGGCCCGCTCAGCTTCAAGGGCAGCCGGATCCTGGGTGGGCGGTGGCATAAATGGGCGGGCAATGGCTTGAATAAAAGCAGGCAGAGACTTCATTTCGGAAAGACTCCAGTAACCGGCATAACCGATAACGGCAAGCAATAACATGACGATTAGCCCCTGGCCACCCCAGCGCACACACTCACGCCAGAAAGCTTCGCGGGCAATGCGCCAGCCTTCCTTATTATCAAAAGGTTCGTCCTGGTCATCAGCTACCGCGAGAATGGGCTGACTGGATGGAAGAGTAGACTTTTCTTCGGCCTGAACTGTCACAACTATCCCTGCAAAATAAACCGCCAACCGGAATGCCCTTAAACGCCGGACATACTTATGTGCGCCTTATCCTTAAGGGGCGATAATCCGGCCCAATGACGCACAAGGCTAAGTTGTCATAGTTGAGCTTCGATGTCAACGAAAAAGTCGACCACCTGGTCTAATTCTAATTAGTCTAAATCAGATAAAGGATCAATGGCAAAACCTTTGGCCACTCCACCCATTTCATGGGCCTTGCGTATTTCCTGCCGCAAACCCTTATCAGGGTTACAGGACCAGCGCAGCAAATTATCCACGGCAACCGGCTTTTGCGCGGCAAAGCCTTCCACGAGGGGCAGATCGCCATCAGGCAAAGGTATAGAGCTTAGATCGCCCGGCTCCAGAGCCGTATCTGTACGCATTTCCATCTTTTTAAGGCGACTGCGTGGCACCAGCTCTTCGTGGCTGGTGAGCTCCTCTCCTGCAAGCACGGACTTGATTTGATTCCAAAAGCTCAGAACAGAGCCTTTTTTGTCTAAAGAAACTTCTTTCAATACTTTACCGCCTCTGTCAGCCAGAGGCGCTCAGCCCCGTTTACCTAACCTATCCTATATACCCCCAAGGTACGTATCTCAGAACCAATAGAAATCTATAGGGCAATCCATAGGTAAGACCGAACAAAGCCCATCTCAGCCAGAATCTGTAGATTAAAGGTAAAATTGCCATCTCCGGAGAGGATGACTTTTGCCCATAGTTTTTATACACGGAGTCAATGTTCGCAGCGATGATTACTGGCCGCCGCTGGAGTCTATGCTGCGCCAATATATTGCCCCTGTGATTTCGGCCAATCCGGAAAAAGTATCAATCACGCAGTGCTACTGGGGCGATGTGGGAGCATATTTCCGCTTTCAGGGCGCGTCCATGCCGGCCAGCCCAATAAACAACGCTCGCAGAGCGATCAAAGGCAAAGCGGTAAGCGAAGTAGAACATTTCCGCTCGGATGTAAATCACGTCCGTTCCGGTTTAAAAAAGGCCCGTATCAAGGCAGGATTGATCCAGCTCAAAGGCAAAATGAAAGCACGAGCTACAATGCTCGATTATCATCCCGGCCAACTACTGCATAAATTAAAAGCCGACGGGCTGAGCGATCTAGCACTACATACAATATCTAAAATGCCATTTTTGAGCAGTGGTGAAAAGCAGATAGCACTGCTTGCCGCCGATGAAATCGCTGAGGAAATAGGCTGTAGTCCGCAGCTTAAAGAGTGCCGCAATATAAAGGACGAAATTGTCCTTTTCCAATCGCTTTTACGTTCCAGATATTTGCACCTGCGCAGCGAAAAAGGGCTGCCCGAGCTGAAACAAAAACCAGAATGGCTAAATGCCATTGGCACTCACCTGATCGAAGGACTGGAGCGTTATTCTGATGTGCCGGGCTTCCTCATGACCAGGGCGGCAGCCGAAGTCAGGTCACCGATCAATGCGCTTGTCACCTCATTTATAGGCGACGTATTTACTTACATAAGAGAAAGAGGAACAAGCGAGCATCCAGGTCCGATCCCGCAAAGAGCGCTGGCCGCTCTGGTAGACGCAAATTGTAAAAATGGAGCGGTGGCTACTGCTGCAAAATCCGATATTAGAGAACCATTGATTGTGCTCACACACAGTATGGGCGGCCAAATCATGTACGATCTGGTGACACATTTTTTACCCAGTGATCCGGGCTATGCAGACGTGTACATCGACTTCTGGTGCGCCAGTGCTTCTCAGATTGGCTTTTTTGAAGAGCTCAAACTTTTTCTGGCATCAGACGAAAGCTATTCGGCAAAAAGCGGACAGCGCGTGCCTTTACCCGACAAAAAGCATTTGGGATACTGGTGGAATGTCTGGGATCATAATGATTTCATCAGCTACAGCGCTAAAAATGTATTTGATGGTGTGGAAGATGCCGCTTACAATACCGGCATGTTTTTGATAGATGCACACGGAGGCTATCTTGTCAGGCCGAGCTTTTTCAGACAATTTGCCACCAAGCTCAAGGGCGAGCTGGAGAAAAAAGCTACAGGCGTTTGATTTAATTGCCGGCCAATTTATTGCTTTCCAGCAAGTTGAGAAATTCTCTGTAAGCAAGTTTGTGACCGGCCGGTGTCATATGCACCGAATAGATCAAACTGGTTTCTTTTGGAGCACTTAAAAAAGCCGGGGTCAGATCGATGTATGGAATAGATAGGGCACTGGTCAACTCTTCCAGATTTTTTGTTTCTGCCGGATTGTCATAGCCGATCTCCGGCCTCGCCGGGAGATGAGCCACGGCCAAACGACAGTTGTGGGCGCGGCAATCGCTGGCCATAGCCCTGATGAGCTTATCTGCAATGGGCCAGTATTGTTTAGTGGCGGCAGCGACGTCGCCCTGAGCCTGGGGCAATGCTATGCTCGAAGAAGAAGAAGAAGAAGAAGAAGAACTCGCAGGAGCGGCACCAGGACTTGTGCCAGCACCACTACTGCCACCGCAGGATGAATTGATTGCGGAATAACTTCCGGCTTTGGGTTGCACCACCGGTGGTGCAACAACCGGTACAGCTTGTTGAGCTACCTGACCCCATCCCCACACTTTGCCTGCCTTAAAATCTTCAAGCCAGCTGGAATAACTGCCCATCATCGTGCCGATCGCACCCCAGATATGACTGTAGTGGCGGAGAAACTCGGTACGGGCAAAACGCTTGCCCTCGGGGGAATTGTTCCACCAGTGGAAGATTTGCCAGTCTTCTACAAGATTGCCTTTTTTGTCCAACATAAAAGTAGGACGAGCATTAGCAAATGCAAAACCACCCTGCAGAGGAGCTAATAGTTTTGTCGCATCCACCGAAATGCCGATCATTACAACATCCGGTTGATAGCGCAAGACCTGGGTATCGATTTTTTTGTAAAACTGACCGAGACTGTTGGCGCTGCAACCAAAGTTTAATACTTCGATATGATGATTGGCACCGTATTTGGCATTGAGCGTTTTCTCAAGCAAAGTGCAAAAATTTTGACTGCGATCGACTTGCAGAGATTCGACAAACGAATCGCCGACAATGGCGATGCGATAGGTGTTGGCTGGTTTGGCGAAGGGTCGCTCGATATCATTGCGTCCCTGACTGTTAAATTGGATACTGCCATAACCTTCTTTGCGCCAGGTCACGTGTTTGTTTTCCATAGGCACAAAGCCCAGTACTTTATCAACACGAAGATATTCTTGCTCGCCCACCCCAGCCATGGCAAAAAGACACTCGAGCACAAGTATGACAACCACCACGGCCACTGCCGCTTCTATCAGACGATGCCATATGCCGAAAGGACGCTCTTGAGGTGGCGCCTCTGGTGCAATTACTTGTTTTGTATCTGGTGCTACAGCCAAACTCATCTGTTAATCCTAAAACTGGAAATAAATGAAAGGGGAGGCGTTTGAAGGTGAAAAACCCACAGCCGCTAAAAAAGATCCCGCATATATTGCTATGCGCGTGGGCCAGCCACAAAGTCTGGCTAGTGTGGCCCGGCTGCTCACATAAGTGGAAAAGTCTTTGATCAAAGGCAAACGGTCGCCACAGCTGAGGACAAAATAAATTACATAAGCAAATAGTGCCACCGGTAGAGTCGAGCTACAAAGAGTGGTTACCAATGACTCACCCACAGACTCATGCACAGTGAGCATGCGCTCATAGACCACAAGAGCATCTTTTATATTGGCAGCGCGGAAAATAACCAGGCTGAAGTTCCACATTGTGAAAGTAAAAGCGGCAAAACATAGCTTCACCCAGAAGGAAGCATGCAGTTTTTCGAATACTTTATTGCCCTTGGTGAGACTGTCATATTCCTGGTTGACAGCCAGCATCACTCCATGTGCCGCGCCCCAGATCAAATAATGCCAGGCAGCACCATGCCACAGACCACCCAAAGTCATGGTAATAAAGAGATTGAGATGCTTGCGGAAACGACCGACTCGATTGCCGCCAAGCGGGATGTACAAATAATCACGCAGCCAGGAACTCAAAGATATGTGCCACCGCCGCCAGTACTCAACAAGACTGCTGGCAAAATAGGGCAAATTGAAATTATCAGGCAGTTTATAGCCCAGAAGCATGGCCGAGCCTCGACCCATATCGGTATAACCGGAAAAGTCAAGATACACAAGAATGGTGAAGCCGACTGCGCAAAGCCAGGCGTCCACCGTACCCAGAGTATGCACATGAGCATAGCCCGAGCTTACCAGTGGCGAGAGATTGTCACTCAATGCTGCTTTTTTAAACAAGCCCTGCAAAAGAAGGGTAATGCCGTTATGCACAAGCGTGGGATTGAGCGGCTTGAGCTCATTGAGCTGTTTTTCAAAATCCTGGAAACGTTTGATCGGACCGGCAATCTGCGAGGGGAAAAATGCAGCAAAAAGGGCAAAATCAAAGGGATCTTTGATTGGCTTGTGGCCTCTGTGTACATCAACGATGTAATGGATAAATTCAAAAACAAAAAATGAGATGCCCAATGGCAAAATGACATTGACGACAGGCAGATCGGCCGCAGTAAAAGGCAAATGGAGCCAGGAAGGCGCCGAACTGAGAGTATTTTTTAGTGAGTCTAATAAAAAGTTGGTGTACTTGAAATAAGCCAGGGCACCGATATTGGCCATAAGACCAAAGGTGAGAATAGCTTTGGACTGGCTGCGGTAGCGATCTATGCCCAGACCGAGTAAATGATTGAAAGCAGTCAATACGAAGAGCAAGAGGCCATAGGTTGGAATCCAGCACATGTAAAAAACGTAGCTGGCAAGAAGTAGAAGTCCGCGCCGCCAAGCTCTTGGCGACAACCAATAAACCACAAAAACAATAGGGAAAAAGAAGAGATAGGAGAGGCTGGTAAAGAGCATGAGACCGCGCTTATTTAGGGCTGTACAACCATCCTGACAAGCTTAGCATTATGTAGGCTCTCAGCTATTTAAGAATTTTCAGCTTGACAACAAAGAAAGGGCACGAGGTCTGCATACATTGGTCTACATACATTGATAGAATAGCTAATCAATTCTCCCGGGAGTGCTTAACAAAGCCGACTTTGAGGGTTATGGGAAATCCCAATCGTCACGTCCCCCCGTGCTACCGCTAGCTAGAACGTTGGTCCCATGTACCGGCCTAAAAAAGACGTACCACCGCCGCCATTTATTCTAGAGTGCCACGAAACGCTTCCAACGGCAGTGGAGATACTTGCGGCTTTAACTGAGGCGCAAAAATCTAACGTCCGACCGGTACAGTTGCACTGGTTGCGCCCCGAGAGCGAGTTGAAGATGTGTCTTACAGTCGCTGTGCCGCAATCGGGGGAGCCAATCTGGGTATTGAGCGAGGGCGAATTTCGCGAAAAACGTGAAATCTGGACTTATCCCTGCGGCGATCTAACTCTTGTACTCAATCTGGTCATTGCCGAATGCACCGGTGTGACGGCGCCGGATATGGACAAGCATATGAGCTTGGGTAAAATTAATCCCAATATGTCCAGTTCTTACAGTCCCTCACTTCTTGGACTGCAAGCATCCAGCGGCTCGCGGATAAAAGCGCTGGATGGCGGGGCTGCCAAAATTACCAAGGTTGCCACCATGGAAGGTGATCTGGCCGATATGCAAGTGCCTACACTTTTGCAATCACTGGCCATGGGTAAGCTTACAGGTCGACTATTTGTCGACAACAAGCAAGCCGCCGCCGATTTATTTTTTGAAGACGGAGTGCTTGTTCACGCCACGGCCATGGACGTCCGGGGCGAGCAGGCTATAGTCGAGCTTGTCACCTGGGAAAGCGGCAAATTTTATTTTTACCGTGAAGAAAAAACACCGGACCACAACGTAGCAAAACGTATGGACATGATTTTGATGGAGAGTATTACTCTTCTCGATCAAAGTCAGGCCTTGCTTAAGGCCGGGCTAAAAATGGAGTCCTATCTCAACAAGTCAAATCCTGGCTTATCCGAGCCGGAATTTGACGAACAAGTAAAAAAGGGCGCTCCCGTCGATCTGGCCATACAGAAGGCTTTTTATTTGCAGCTGGACGGCACTTGCACCTTGTTTGAGCTTTTGCGCCGCACTCCTATGGCTAAGGCAGTCTGGGTGCCGATGCTTTTCAATCTGGTCAACGGCAAACTTCTGACTATTTCGGCCAAGTCATCAAAAATCGACAAGACGGCCATGCTCGAATCAACAGCCATTGACCGCATGGCTATAGAAAGAGTAGTCAAATCACTGGTGCGCTCAGACACCGGCATACTGGCGTACCCTTCTTTTCATTACTTTTTAGAGCAAGAGTTTTTGCGGCACCAGCTCTACCATACTGCTTTTTCAGTGATTATTTTTGACATGTGGTACTGGCACGATAACCGTTTCGAGCCCCTGCCCACCGAAGCGCTGCAAGCCGCTATCGAACCGATAAATTCGGCAAAAAGACAACTCGATCTCTTTTCGCATTTTGAAGCATTGAGCTATGCCATACTCCTGCCCCACACAGAAACGGCAGCCGCAGCCATAGTTGCTTACCGCATAATGGAAATGCTGCGTGGTAAAAATCTAGCACAGGTGTCACCACAAAATTTAGCTCTGGCTTTTGGCGTCGCTGGTATCCCGGAAGACTGCCGAGATATGGGCATACTGCTATCCGCAGCAAAAGCTTCCAAACTGGCGGCACAAAAAAACAACTCGCCGGTATTGATGTTTAAAGACATGCAGGCCCGATAGTCTTTGGCAAAACTACCGAGCCGGCATTTCAATTTTTATCCTTACTTATTGCTGTTGTCGCTGGTTGTGGCTACTTGATACGGCACCACGAGAGCATGAGTCGGTGCTTCGTTATATTTCAGGAAATCAGGTATCTGCGCAAGATTCCTCGCCAATACACTCTGATAAAACATCTTATTGCGAGCATCGATATATGCCGATATATTGACTGAGCCCCAGCCAGTGTCGAGGTCATAGCCTTTGGTGGCGGGATAACCTTTGATACCGGCGTCGGTGTTATTACCCGACGTGACATCATGAAATACACCCGGATTTTTTGCTCCCATATTGTAGAGTTCTTGATTCCAGTAGCCTGTAGTTTTACCAGTGGCAGCCGAGATAATGGCCGCTTTGACAGCGTCTTGAGGAGCGGCGGCACTTGTGCCTCCTATGGCCTGGTCTCCTTGATCTGTCGGTACGATTACACCGGACCTCGGGTCAGCATTGGATGAAATGTCGGGCACGCCTCTGCCATCAAATTTAGAGCCATTGAGATTAGGCATCAAATCAACTAGTTTTTGCCAGACCGGTCTGGCAGTCTTGAGTGAACGACCGCCTCCGCCAGCGCCCATTCCCTGCCAGCCTTTTTCTGAAACATAATTGCCGTTGGCGTCGACAATCAGTTGTGTGCCACCAGATGCGGTGAAATGTTCCAGACCAGCGGGGATGTCCACTTGCTGCTTTTTGCTCGGCGATCCGTCACCGGCACCATTATCACCCGAAGCAACTGTAATAGTGATATTTTTGAGGGCAGCACGTTTGCCGGCATCTTCCATCAAGCTGCGAGCCTGATCGGTCCAGCCGTCTTCATACATACCCCAGCTGATGCTGAAGTGTGTAATCTGCGACTCGCCGTTAACTGGGAAAGTAGCACGATCTATACCGGT
>Ga0116230_10008435_pt1 | contig 10162 bp, 9 predicted proteins | sample S1TSphfallax_3_FD_88678 | JGI IMG/M metagenome (GOLD analysis project Ga0116230, IMG submission 88678) | Host-associated microbial communities from peat moss isolated from Minnesota, USA - S1T2_Fd - Sphagnum fallax MG | ecosystem: Host-associated > Plants > Peat moss > Unclassified | place: USA...
CAGCCCCCAGCTGCGCCCCCAGCGACCCAGCCCCCAGCGACCCAACGCTGCGCCGAGTCCACGATCGCCTCGTCGATCGGGCGCACGCCGAGGGATTGATCGACGTGAGCTACGCCGTCGTAGCCAGCCCCTATGGCGACTTGCTACTCGCAGCGACACCGGCAGGCCTCGTGCGCGTCGCCTTTGAGTGCCAAGGACACGACGACGTGATCGCCGGCATCGCTCGGATCATCAGCCCCCGGGTGCTCCGAAGCACGGTCGATCTCGCTCCCTACGCGCTCCAGCTGGAGGAGTACTTCGACGGCGGTCGACAGAGCTTCGACGTGGCACTCGACCTCCGACTTGCTCAGGGATTTCGGCGTGAGGTGATCGTCAAGCTCGCGACGATCGGCTACGGCACGACCCGCAGTTATGCAAATGTGGCGGCCGAGCTCGATCGACCTCGTGCGGTGCGTGCTGTCGGTACAGCATGTGCGCAGAACCCCCTGCCGATCGTGCTGCCCTGCCACCGTGTCGTACGAAGCGACGGCTCCACGGGACAGTACGCGGGAGGTGCCGAGACGAAAGTCGCGCTCATCGAGATGGAGCGGCACGCCTGAGCGGCCACACACCCGGCCGTCAAACCACTCGGCCGCCGAGCAGCTCAGCTGTTGAACTGGGCAACGAGCTGTTGCAACTGGGCTGCGAGGTGTGACAACTCAGTCGCCGCACGCTGGGTGTCGGTCGCACCCTCCGCAGTAGTACCTGCGGCACTCGCGACGCCCGCAATGTTGTCGTCGATATCACGAGCCCCTTGGGCGGCGACGCTCACGCTGCGGCTGATCTCGCGGGTCGTGGCTGACTGCTCTTCGACAGCGCTCGCGATCGAGTTCTGTATCTCGTTACCCCGCCCCACGGTCTCCACGATTCGTGAGATTGCGGCGGCAGCTTCGGAGGTGTCGGACTGGATGGCGGCAATCTTGGCGCCGATCTCCTCTGTGGCCGTCGCCGTGGCCCGGGCGAGCTCTTTGACCTCACTTGCCACGACGGCAAAGCCCTTACCGGCCTCACCGGCGCGCGCAGCCTCGATTGTGGCGTTGAGTGCAAGCAGGTTCGTCTGCTGGGCAATCGTCGTGATCATCTTGACCACCTTGCCGATCTCAGCAGAGCTCTCGGCCAGCTTGTTGACTGCGACGTTTGTCTGCTCGGCATCGCGTACGGCCTCAGCGCCCGTGCGCGCCGACTCCGCAGCGCTCTGCGCGATCTCGGTGATCGAGGCGGTCATCTGCTCCGAGGCGCTTGCGACGCTCTCGATGCTCGATGCAACCTGCGTGCTGCTGGCAGCTACCACCGCAGCCTGGGAAGAGGTGGCTTCAGCTCCCGCAGTCATCTGGACGGCAGTGGCTCCAAGCTCGTCAGAGGCCGACGCCAGCGATGTGGCGTGCTCGGCGATCTCGCCGAGGAGTGATCGGAGCTGGTTCGAGCCGACATTGTCAGCCTCGAGAGCTCGACGTTCAGTGACGAGGTCCCACGTCGCCATCGCGCCCAGGTACTCGCCGCTCGAGTCCGTGATTGCTGTGACGACCAGATCCAGGACCTGACCACCGATGGTGATGTCGGCACGTCGTGGCAGCTGCCGCTTGTCGGCGAGGATCTGACGCTGATGCGACGGCACCTTGTGGAAGATGTCGAGGCTGGAGCCGACGACTCTGTCAGCCGGCACCGGCAGTTCCGACTCGATCGAACGCAGCGTCGCAAGCGAGGCAGGGTTCATGTAGGTGATGGTCAGACTTCGGTCGGCGAACATCATGTTGACCGGCGCGTTGTTCACCATCGAGGTGATACGTGCGACCTCGAGCTCGTGCTGGAGTCGCTCGGTGATCAGATCAAATGTTGCGAGTGCGCCGAGAAACCTGCCATGGCCGTCGCTGAGCGGAGAGATCGTGAGGTCGATCGTCTCGTTGCCGAGGCGAACTCTGCTACTGCGCGGCGGACGAGATGGATCGGTGACTTGGGTGTCCGACGACAGGTGTGGGTCGAAGATATCCAGGTTCGAACCGATGAGATCGTCGGGTCGCACCGGCAGGACTGATCCGAGCCCCGAGAGCATCCTCATGGCAGACGGGTTCAGATAGGTGATGACGAGATCGGAGTCCGCCACCATGACGCTCGTCGGCAAGCGCTGGATCACCGACCACAAGGTGTCGCTATCCACCGGGCGGGTGAGGTAGTCCACCTCAGGCATGAGCACCGCTGTGCGTGATCGCATGGTTCCCGATCCTTCTCCGTGACAGCGCGGCGGTTGCCCAGTCCTGGTCTCGAGATCTCCTTACGACCATGACAGGCAGATGTTGAGGTTGCGGGCGAGACGAGGTTGCGGGCGAGACGAGGTAGTGGGCGAGATGTGGGCACTCGACATGCGACTAGCGCGAGTAGAGCTTGTCGGTTCAAACTGGACCGTGCCTGGCTCGAGATGTCCATGGATCTGACCGTTACTCAGAGATGACCACCGACCGCCAAAGGGAGCTGAGGGGGCTGAGGGAGCTGAGGGGGCTGAGGGAGCTGAGGGGGCTGAGGCGCACGTTCGCCCTTGGCAGCAGCACACTCATCTCGGCACTTTTTCTGTTCCTCCCTGGGCACAGCGCCCCTGAATCACCCGCTGTAGCGGACACGTCTCCGGCTTACACCGTGGCCGTGCATGTCGATGGTGACGAGCTGGTCAATGGGTCAGGCGAGGTGATCCAGCTCCGTGGTGTCGATCGCTCCGGCTCGGAGTACTCCTGCACTGGCGATACGGGCAGCGACGGGTGGAGCATCCTCGATCAGCCGGACGGCGTGAGCGAGACCGCCAGCATCGCCGCCATGGTGAGCTGGGGTGTGAACGCCGTGCGAGTTCCTCTGAACGAAGACTGCTGGCTTGGCATCAACGGTGTCAAGCAGGCCTACAGCGGTGCGAACTATCGGAGCGCCATCACCTCCTATGTGCAGCTCCTGCAGAGCTACGGCCTGGTCGTTATCCTCGATCTTCACTACAACGCGCCTGGTGCCGAGGTCTCGTCCAGCACTGCCGGCATCGGAGGAACAGGCCAGCAGGTCATGGCGGACGAAAGCCATGCGCCGGCGTTTTGGGATTCGGTGGCGACAAACTTCATCGACAATCCCGGTGTGATTTTCGACCTCTACAACGAGCCGAATGGAATCTCCTGGTCGTGCTGGCTCCACGGTGGCTGCCTCGCTCCATCAGTGCAGGGTTCATCCGCCGGATGGGAGATCGCCGGCATGCAGCAGCTCGTCGACACCATCCGATCGACGGGGGCCACACAGCCGATCATGGTGGGCGGCCTTTCATGGGCAAACGACCTCTCTCAATGGCTCACCTACGAGCCCACGGACACGCTGTCCACGCCGCAAATCATCGCCAGCGTGCACGTCTACGAGGGCAATGCGTGCGGCACGGCGTCGTGTTGGAATGCAGAGATTGCGCCCGTTGCGGCGCAGGTTCCGGTCGTGACGGGCGAGTACGGCCCGTCGAGTTGCGATGGGACGTGGGTCAACAGCTATCTGGACTGGGCAGATAGCGCTGGTGTGTCCTACCTTGCCTGGAACTGGGGATCGGCTGCGGACGGCTGGTCGTGCGCAGACAGTCCAGCTCTTCTTGCAAGTGATCCGGGGGTGCCCAACGCCTACGGGACAGCAGTAGAAGCGCACTACCAGGCGGACGCTTCGTTGACCGGCTCGTCCACCACGACGACAACCACGACCACGACGGCCACACCTGCGACAACCACGACCACGACGGCCGCATTGCCGACAGCGGCCACACCGACGACGGCCACCCCTGCGACAACCACGACGACGACGGCCACATCGAGCCCGCTCCCGACGACTGCGACGACACGTGGCTCACTCCGCAGCACCGTGGTGACACCCAACCACGTCCAGATCAGCTCTGGTCATCCCGTGCATGTTGTCGTGTCGAGCCGCGGCTTTTCGAAAGGGGACGAAGTGACAATCGAATGGCGAGCACAGGACCTACATTCGAAACGTCAGACTGTGCGTCGAGCACGTGTGAGGGTGGCGGTGTCTGGACGCGTCACGTGGCGGGCGCCGGTGCTACCGAGGGGCACCCAGCTTGTGCGGTTCTTCGTCGGTACGCGGTTGCTGCGAGCCATCGTGGTCACCGTCAGCTGAATCCGCGTGCCACTGTGCAGCCAGTAGGATTCATTACAGTTAAGTGAAGCTGCGCAATGCCCTGAGGAGCTCCCAGATGAGTGTGTGCAGGAAATCCACCCTTGGGGCAGTGGCATTTGCCCTGCTCCTGCCCGGCATTGCAGCAATGCCTTCAGCTGCCACTGCCTCGGTCAGCACAGCCCCTCGTCACGCCCGTAGGTCGACAGTGTCGCTTGCCAGCTCGTCGACCTACGTCGTGCCAGGGTCGGTCGCCACCTTCACGGCGACGGTCTTGCCGCGCCATGCCGGGCGTGTGGTCACGGTCAAGGAAGTGGTCGGTGGTCACTACGTCGGGGTCGCCTCTGGCGAGACAAACCGTCTGGGGATCGCGACGTTCCATGCGAGCTTCGGCCACGTAGGTCCGCTCGCGCTTCGAGCGTTCGTCACTCCGACACCGGCGTTCGACGCTGCGATCAGCTCGCGAGTGATCGAGGACGTCGTTCACGAGCTGCCGCTTGAGCTTCCGCCAGGCCAGACTCTGGCACTCGGTTCGGTCAGCTACGACACGTTGCAGTTCGAGGAGCGGCTGTCCGCGCTCGGGTACTGGCTCGGGACGCCGAGCACGACGTTTGACGATGCGACGCAGCAAGCGGTTTACGCGCTACAAAAGGCTGCCGGCTTGAACCCCACGGGTGTCGTGGACGGTGCCACCGTGGCAGCACTCAATGATGGCGTGCTCCCGAAGCCGAAGACCACGACCGGCTCGGCGATCGACATCGATCTTCAGGACGACCTGATCATGTTCGTCGTCAACTCCAAGCTGAAGTACGTGCTGAACACCTCGACCGGTGGTGGCTACACCTACGTCGAAAAAGGTGTGACTGATGTCGCCACCACGCCACCTGGCGTCTATGCAATCCAGCGTTACGTGGACGGATGGGTCACTGACCCACTCGGCAAGCTGTACCGGCCGCGCTTTTTCTTCGAGGGGTTTGCGATCCACGGTGACACCTATGTGCCACCAGAGGCCGTGTCTCACGGCTGTGCCCGGGTGAGCATCGAGGCGATCAACTGGATCTGGGCAAATAACCTTGCGCCGATCGGTATGCAGGTCTGGGTGTACTGAGGTGTCGGTTTCTCGGGTCGAGGGTGTCGAGGGTCGGAGCGTCCATCGTGTGGTCATCGTGGGCGCTGGGTTCGGGGGGCTGGCCGCTGCCTGGCAGCTTCGCAACAAGCCGGTCGAGGTCACCATCGTCGATCGGAACAACTACCACACCTTCTTGCCACTGCTCTACGAAGTGGCGACGGCAGGGCTTGAGCCGGGTGACGTGGCCTACCCGATCCGTGCGGTCTTCGGCAAGATCTCGAACATCACCTTTCGGCTCGGAACGGTCACCAGCGTGGACTGGGACAACCGGATTGTGCGGTGCGAGAAGGGCGAGCCACTCGCGTACGACTCGGTCATCGTGGCGAGTGGGGCGGCTGCACGCTTCTTTGGCATTCCAGGTGCTGCACAGTTCAGCTTCCCGCTCTACACGCTCGCCGATGCCAGGGCGCTGCGCGATCACCTCCTGCGTGAGCTCGAAGAAGCTGACAACGATCCTGACCCCGAGGCGAGCGGCCTGTTGACGTTTGTCGTGGTAGGCGGAGGGCCGACAGGCGTCGAGGTCTCCGGCGCACTGGCCGAGGTCCTCGACTCAGCGGTCCGCCACGGCGGCTACAAGTTCAACCGTTCTGCCGTACGGATCGTCCTGATCGACGGGCTCGATCGCCTCTTGACCTCGTTCAAGCCCTCTGCCGCGCAGTACACCGAGCGCACGCTGACGAGCCGAGGGATTGATTTGAAACTTGGCACCATGGTCTCGTCAATTGAGGCGGACTACGTCGAGCTGAGCGATGGGACGCGCATCGCGACCCGCACCGTCGTGTGGGCTGGCGGCGTCTCCGTCGAGGGGACGGTGGCTTCTGGGCTTGGTCTCGGTGCCGGGCCGCTGGGCCGTCTCCTCGTGAATCCGGATCTCTCGATACCTGGTCACGTCGGGGCCTATGCCATTGGTGACGCTGCCGCCGTACCGTCTGGCCCTGGCTCGGACGACCCTGAGGCGCTGTGCGCGCAACTGGCGCAAGTCGCCATCCAGTCTGGTCGACATGCTGCGCATCAGATTCTCAGGCAGCTCAGCGGTCGTCCCACCGAGCCCTTCCGATACAAGGACAAGGGGATCATGGCGACCATCGGCCGCCGAGCTGCCGTCACGCAGTTCCCCAGGGGACTGCTGGTCAAGGGAACACCCGGGTGGTTGGCGTGGCTCGGACTCCACCTCGTCTACCTCATTGGCTTTCGCAACAAGATCGTGGTGCTCACGAACTGGACCTGGCGGTACCTATCGTGGGGATCGGGACCACGTCCGGTGATCATCGGTGACGTCGAGGACGTGGTTTCCCACAGCGGACGGGGTTGAACTACGGCTCCGAGACGTCGAGCCACGTGCGCTGCGAGGAAAGAACGTTGATCTCCGGCCACGACCAGACGAAGCGTTCCACGCTGTCGAGCACCTGTTCCACCTGGCTGGCATCGCCACCTACAAAGGCAAAGCCCAATGACGTCCGCTGCCACTGCTCCTGAAAGCCAACCTCTGCGGCGGCAACGTGAAAGCGAGCCCGAGAGCCCTCGACGAGTCGCTTGACGACCGAGCGCTTCGCTTTCAGCGATGTGCAGGCGGGCAGGTGGATGTCCATGGACAGCGCACAGGCGTGCATGCTCTTACCTTCCGCCATGGCGATGGAGCAGCACGATGAGCGAGATGGAGCGAGTGATCAGGCTCGCCACTCCGGGCCGCGTTCGGGGCTCGCCTCGCCAAGCGCGCGCTTGACACCTGCGGCGTCGAAGTCCTTGCCGTAGACCGGCGATCCGGGCTGCTGGCGCCACGACTCGTCGATCGAACCTGCATCCACTGGGTCAAAGCCGAGCTCGTCGACGAGCGACATCACGACGGACTTGGCCTTCGCGTCATCGCCAGCAATCGGGAGCGCGATGCGCCCTACCGTGCCCTTCGGTAGGCCCTTGTCCAGGAGGTGCTGGGCGTAGATGCCGTTGAATGCCTTCACGACGGGGCGTCCGATGGTGTTAGCGACCCACCGGCTCTCGGTCGTGCCGTTCTCGATATCCTCGAGCTTGCCATCGCGCTGGGGATAGTAGTTACCCGTGTCGACAATCACTGCATCGGGGGCCGCCCCGTCGAGGAAGCCCTTCGGCAGCTCGGGCACTTTGAATTCGGGAATGGTCACGATGACGACGCTTGCACCATCGGCCGCGTGCTCCACGCTTACGGGCTTCGCTCCTGTTTCTGAGGCGAGCTCGGCCAGCGTCTGTGGACCTCGAGAGTTCGCTACCTGGACCTCGTGTCCGAGCGCGGTGAACCGCCTCGTCAGATTTCCACCGATGTTTCCTGCTCCGATGATGCCGATCTTCATATTCGCTCCTATGGGCGCTAACCACGTCCTCGCGACGTGCCGCGGAGGAAATTTCCGCCCTCGCCATTACTAACCCACACGGACGGTGAATTAGTCCCCGTCCTGGACAGCGATGCATCGTTGGCGCTGCGCTTGGGTACCGAACGACCATGACTATTTCAAGCCGGCTTGCCCGTCCGCTGATCTCGTCCATATTCATCTCCGGGGGCCTTGATGCGCTTCGACATCCTGAGTCGAAGGTCAAGGCCGCTGCCGCGGTGGTCGAGCCGCTCACCGACCAGATCTCGGGCCTGCCGAAAGACGCGACGATCTACGTGAAAATCAACGGTGCCGTCCAGGTGGCAGCAGGTGGCCTGCTCGCCATGGGCAAGTGGAACAGATTGGCGGCTGTGTCGCTCGTCGCCTCGCTCGTACCCACGACCTATGCCGGTCACCGCTTTTGGGAGGAGGATGACCCTGCACTCCGGGCGACGCAGCAGATCCACTTCTTGAAAAATCTCGGACTCATCGGTGGGCTGATCCTCGCTGCTACAGATCGAGGAGGAGCCCCATCGATGACGTGGAGAGCAAAATCTCGAGCGGGCGCATTGGGCAATGCTCTCGACGCGAAGCGCACGACAACGATCGCCCACGCCCATGAGCTGGTCGATCAGGGTCAGAACCGCGTTCATAGCGCTCGCGAGCAGGCGAGCTATGTCGCGGGCAAAGCGGCGGCGGCCCTGCCCTTCGGTTAGGGGTCGCCGCCGCTCAGTGAGGCGCTGCTGCTGCTCCTCGCCAGCGGGCTACTCGCCGGTGGAGCGCCGCCGGACCATTTGCAGAGCGAGGCCAGCGACCATGGCGATGACCGCACCAATCGAAGCGACCCGCTTGACCACGCTGGGGGCCTTGCGGGCAGGAGCGGCGTTGCTTGCATGCCGTGTGACCTTGTCGCCGAGGTGAGCTGCTCTCTCTCGTACACCCGAGGCTGTGTCCCCGAGATCCCCAGCGGTCCTTCGAGCTTGCCCTCGAACTCGCTTCAGCTGGTCGCTGCCGCTGGCGAGCCCACTCGAAACCTGTTCGACAACTCGGGAACGCACGTCGACCATCTTGGAGAGCGCGTCGATCGTCTGGCCAAGACTTTCTCGAGAGTGCTCAAGCGTTCGGCGCAGCTGATCCGTGTCGTGATCCATGTGACGTCCTCCTCTAACCATTGCGTTCACCGGCCCAGTACCCGTGCTCGGGCGAGGCGAACCTCGACGACGCGTTTTGCGGAGCGTGTGCGATGGGTAGCCGTGCCGAGAACAGCTGTGCCGAGAACAGGGAGCTTGACCTATGAATGTCTTCGAGCGGACGCTGCGCAAAGCTGATGCAGCCCAGCAACGGCATACGGTGTCTGCGGCGATCTTTGGCCTGATGAAGAAGTACGGAGACGACAACGCTGGCTCCCTTGCGGTCCAGCTCACCTACTCGATGTTCCTGACGATCTTCCCGCTCCTGCTCCTTCTTGTCACGATCCTTGGCATCGTGCTCGCGAACAATGCCGCTGATCGCCAGCGCGTGCTCAACTCGGCGTTTGGGGAGTTTCCCATCGTCGGCCAGTCACTGGCGAAGAACGTGCACGCCCTCAAGCGCAGCTCGGTGGTCGGATTGATTGTCGGATTGCTCGGGCTCCTCTACGGCACCACGGGGCTCGCGCAGTCCGGTCTCTACGCCATGGAGCAGATCTGGAACATCCCGAGCGCAATCCGGCCGAACTACATCACGCGAATGAAGCGGAGTTTGTTGTTCATCACGGTTCTTGCGATTGGACTCGTGGTGACGACGGCACTCTCGGGCTTCGGAACATTTGGCAAGCACAACTTCTGGCTCGGCGTGGCCGGGGAGATTGTGGCAGGAATCGTCAACATTGCCGTCTATGTGGCGGTATTTCGGGTATTGACACCGAAGCAGATTGCAACGTCACTCTTGTGGCGAGGGGCAGCGCTCGCGGGCGTGCTGTGGACGGTGCTCCAGGCCTTCGGTGGCTATGTCGTCGGCCACGACCTGAAGGGATCGAGCGCCGTCTACGGCTTGTTCGGCCTGGTACTCGGTTTGATCGCTTGGATCTACCTTGCCGTGGAGATGACGCTCTACTGCGCAGAGCTGAACACGGTGCTCCATTTGAGGCTATGGCCACGCGGCATGATCCAGCCTCCACTCACCGATGCTGATCAGCGTTCACTTGCTCGCCAAGCGATTCAGAACCAGCGCCGCCCGGAACAACTGGTCACGACCAGCTTCGACAGCCGTCCGATGACACAGGACCAGTACCGTGAGAACGAGTACGCACTGGACAAATCCCAACCAGGGGTGAGCAGCCGGTCCCCCGAGTAGACCCGACTGCACACTGGGCGCACAGGTCGAGTCCACGACCAAGGAGAGCTTCGGCTGTTCTCATGGATCATGGGTCATGGGTCTCATGGGTAACGGGTCGCCGGTGATGTTTGGGCCGAGGCCGTGGCGGTCAATGGTCAGACGTGCAACGTTTCGAGACGGAGAATGTGATGAGCCACGGCGTCGAGGC
>Ga0116230_10008436_pt1 | contig 10162 bp, 9 predicted proteins | sample S1TSphfallax_3_FD_88678 | JGI IMG/M metagenome (GOLD analysis project Ga0116230, IMG submission 88678) | Host-associated microbial communities from peat moss isolated from Minnesota, USA - S1T2_Fd - Sphagnum fallax MG | ecosystem: Host-associated > Plants > Peat moss > Unclassified | place: USA...
AAGACTCAACAGGATCGGATTGAAGACTAGGTCAAAAAGTTTGAGCAGTAGAAGGATTTGAGTGTATTCATCAGGTCTTCAGCCTGGGAAAGTCTCATGGTAGAAGCTTTGCTTTGGTGTCTGTTTGAGGTTGGAAAGTTATTTCTCTGCCATGCCATGGATCACCCTTGCCATGTCTATTCATCACAAATGTTCCATACTGTGCTTGTTTGGTGTTGGGTACCCATGGGTCGTCTGTGTCTCCAGGAGCTGGGATACATGCACTATTGGGTTGCATTACTAATACATTCAGTCTTCCTGACTGTGCTCATTGGGATTGAGAGTGCGAAACAGAAGATAAAGAACCACAATTTATGAGACATGGTTACCAAATGAGAGACAAACTTGGGATCACATATTGAATCATGGGCATGGATAACAAACAGATAGCATGGCAAATCTTTTTGACAGTCCGATCATGCTTTCGAGTTTTCAGAGAAGGAAGGACAGTGATGTGGATTGATGTTGAGCAGGCAGGCACTAATGTTTCTGTGTGTGTGGCCAGTCGTCATCAAAGAAGGTCATTACAAAGGAAGAATGGGAAAAGAAACTGAGTGAGGTCAAGATTATGAAAGAAGACATGAACAAATTGGTGATGAACTTCTTGGTTACTGAGGGCTATGTAGAGGCTGCTGAAAAGTTTCAGATGGAGTCAGGAACTCAACGTATCCTTTCATTTTGTGTTTCTGCACTTGTTGGCTAAACTACTGTGGACACTGAGCCTGGTATTCTTGGTAGGCCCTCAGATTCTTTCATACTGAATGTGGCATGATCTGCTCATCATAATTAGTCATGATATCAAGGAGAAAATATATGATACCCTGTTTCCTGAGTAATAAACAGCAGACATAGATTTGGGAACGATCACTGATCGGATGGCAGTGCGGAAAGCTGTACAGTGTGGCCAGGTGGAAGATGCCATTGAGAAAGTGAATGACCTGAATCCAGAGGTTTGTCTCTGTTCTCATCTGTCTTTGACATGATATGTGGTGATCATCACCCTCTCTGAATGTACCACTCTGTATCCTTGGGTCCCTCTTTTTGTTCCAGTGCTTACTACATATCCAGTCAATACATTGGGCTGATTGTTGACTTCCTATTTGTTGATTGTGTGCTTCTTTTCCTGGGGTGACTTACTTGCTGTGATCCCATTCCTTTGGAATTGCTCTGTTTCAAATATGCTCCAACAATATGGTGGGGCATGACAGATACTGGATACGAATCCCCAGTTATTTTTCCACTTGCAGCAGCAACGCCTCATTGAGCTTATCCGTAGTGGCCAAGTTGAAGAGGCTCTGGAGTTTGCCCAGGAAGAACTTGCACCTCGTGGAGAAGAAAATGTATGTTGGGACACAGAGAGGATGATGAGGGGGCATATTTGTGGTTTGTTGAATTGAAAGGTCATTTGGAAAAGCTTTTGTGCAAAGGCTGTTTGTGCCTGCAATACCCATGTTATGTGCATTTTTTTGGTTATGGAACAGAGATTTAGATCTGAGGCAGTGATATAACATGCTTGCACTAAAGAGAAAAAAGTGGCATTGTGCTTTGAAAACTGTTTTCTCTTGTGAGTTCTTTTTTTTGTGTGTGTCAGTCTCTCTCCCATGGCCCTTGATGCTTTTCAACCCTTAGCAACCTGGGGGGCTGTCCAATATGCTGCAGCATGCATTTCTGGAGGAATTGGAGCGCACAGTGGCCTTGTTGGCCTTTGAAGATACCGTGAATTGTCCAGTAGGAGAGCTCCTTGACATCTCACAACGTCAAAAGACTGCTAGTGAATTGAATGCTGCCATCCTGACCAGTCAAAGCCATGAGAAAGGTCTCTACCTTGAATTTTTTTTTTTTCAGTATGCCCAATATTTTCTCTCCTTTTGAACATGTGCAAACAGTCTGCAAATGTAAACTTGTCTTTTGGTTGCACTGTGTGCAGATCCAAAGCTACCAAGTCTTCTTAAGATGTTGATATGGGCACAGAACCAGCTGGATGAGAAAGCATCATACCCACGCATCAATGATCTTGTAAATGCTACTCTAGAGGAACCTGTCACATGACTTTTGTACGCCTTTTTCTTCACTGGTGCTTTCTCCATCCTCAAATGTTGTGAAATGCTCTTTGCTTCATGTGCTATGGCCAACAATTGTAAAACAGAAAAGTTGCTTTCCCTATTGGATTCTGGAAGAGTTACAAGAGTTTGGTGACTGTCAGGTGTTGGGTTGGAAGCTTGGCACATAGTCAGTGCTGACTTGCATGTACTGGTGCACAAGGAGTGCAAGGGCATTATTGGGTGTCAGCATGCACTTCCCAGGGTATCATCTCACAGTCCGAAGGGATGGTGTTTGGAGTGTAGTTAGTTGGAAGAGGGAAGATCCAACTGAAGCCCCCATATATGTGGATTTGGGAAGGGATCTCAGGGTTTGAGTATCAGGGGGATTCAAGTTTCCTAATGAGAGAAAAGTATCTTCATTAGTGTGTTTTTGGGCATTGTTGCAATGGGGAGAGGAGGAATTTAGGAGAAATTCCAACTGCAGTTGCCAGAGAGGAAGGGTGTGGCAGGAAGGGTGCAGGTTACTGTGGAGAGAGAGAGAGGAATATGTCCTACAGAGCATAGTGTCCCATCTGTGATGTGTTGGGGGGAGCGGGTGAGATGAGGACTCGATAAATATTATGGGAGCTATGGAGAAAAGAGCCCAGGTGTCACATAACCCAGAGAGGTATTGTGTGACTGTTTTGAGACTGTTTTCAGAGCAAACAACACATACAACAGCCTCCAAGATTGGATACCCCTATATAATTGGCCTCAGTGTGGATGGTGGACTTGCTGACTGGTGAAGATAACTGGAGGCATGACACTCCTCAGTACTTATGAATCTGCTCATCGCCCTGGCTGTCTCTGATCTTGCACTAATTCACAGAACAAATCTGTTGAATATGCTTTGCTTCACCACCCAATTAACATAGCTTTTAGCTTCATATGTGTAGTTAAGGTTCAGTGAGATTATGGTTTGCAAACACACCTTGTGGTGTTCAAAACTGTTCACTTTCATTTAATACTTGGTGCATATTGTTGGTTTAGGATAGAATATCCAGTTCTCTGTGTCTTTTTTGGTACTTTTCTCGAACCCTTTCCATAGGCATGTTTGCTTTTGTTGTAGAAGAAGGGTTTTCCTTGAGCTGATTCCTGCTTCATTTCCTGTTTGTATTTCCATGCTAGAAGAAAGGTGACAAATTCTCAAGGTAGAGATTGTGGTGAGATTTATTGGTTAGATAAACTCATCCTTGTCCAACCAAAGCTTATAGAAGAGAGAGGGTCCCAGAAGGGTATTGCTTCTTGCAGAGTGGGAAAAGTGGCACATTTTATTGCAAAATAGGGTTCCCATGATGACAATCTTCACTAGAGGATGTCATTGGTATTCAATTTTTTGAACTTGAAAGCATCAACCCCTCTCAAGTGCAGAAGGATAAAGTGGATCTCTTGGTTTTTGGACTTTGTGTTGTCAGTGATCAACCTGGCCTCAAGTCTCCTATCACTGACACTCTGATTCTTGAGCTGGAGAGCAAGGTGGGTGATTGTTGAATGTTGACTTGGATGATCATGGCCTCATGCTGTAATTGGATGCAGAATATGCCACAAACAGGAGAATGTTATGTTTTCAACATGATGTTTTGAACAATTCACTGTGTAGCATCTCATATCCCTTCATGATTGTACTGCACTTAGAGGATCATGTATTGACCTTTGCTGAGGTGATGCAGACCAAAAAATTTGTGGAATTGCACCCAATCCTGGACCCTGGATCTGCCCAGATTTGCAGCCTTCAATAGTATTGTAATAAAGCTCAATCATCTGCTTCATTGCCTGAACTGATACTGATTGGTGTTATGAGATGCATCCACAAACATTGAAGTTTTTCCCATTTCAAACTTCAATTGCTAAGCCAAGACTTAAATGTCCACACCTGTTCTCTCAATGCTATGTTCTCTCCAAGGACTCCAGAGGCATCTTCAAAACCTGCTTCTTTGATGTCTGAGTAAACAAGCCCTCAACGAAGACTAGATGGGCACAAACTACGGTCAGTTTGTTGGAAGTTCCAGGGTTTGGTTTCTTCCACTCAGGTCCCAACATTTATAGGGGTTTTGAGATCAGTAAGCAGTTGATCAATTTACCAAAGATATCCTAAAGATCAATTAGAGAACTGTTGAGGCACAAAGCAAGCATCTCCAATTCAGAGAGCAACCCAAAAAATAGCAACCTGGAAGAGCCATGGCATCCACATATAGAAAATCTAGAAAAGAACTTTCATTGAGAGATTTTCTGTCAATGGCAGTAGTCCTGGAGTTGGTCACAAGGCTTGCACAGTTCTAACATCAAACTACGGCAATGACTGTTCTCAATTCACTCTGGTTTCTAATCTTTCAATGAACAACCATGCACACAACCAAGATGAGCATCCAACAGCAGCCAGGCCACATGTGACAAGACAATGATGATTCGGCACTCTTCAAATGCTTTGCCACCCAAATCATGCTAGACCAAGAGTGGATCAAGATGGCACAGGAAAAATAAGGACTGAACTTCAATAAATCTTGTGCAACTGCCTTGTACCAACAATTCCAGTTGGAAATCCCCAAAGGTATTCCTCCTCAGATGTGCACTTGCAAGCTGAGAGTACTGCCAAAATCAAGGATCAAACTTCAAGAGACCTTGTGTCATGGCATTGTACCAACCCTTCAACTTGAAAATTCCCAACAGCACTCCTTCCCAGTTGTGCACGTGATTGCTCATGATACTCCCATGATCCATCAAGATCTTGAGGGAGGGCAAACTCATAGGACTAATAAACATCTACAACTATGCAATTGGAGTTCCTCAAAGGTTCCACCTTCAGAGCTAGACAAGATTGGAAAGATAATTGAGCTTTCAAATTCAAGCAGCAGATTCAGCATATTGGCCAAAAGTTCAATGAGGAACATTACATAATCAAGAACTGTCAAGGGAATCTTCCTCCTTGCTACATACACCTGGCAAGTGCCAGATGAGTAGCAAAAACATTTCAACAACATTTCAGCAACTGAGGAATCCCCAGAATGTAATGCCTAAGAAACAATGCATGTGTCATCATCCCCTCTTGCAGTGGAAAGCAACCAAGAAGCCAAATGGAACAGTTTTATGACAGACATGACTACATGAGTCTTCACAACTCAAATGTAGCTTTTGCTAAGGTGTTTCATTGTACATCAGAGTAGACTTGATTTGGTCCCTCTGTAGAAATGGCCGGTTGACAAATCAATTTCACAGTATCTCTGTGACCCTCTCCTCCACCTTGGACATAAGTACAGGAGATTTGACGAGGACCTCCCTTGGTAACTTTCCTGCTCACCTTTCAACAATTGGCTCCATCTCTGCAATGGCACTAGAAGATAAGGTCACATAAGAAGAAGGGATTACTCCCACAATCCAGCAGGAAATAATGAAGAAGTCAAGAATTTCAAATCTGAATTTTCATTATGGGCAAGCTGGAATCAGATAGATACTCAGATTGAAAATTGCAGAGAGCATTCAGATGAAGGCAGCATACCTTCAATCACATGTCTAGCATTTGAACACATGGATGAGAGTTGAACACACAATGTTGCAACATGAACTCATAACCATATTCAGGGCACGTGTGAACTGGAACCATCAGCCTCAAGGCTTACTGTTGGGATGCACATGGGAGAAGCTTTTTGGCACATCCTTGGACCCTAAACTTTCCAAAAGCATTTCTTCATCATCAATTCTTGCTCAAAGCCTTTCACACTGCCATGCCACCTCCTTCTTTGAAGGTTGATTTTCCAGATAAGACAAAGATGCATATTATAATTCACCATCTCATGAATGAAAGATCACAGTCGCAACTGCTGCAGCTTATTAACAATCAACTGCAGGTTGCAAAATTCCTCTGCATCTCTGACTAATTCCCTAAATTCATACACTTATCAAGTTGGTTTGAACCATCTTCAATAAAACAAGGGAACTCACTGGTGAACAATGTCATACTAATAGCCTGAAACTTGAGATGACTTGAAACTGACATTTACTATTGTTGATGGTCAGAAGATTGTGGAAGACATCATCACATTATCAGAATTGATTTATTAACCTTCCTGATGAACCAAAACACTTCCCTGCCTGGAATGATCTGCAAATATGTACAACCTATAGATCTTCTGGGATCCTCACACAGGACAATCCTGACATAATTTGCATTATTGTCGCTAAACTTAGCACCATGGCAGCCAGTAACAGTAACCATTAGTTGCTCATTGTTTCACTATCTTTTGACCTTAGTGGCTGTGTTTCCAAATAGTCCGAAAGAATTGTGTGAGAATGTATGCATCCTTTTGCAGGGGCCCCTCCACACACACAATAAAAATTCTTGGATAGTCTAGTCTGGATCACAGCCAATAAAGTCAAAATGGGTGACCTTTAGTATGACCACAACTAAGACTTACAGTTACTGGTTATCATGCTGATAATTACAGTAACACCTACCTGGACTAATGTCATAGAAAGTGGTGAAGTGGTGTACATACATCAAGAAAGTTTCTGTTTTCCTGCTACAGAAAAAATGACACACATATACAGGGCCTAGAAAGTAGTGACCACATAAGAAAGAATTGTGATATACCAAAAGAGACACCCAATGAATTACACTGCACCACTTTTCCAGTAGGGTGTAGAGTTGTACAAACAAACTACGAGTGTGTTGATGACAACACTGCGCTCTCTCACCAGGACTCGTTAAAATTCCTGGCCATCAATGTCTGATCTTAGCGGGTATTCAAGACCTTGCAATACAATCATCCGTCTCAAATCATCTTTTGTGTACAGCGGGAGAAACCAATATAGTTTCTTCATCCCAAACACCTGCCACAAATTTTCTCCCTCCACAACCAATATTAGCATTGGCAAAAAGAACAAAAGCTACATGTGACAATCCTGCAGTCAGGTCAAAAAGAAATCTCTACAATAGATCACATAAATATCATAACATGAGTGACTTAGGGTGAAGTTTTCAGTGACAGTAATTAAGTCTGCCACAAAGCTGTGTGACAGAAGGGCCTGAAGTACCTGCTCAAAGTTTCTCTTCCATCCCAAATCAAATCTCCACCTTGCAGATGCCTTCTTTTCATATGCCTAACACACCAACGAAACCACAGAGACAATCAACATCTGCCACCAAAAGTAGAAGCTATACCTGATTTCATATTTTTCCATCCCTCTCATAGAAAGTCCATCTAGAGGCACCCTCCAGATGAACAACTGTGATAGAAAAAAAAAAGCCAAAAGTAGGAAAGACAAGAAAAGAAAGATACCTCAATAGTGGTAGTGTTGCCAGCAACCAGAGACATGTGCATGATGAGGAAGCCAAGCACACTGAGTGCAAATGCCAGATTCAGAACTGTGCTCAACATCATACTCATCAGGTTCAGTACTGTGCCAATGAAGTACATACGAGTCATTAAATACACCAACCATTAAAACAGAACTCATGAATCTGAGACATACGACCAGCCATCCATGCTAGGAATGCTTTAATTTCTTCTATATGAAGATGTCTATGGCTGTTGAGATCCAAAGGATTTGGCATCCAGTTCAGAAAGTGATCAAGCTGACTTAGGTGCAAATGTGCTAAGAAAACATTGCATTTTCTGTCATACTCATTATGAGGGAAGAGAAAAGTGTGGTGTAATCTGACAAAACCACCAATATGGTAACACATGTAATGTACATGGCAGGAGTATCTGTGCAGGATTGGGCTCATTGAACCTGAAGAGATAGTTCAATCTCTTAAGGTGATAGACTCTCATCACTCTTTGTCAATCTCCTGAAGTGGTGACCAGACCTTTCATTGAGAACTTTTCTACAATTGGATTAACTTTCATTTCAAAATGGTTTGCTTGAAGTGTTCTACATTTCTGAAGCAGATCACGCAAGCTTCCTCAAGTAGGATTCAAATCTGAGGGTGACTTGCAATTGGATTTTATAACCAAGCCTGATTCAAGGCTTGCAAAACATGCACTATAGTATATTATACCATGATCAATTGGTGACCATAAGGACAAGCACACAAGAAATGAATGCAATGTAATCTGGAAATTCTCACCAAAGCCAAGAAAGGTGGTTGCAAGAGTGCTTGGGAAAGAAGAATCCTCCTCAAGATCACCAAAAAAGCTTATGAATTGTGGCAAAAGGGCCACCGTCACCAAGGTAGTCTCAAAAAATGTGTACAGCTGCATAATCCCTTCAGAGAAATAAGAAGTTTGTAAAAGAAAGCTGCATTTTGATTATTGATTCATTTGACTCCTGCATTCCAATGACCTTGGAACAGAATTTGGCTTCATAGATCTGTGAGGGGTAAAACCAGAGCAGACTAGGAATAAGAGTCTCCACACACAGGGCATCAAATATGACCTTGTATACAGCTAATATTTTGGCAGCACCGTGATCCCTCTCGAAGTTTGAACCTGGAAACTGCACCAAGGTTTGGATATGGGCAGTACTTACAAGAAAGAGAAGGAAGAACTTGTAGTTATGAGCTCCAACACAGTTCACCACCCAGATACAGTGGTGGTCCATTTTCAATATGCAGCGCCCACCTGTCCAACAATACCTTAAGAAAATACCAGAAAAAGAGCTCCAAAAACAGGACAACTATACAATGCAAAATGTCAACTAAAATGGCACAGTTGCACAGAATAATACAAAGAATGGAGAGCAGTTCTTACAGACAGAGCAATGGTGAGACCGTGGGGGTTTATATTGAGAGCATTTCCGGCAATAACGGATCCTTGCACTCTGAGCCATGGTTGGCACACTCACAGTTACAGTCATTGTTTCAGGTGTTTGATCTAGTGGCAATGATTGAACCTCAAGATCATCCTCTGATGAAGATGGCCTCCATCCTTGTGGCACTCGCCCTGGATCTGTGAAAACCACTGCAAAGTAGCACCACAGGAGCATTGCCAACTGCACAACATTTTGTTGATGATGAAGGAGGGATCAGATATTAAACTCTCAAGTAAAGCATACCTTGACAATCTAGCATGTTGGAACAGAGAGATGATCCTCCATCATGCCACTCACTAAACATGAAGAGCCCTCAGAAGAGACTATAGGGTGGACAAAAACAACAAGAAGTGAAATGCACATAGTAAAATCACTAAGGGTCTGTGCAACCTGAACAGCAATTGAGATGTTGAAAAAGACATAATCCAAAGAGAGACTTTGAATTTCAATCCAGATGTGCATGTTAGTCTGTATGATTCAACCAGAATCGATTGGGAGCAAAACCCTAGGGTTCAAAGTTCAAACTTATTCCCTCTGAATCAAGCTTGCCCTAATCTTGCCCCATAGGTGAGAACTAGTGTACCTCGATTGTTGCACATATGACTGCACACAACAAATCCTTGACCTAAATAGGCCGAACAGAAAAAAGCAGAAAGTCATGAGAGATCACATGAAGCAGTCAAAGAGAGAGAGAGAGAGAGAAAGAGCATTGTACCAGAACATGGAATAGGATAAGAACAAGAAGAGAAGTCGCTGTGGCTGATCCGCCTTTCATTACTTGAGGCATGTAATTGGTGATTACAACAGCGTAGTAAGATACTCCCACAACTGACAAAACCACCAATATCATAACCGATCCCAACACCTTCAGGCCCGTGCACAGCTTGAACACATTCCAAGCCATGTTGAAGCGAGGACGGTGTACTATCACTCCCAGCAAAGCTCCCCAATTCCTCCCACCCCCGGTCCCGAACCCTCTCTTCAACGATGTCCACGCCAGGATTGCTTGAATTCCCTCCCCCTCCTCCTCTTCTTCTTCTCTACCAAATTCTTGCAGAAAACCCTAGAATTGCTGCTGCTGCTGCTGCTGCTACTGCTGTTTGGCCATTTTGTTCTTAGCTTTCAATCCAAATGCTCTCCATCAAAAATGCATTCAAGCCTCAAAACTGATGCTCCTTCAAAGCTCATCAAATTTTCGACAACAAAATTTTCCCTTCCGTTCAAATGCTCGTCCTGGAGGATCGATCGAGCTTCAAACAGCTGAGAGAATTCGATGCCAAACTCGCAAGCTCTCT
>Ga0116230_10008437_pt1 | contig 10161 bp, 4 predicted proteins | sample S1TSphfallax_3_FD_88678 | JGI IMG/M metagenome (GOLD analysis project Ga0116230, IMG submission 88678) | Host-associated microbial communities from peat moss isolated from Minnesota, USA - S1T2_Fd - Sphagnum fallax MG | ecosystem: Host-associated > Plants > Peat moss > Unclassified | place: USA...
AACATAACTTGTGAATATGACAAATTCTATAAAGCCCTAGCGTAATACTAACCTTGGCTTGGAAAGGATGCCCTCTATCTTAAAACAAACAATTTCTTTGACTCTGTTGTTGGCCTAGGTACATGCTTTCCACAAACATTGATGCATGTTTAAATTAAAATCCCTTGGAGACACTAAGAAAAGAAGACAATTAGTCAAAAGAACAAAATGCAAAGAAGAAGCAAAGGGAGTATACTAGTGTTGGCAAGTTCTTAGATTTTAGTAGAATCGTCGGGTTCAATTTTAGAGTTTTTTTTTTTTATTTCAAAATCATCAGTTCCAATTCTAAGGGGTTTGCTTTAAAATTATGACCTATCGATTTTGGATCCAAATTCTTTTTTTGGGAATGACAATTCCAAGTTAAACAAGTTTTAATTTTTTCAAAACCCCTGAGTCTAATTCAGAGGTGGGTCTGAATGCAAAAAGTTAAGGAAGCACCTCATACGTGGTTCATGTTTATAGTCCAAATTATATCTTTTACATTATTGAAATGATTGTATGATTCTAGAATTCATGTTTTCATTGCCCAATAATAAAAACAACATCCATGTTGGCACTTAACAACATCACTCCACCATTACCACTACCTAATTCATTACAACAACTTATTTATTTTTTTGCCTTCACTACAAAATCAATACCAATGCACACAAGATGGGTTGTTTGGTGCAAGTAACAACCATATGTGTGAGACATGAATTACAATAAAAACATTGTTAAAAAAATTACAACTCTCACTCTCACAACAAGCTAAAACCAATTTGGAAATCTCTACAAAGAAAAAGAATGCAAGAGATCCCCTTGTCCTTTCCATAAGCTAGAATGAAATTCTATCATCTCACTCTTCCCTAAATCAGACACATTGGTGTAACAACTCCCTAGTTAGACAATTTGATGAGCTAAACTTGATAAACTAATTCACAAAGGTAGGAATGCATGTACACACATGTGTTACAACACATTAATACTAGCCATAATATTCACATATGGCTTAAAATTTCCTTTTAGTGTTGTGGAAACTTCTTGGGAAAATTTAGCATGTTGGCAACAATAGCTTTATAATCAACAACATGGATATTCGAGCATTCACTTTAGCTTCATGATATGCCAAAAGGCATAACATGGCTACCATGCCAAGCCAATTAGATTTTCATAAAATGTCCAAAATTTCCATTGGTGTTCATGGTGCAACATACAACGTCATTACAATGTAAATAGACACAATAAAAGACAAGACTTTGCATGATCAAAGCCTTGCAAATGTGTCACAACCAAAGTGGCATAATCAATCCAATGCCCCACATTTTGCAATTGAAATACAACAAGCATTGTTCAACATTTTCAAGAAATACATCCACAAAAAAAGGGTTTTCATTACACTGATCTCAAATCAAAAGGCTATAAAACATACTATAAATCAAACATCTATTGTTTTGATCATAATGCATTAATACCCTGACATATTTTCAGTCACATACTTTTATCCACAAACTACTTAACATAGTCCAGAACAACATTAGGGAAAGTTTGCATGCAAAAATACAAGAGTGGGAGATTAAAATGAAGAGTGTTCTCCAATTAGAAAAGGCTAAGAAACCTACCATAATACTTACATATTGCAAATAGGAAAGTGCCATGGCAAGAGTTATTGCAAATAGGATAGTGCCATGGCAAGAACAACAATGTTAAGCACAATTATTTGTCTTTTTAAACTATGTATTTATATCAAAAGCAAGAAAAATGAAAACAACGCCTACAACAAAATCAAAATTTAATCAAGTTCGAAATTGAAATACAGACAAAACTATTATTCATCTTATGTAAAAATCCCACCATCAAATATCAACTTTTCATTATATTCCAACAAGGTGTCTTGAACCTTAATGATTTCACTAAAAGATAAAGGCTTCCTTCTTTCACAACCCATAAAAACATCATTAGGCCAATTTTTTCCTATCATAATTAATCTATGCAAATTATCAATGCCAAGCTTAGACCCTTGAGAATTTGTGATCACCCTTGCTAAGTTGAATATTCATTTACTTTCAATTTGAAACCCAACCATCCCAAGGATTTGTTGGGCGAACAATGCAACATGTGGAAAATGGTCATTATATGGTTTATTTAATATGATAAGTACCTCCCAAATTTTATGGCATGATTAAAATGCCTAAAATGTAAAAGATTCCAAAACTATTTTTACTTCTTAGTAGGGATGACCAATTGGCATACTTTACCATGCTTACACCCATCATCATATGTGGAAATAGTAAGGTCAAGAGGAGCAACACTTGTTGGGTTCAAGAATTTGTAAACTTGACAAAGTTGTGGCAACACCATTTTTCGGTCATATTCTTCAAGAATTCTCAAAGTAAAAAAATCACCAACATATTCTTTTATTATTTTCATGTTCTTATGATGTGGGTCAAAGATGATTACCATCATGTTATGGGCCTTAAAAGTGAGTATGTTTTTATAAAGGCTAGGAATGGTGCATCATCACCAAGCATGCCATGCCATGCTTCATATATTAAGTTTTGAATTGAAATCACCTCAAACCAAAGGTTGAAAAAGGGCCTCCATTGTGCAGACTTCTTTTTACAAGTTGGAGATCAATGCATTGGACAACAACCAAAAACCATTTGATTGGTTCAAAATGCATTGATTTACCATCATGTTAAAAGTGAGTATGTTTTTATAAAGGCTAGGAATGGTGCATCATCACGAAGCATGCCATGCCATGCTTCATATATTAAGTTTTGAATTGAAATCACCTCAAACCAAAGGTTGAAAAAGGGCCTCTATTGTGCAGACTTCTTTTTACAAGATGGAGATCAATGCATTAGACAACAACCAAAAACCATTTGATGGGTTCAAAATGCATTGATTTACCATAAGCAACAACTTTCAGTCACTATATGAGCAATTGCCCAAGTTTGGCCATCATGCACACGTGCTTACAACTTGACAGCCATAACATAGATTAATCATTGCATTCATATATTCAACAATTTTTTGAAATAGAATGACCCGAAATGCAAACATAGTTTTCACTAGTGTCTTCAATTTTCAAGGTTAAAACTAGACATCCATGCAAGCCTCTCTCCACTCTTTGCCACCTTTGCCTAATTTTTTTGTCCACATGATTGTTGTTTATAGCTTTGATTGACTCAATTTCAAGCTAGCTTCCCTTACTAGACCTCCACAAACTTTATTGTCATTTGTGGCATACTAAGTTACTTTTGACATAGCATGGCCCCAACAAGTTCCAACAAATGGAGTTGGAAGATCCAACATGTCAAAAAAGACAATTTGTTTTTCAAAGCTATAGTTATTATTCTTAGAATAGTTATTTTGTCCTTCACAAATGCAATCACTTTGTTTAGGAGCCCAAATGAACCTAACAAATCCTTCATTTGTTCAACCATTGCAGTACCCACGGTATTTTCAACAATGAATAGCCCAATTGTCACATTCATGGCTACCACAATAGATTTGTGAAAGAAATTACAAGGGCAAAAATATCATTATCACCTCATGACATTCATAAGTCAAAAGCTACCAATCAGCAAGTACTAGGTTCACAAAATTTCCCATGGTTTTGGTAACCAAAGCAAGCAACATTTCATGATTAATTGGTGTTTAAATGGAAAACAACCTTCCCACATTGCTTCAACACCAATTGCTTCAACCATGCATTTCCAACTATTGAAACATGGCAATGACTTTTTACTATATAAAGTGTTAGATTTTCCAAGAATGCCCATTGAGAACGGTCATTCTTATGGTAAGATTTTGCAAAACCAAAAAAAATTGTGATGGAAAAAGGGCTTGGGCATGTCCTTTTCTTACATGCTCGATGCACACTTTCAAGGTTCTTGTTTGCCAAGTTACATTAGCAATCCACTTCTTCAACTCTTGAAGGTGATGGTGGCTTACATGCTTCTTTAATATATGAAGTAATCCCATTAAATGTGTCATAGGTGATTTATTCCAACCTTCCCACTTCAGCTATGATGAGACAAGTTAATGCCATTAGTGTGGCACACAATGCAACACATCTTTTGTCCCACATTCAAATTGACCTTACTTTCATCATTAATTACAAAAAATGCCCAATATATAACATTCATGTTGTTGGTAAACTAGTCTTTCATATTTTGTTGAAGTTGGGGAAACAATGTTTTCCATGTGCCATAATCTGGATTTGATGTAACCTCCGAGCTAATACTAGTACACCCTAGTTGGTTAATGAGGTGCCAATTTCATCTTCAGTGCCAAATAGTTCCATGTGGATGTTGCCACTACCTTCAACCATGCCTATACAAAACCAAACTAAATCAAAAGCCTCGCATATGGAATCACAATTAGGAGTAAAAGATTATGGGGACTTTTCACTCCACACACAAAAGTAAAAAAATATCCAACAAATTCCAAGTGAGATTTGGTTTACCCCTATATGTTACATGATAGTTGGTTATCTCTACCATTCCCCCCAAATATTTTTTTCCGTGTGATTGTTGCTTGTAGCTTTGCAACAAAATTGAATCATAAAAGAATGCCCTAAGTCACATTATGAATTGAATGTGTACCAACTGGAACTACATTTTTCCTTTGGGTGTAAGTACAAAGATAAGAACCAAAAACCATGTCAGATAGTGGTGAAAACTGTGAACTTTTTTACATATGTTTTTTTTTGGACATTTTAAAGTTATGTTAATCATTCCAAGTTTTATTCAATGACTCATATGAAAGTTGAGGATTTCAAATTAAAATTTCATTAAATTAAATTTTGGGTTTTGGTTTTTAAAAGGACATTTGAACTTGAATAGGTGTTGTCTCAAATGTGGTTAATTTTACAAAGGACTAAGTAAAAGACTATTGTAATAAGATAATTTTGATGATAAAAAAATTTAGATGACATCAACCTACTACCCAAGTTCAAAAAACACTCACAATTTAAAAGATATGGAATTTTTTAAAAAATTAAATTCAAAGTATTTTTCAAATTTTAAAATTTTCAAAAGTCCTTTACCACATGTAAATGGGGTGTAATGTGCATGACATATAAAAAAAAGTTGTAGTTTATGATTTTTTTAAAAAAACCTAAAGTAGTTAGCATATTTTTGTATGATTCAAAATTATGATAAATTTTCCAAATGAAATGCAAAATTTGGAAAAATTTACACACTTCAAAAAATTCACATTTATTTAACAATTATTAACACAAAATATGTGATCTATTGGGGCAACTATATGTATTTTTAATAAAAATTTGCAAAAGATTTCATTCAAAATAAATTTCGTATGAAAAAATGAAAAAGGATTAAAAAGGACTCATGGTCCTTTTGTAAAGTAATTTTGTTGGCTCCTTTCTACATATTTGCACCCCTTTGTAATGCAATCATATGAGTTTACAAATTGGTAGCATACATTGTGTCTCTTCTATTGTTTGAATTAATCAATTCATTTGCAAGAAGGTCCTAAACTTGTTATATTTTGAGACTTCAATATGTATGTTTATAACAATGTGTTCATAACACATTGAATTACATTTCCATCTTCTCAACATTTTCACATAGTTTTACTACACATTATAGATGCACCAAAAAGATGAAAAAAATGGCTTATATACAACATCTATGCATCAAAGTTCATTTAAGGATTTGGGTGTCATTTCATTGTCATGCAATCAACCCACACCTAAAACAAGCAACAAAACACTTAATAGCTTGACCCAACTAAACATCTCACATGCACAATCTCATATCCAATAAGTAAAATGCAAACAAATTTCATCACGAGCAAGGATCAAAGGACTTACTGAAAATCCATAAAAGATGAAAATAGCAACAATATTGAAGGCCCACTTCTTTTTTTTATCCACTTATAGACCTTGGACTCCCACTTGACAAGTTAAATCACCATTTTGTTGATTCTCACCCTAGCATAACTCCTTCTAGACTATCAAAGTTGTTTGGTGAAAAACATCAAAAGCATCTTCTATGTAATATATATATATATGGGGCAAGCATGATTGGGTGGACCTACTAGGAATGTACAATGTCATTTTCCAAGACCACTTTGCCTTCAGGAATAATTTGTGAATTTGTGATAAAATATTTCATCAATTTTTTGTATTTCTACATTAAACACATTGTGGATATTTTGATGGCCCATATTAATTAAAATTTGGATATATTTTCATATTCCTAAACATGTCCTATGTTGAATATTTCAAGAAAGTCACTATTTTTTAGGAAAGTCATAAGAACTATTTTGGAATCATTAGGAACCTTATTTAATCTTATTTCTTATTGCAAAAAATGCCCATGAGATATGTGTAGGAAAACAATTCAATAACAACATAAAAAATTGTGTCTAGAATATTTGGTTCAAAAGTTGATGTCAAAAAAAGTAGTCAACTAAGGGCCACAAGATTAAGGAACAATTTTTTTTCATTTTTTGGCCCAATTTTGATGGCTCCTTATAGGCCTTGTCAAGTACTATATATTTCCAATGCCTACTCAGTAAAAAAATGAATCCTAGGTATTGTGATGCACAAATCAAAGATTTCAACATCCCTAGAGTATATATTATTCATGAATGTAGTTTCTTAAACCCATCATCATGTAAAAAAAAACTTAACTAAATCTTAACCATCCAAATCAAAACCCAAGTAATCTAAGTTATTGGTTTTGCGATGTCAAGTTCCCGCAACTTTGCTTGAGTTAACATTAAGGTTTTTTGAAAAGCCATGTATGGTGACAACTTTTTCCCAAGCTTTGCCCATGCTTGAACTTGGGAAGCAAGATGTTTGTGATTCTTGTGTGTTCTCCATATCGACAAACTTTTGATTTAGTTGTGGTGTTCAAACTAAATTCTTCAATTGTTTTATAATGTGCACATTAACAAAGATTTTTCATTTAGAGTGAATAGGTTGAGTGCCACAACTTTCACAAGTTTTTGTCAACACAGTTTGGAAGAGCTTGGCATGTAAAACTTAGTAGTGGCAATGGGTGCAATAGTAGCCAACGACGATGACTACTATGATAGTTGATTAGATATTGATGGAGAATCTAATGTTGCTTAATTTCTAAGCAACTACATTCTCTTAGGATGATGTTGTGGAAGCAAAATGTGCGATTTTTGGAATCAATAGCATCATGTACATTGCAAGTTTTTTTTTTTCTCTCGTGCTTCTTTATTTTTTCCTAAAAATTACTACAATATTCAACATGTTTACAATTAAGTCTCAATCCAAGCTAATAGATCACAAACTTCTAAAGAATAAACAATATCAAGGAGATTTTTTTCAAGGTCATTAATGTCCAAGGTTTCCTTGAAATCAACTTTACTCTATGGACCTTGGACTTGTGGTTACAAGCAAGGAAGATTAAGAGACCTATAGTAGACTCTCTAAAGGTTGTTTCTTCAGAGAAAAAAACAAAAATGGATGTTGATAAAAAGCTAGGTATGATTATTGGACTGTTTTTTATGCCATCTTTTGACTTGGAAAGATAAGAAAATTGTTCTTAGATGTAGTCTAAAATCATGTTAAATTTATTTTATTCATAATGTTTTTTCACTGGATAAACATTGTACTAAATGCATCTAGTAAGTTTTGGTCCATATGAAGTATTACATCACCTAAGAAGGATCTTGTAACCTCTATCCCATGATGTGCAGGCCTTACTTTTGCTGGGAATGAAGAGTTCTTATGAGGACTAAGGCTTACATGAAGCAAGATTTTGTGATGTTTTGTGAATTGATGTGCATAATTCTTAAAACCTTAAGAATGATAAGCAGGTAGTAAGGAATAAGGCAGATGCATACTACTAGCAAAACTTGATTGTTGTTGGTAGTAAATTAAGGTATTGTGTGAATGGAAATGGTAAACCAACAAATGAAATAGATGATTTCTTTCTTGTTCTTTGTAACTAGTTCATGTCCAAGTTTAAGCACACTATCTTTGTTAGTCATCAACATTTTTGTTGATTTCCCATTGGTGCCTTTGATGTGTTTATATTGTAAGAAAATCTTCATAAACTTCAAAAAAACAAAAAAATCGTTCCATTTTCTAAGGTAAAATCCCTTCCACACCAACATCAAAGAAGAAATCAAATGATTTCAAGTGTAGTGATTGTGACAAGTGAACATCTCCCTTTTTCAACTCTCTAAATGTTCAAAGTGAAGTTGTAATCGTGGGCCTATCATATATACATGTGCATGTGTGTGTGTGCATGTGAACCTTGCTCAAGTCCTTTTAGTGGTTTTATAAGGGATTGTCAACCTTATGTTATAAGCAATAGGCATAGTTCTTTGGATTTCTCTACATCACTATGGGTATGGGTTTTTTGGGAACATGAGTAAGAAAGGCCAAACAAGGTTTTTTATAAGAATGTGAACTAATTTATTTGGTGGTTGTGCTTCAATATAGCCTCTTGTTATGTTATAGTATGTTGTTTGTTTATGATGGGTATTTGGTGATTTGAGGATTAGGACATCTTGAAAATTTGAGAATATGGCATGTCCTTCATTGTTGGTGTTGTGATGATTTATATATCTTGTTAATATGAGCCTTGGTGGCTTGAAAACAAAATTATTGTTCATTCATACATGAGCACCTTGTTCCCTTTGTTTTATTCTAACCATTTGGGGTTGGATCCGCTTTAGCATATTTTGTAGCCTCTATTTAAGATCCAAATCTATTTATGGTGGGTATTTGGTGCCTTGAGGATTATGACATCTTGAAATTTTTGATTATGAAGAAAGCAAAAAAAATCATTTATTGAATTCTAAGTACCTCAATAAAGAATCATCTACCAATAAATTTAGATTTTAAAAATAGGGGATAAATAAGATTTAAGTCAACACCTATTGATCCACCTACCATGTGGGTCAATAGTCTAGAAATGGGAAAAACATGGTATGGCTAATCAATCGTCACAATGGCTTTTGCTACTATATGGGATCAATTAGTAACTTGATGCTCTTTGTTGGGCTGGACCTTGGCATGTCCTCCTTCATTGTTGAAGGTCGAGATGATTTACATATATCATTAATATGAGCCCTGGTGGCTTGAAGACAAAAGTACCAATCATTTGTGTTTATAACTACTAATGTAATTGCCTTCATTATGTGTGTAGGTTGCAAATGTGATGGTTCAAGAGGCCTAGTTTTAAAATTGTCTTGTAACTTATTAGTCTATCATGTGGCCTTTTACAGTCTTTATTTTGGTTTTCCTTAAATTTATCCATGTTTTTAGTGCATTTGGTACATGTAGGCAATGACTTTTAAGGTGTTATTTTAGGGATTATTCGATTGGAGCTAACTTTTGTTTTTTCAAAACTTAGTTTCCAATACCATATGCTTATGTTCATAATCATTTTAATAGTTCCATCTTTCTTTCTACATCATCATTACATTCATTTCTTTGAAATCAACAAACATCTTCAACAATAATTCATTGTAGTTTCTCACCAAAAGTCTTATTTATATTTATGTAGATGCATAAATCCGTGTTGCTCAAGTTGTTGGCTTTTACTCAAGGCGGATTCACATCCCTAGAATAATAGTGCCATTTTAATGTAAGTTTTTCACTATTAAAATCATACATTAGTAGTTGGTAAACTTGTGTTATGGCCATGTGGTTTTGGTTAATCAACCATCTTGATTTATTGCATCAAGAAGCCTTTCTTGGTGAATTTTTTATATGTTATCACAATTTAGTTGTTCAATTGTCTATTGAATGCACTTAGAGGTATAATGTTTCAATGCACTTAAAATATAATGTTTCAAACCTTTAATAAACATACATTCTAATATAGTTATGATGTTTTTGGCCAAATAATGTTTCTAACATCATGCATAGATGTATTATAGGTTATAGTTCATCTTTAGTTTAAATAACTTCAAAGAGGAACATCTTTTGTAGCTTCTGAACTTTGATGAACTTAATTGTGTAGCTCTTTAACATCAATTAATGATGAAATTGTGTAGTGTTAAACATGGTGCATATAGTGGATACCAGAGCATGAAGTGGTGAAAGTATTCATGCACGATTATTGAATGAAGCAACAAGAAGAGCTGCACAAAATGAAAAGCAAAGGAGGTCTAGAG
>Ga0116230_10008439_pt1 | contig 10159 bp, 9 predicted proteins | sample S1TSphfallax_3_FD_88678 | JGI IMG/M metagenome (GOLD analysis project Ga0116230, IMG submission 88678) | Host-associated microbial communities from peat moss isolated from Minnesota, USA - S1T2_Fd - Sphagnum fallax MG | ecosystem: Host-associated > Plants > Peat moss > Unclassified | place: USA...
AACGGCCACACCCCCCCGCCGCGCATCGCTCGCCCCGACGGCCTCATCGCCTTCGCCCTCCCCGCCGGCGCGTCCTCGGTCTCGGTCCGCTGGCAGCCGCTCTGGGATGAACGCCTCGGCCTCGCACTCTCCCTGCTCACCCTGCTGGCCTGGCGGCTCACCCGCAACTCCCACCCGCGCAGCTCTCTGCGATACTCATCCCCATGACCCCGTCGCCCCGCCGCGTCACGCTGCCGCCCCGCGCCCTGCCGCGCCGGCTTGCGTGCGTCGCGCTCGCGCTGCCGTTCGCATCGCCCCTCGCTGCCCAAACCCCGCCCGACACCGCCCCCTTTACCCTGCACGTCTACACCGACCTGGTGCAGGTCCCCACCCTCGTCCTCGGCACCGAGCTGCAGATGCTTCCGCCCATCGCTCCGGAGAAGTTCTCCATCAGCCTGGACGCCGGCCCCAGCTTCCACCCCATCCACGTTCGCCGCGAAGGCGACGACCCCATCCAACTCGCCGTCCTGCTCGACCTCAGCGGCAGCCAGACCGACCTCGTCCCCAGCCTGCGCAAGGCCCTCCCCGGCTGGGTCGCCGGCTCGCTCACCGCGCGCGACCACGTCAGCCTCTACGCCCTCGACTGCGCCACCGTCCGCACCGCCGACGACCTTCCCCCCGACCCCACCCTGCTCGCCGCCGCCTTCGAAAACGCCCTCCACGCCCCGGCCCTCCACGGCGCAAAGTCCCACCCCGCCTGCGGCAGCAAGCTGCGGCTGTGGGACACACTCGCCGTCATCGCCAACCACCTCGCCGAGCAGCCCGGCCGCCGCGCCATCCTCGCCATCACCGGCGGCGTCGATGGCGCCAGCACCACCACCTGGAACGATCTTCACTTCTTCGCCGCCGACCGCAGCGTCGCTATCTTCGGCCTCTCCTTGGTCGACACCCCTGTGCTCTTCACGGGGCGCTCCGCCCCCGCCCCCGGCCGTCGCGGCAACTCCAGCAGCACCACCACCATGCCCTTTCCCGCCCGCGAAGACCCCTTCGAGGATGTCTGCGAGCTCACCGGCGGCCTCGTCCTGCGCATCAACCAACCCAGCACCGCCGCCAGGGACCTTCCGCTCTTCGTCGCCATGCTGCGCGGCCGCTACATCCTCGAGTTTCCCCGCCCGTCCAACTCCACCTCCGGCCGCCACGGCATCGAGATCTCGCTCAACCGCACCCTCGCCTACATCCGGCCCGCCGGCATCACCGTTCCCCTCGCCGACCCCAACATCGCCGCCGACCCTACCACCGTGCCCCCCGCCGACCCCGGCCGCGCGCCCCAGCTCGGCAAGCGCCATCCCATCGACTGACCGCCTCAGGCCGCCGCCTCGGTCTCCGTCTCCCGCGCCTTGCCCGCCAGCCGCAGCACCAGCCGCTCCAGCACCAGCCGCTTGTCCGCCGGGCTGGAGCGCAGCTCCAGGTCCGCCTTCGCGATCCACCGCAGCCCCCGCGTCAGCTCGCCGCGGTCGCGATACCGCCGCGCCTGCGCGATCAGCGCATCGGCCGCGAACGGCGCCACCCGGAACCCCGGCCACAGCACCTGCCACAGCGCCCGCTGGTCCTTCACCTGGCGCTCGTTCAGCACCAGCATCTGCCGGTAGGTCTTCGCCAGCGTGAACACATGCCCGATCGCCGCGTCCTCGCCGCCCTCGGACGCATTCAGCAGCCCCGCCAGCAGCGCCAGCGCGCGCGGCGCGTCCTTCAGGCTGATCGCGTCGGTCAGCTCATACAGGCTGCGCTGCTTGGCCGCCGAAACCATCGTCTCCACGTCGCCCAGCTCCACCGTCTGCCTGCCCATCGCGCCCGCATACAGCAGCAGCTTCTCCACCTCGCTGGCCACCGCCAGCATCGCCGCGCCGCCGGCCGAGCCCATCGCGTCCACCAGCTCCCGCGCCGCGTCCTCGCTGAACCGCACGCCCCGCGAATCGGCCTCGCGACGCGCCCACGCCGCCGCGTCCTCCTCGCTCACCCGCTGCAGCTCCACCATGCCGCACACCTCGCCCAGCGTCTCGCGGATGCGCTCGGCGCGCTCCTTGTCGGTCATCTCCATGCGCCGCAGGTCCTGCGGCAGCCCCACGTGGTCGGCCACAAACACCACCAGCGCCTGCGGGTTCGGCCGGCGGAAGTAGGCATCGATCGCCGCGAACTCCTCCTTCTTCTGCCCGCGCCCATAGAGCTTCTGTACGTTGCCCACGAACAGCACCTGGAACGGCGCCATCAGCGAAGGCGTCTGCGCCAGGTCCAGCGCGTCGAAGACCGTCGCCGTCCCCAGGTCCAGCGTGTGTACGCAGAACTCGCGCATCTCCACCGGCGTCAGCGTCTCCACCACGCCCTTGCGGCACATCTCGCCCAGCAGCGCATCGTCGCCCAGCAGCACATACCCCGGCCGGCGCTGTGGACCTTGCACCTCAGCCAGAAACCGCTCCACCCCGGCGAAGCTGCGCAGCCCCTTCGTCGCCGCGCTCATTGGAACGACTCCAGCATGTCGCTCACCACCGCCTGCGCAAACTCCCGCGCCACCCGGCGCACCGCCGCCGAGTCCTCCTGCACGAAGCCGCTCAAGTCCTGCGTCGACTGGTACTGCTCCCGCCACGCAAACGCGTCGTTGCGATACAGCACGGTACCGTCGTGCGCCACCAGCAACACGCTCGCGGTGATGCTCACCAGATAGCTCGAGGTCTGCCCGCTCGAAGCGTCATAGGTCAGCGGCGACACCGTCTCGGTCAGGATCGTGCCCCGCAGCACCGCGTCCGCGCCGGTGCCGCCGTTCATCACCCGGTAACGCGTGCGCGTGTTCAGCTCCCGCACCACCGCCTCGGTGAACACCGTCTCCGTGTTGAACCCCTGCACCTTCGACTGGAAGATCGGCACCTCCAGCGTGCGCACATTCGCCGGGATGTGCGTCGCCGCGCCCACCGTGTGATAGCCGCAGCCCAGCAGCGCGGCCAGCGCGCACAGCCCGCCCGCATTCACAAAAAAACGCTTCATCGCCCCGCCCCCGCCGCCTGCACCGGCGGCTCCACCACCCGCTCGCCGATGTAATATAGCTGCGCGGGCACCGAGAAGTTGTCCGGGTTGCGCCTCCACGGCATCGTCTTCCACTCCGTCGTCACCGGCGTCACCAGCGTCGGCTGCCTGGCGTCGCCGACCTTGATCGGCATCGCAAACCCCGGCTCGTCCGCCGCCCAGCGATACGCCACCGTCCCCTTCGCGCGGTCGAAGCTCAGCTCCAGCACCGGCAGGTTGGCATGGCGCAGATACTCGTCGAAGAACGGCTGCAGGTCCATGCCCGTGCGCGCGCTCCACCACGCCTCCACGTCCTCGGTCATGATGGTCTGGTACTTGAACCGCTGGTAGAAGTCGTGGATGTCCGCGAACCACTTTGCATCGTCGTCGATCACGCTGCGCAGCGTGTTCAGCATCAGCGCGCCCTTGAAATACTGGTCCTCGGTCGGCTCCGCGTTGATGCCCCGCCGCGGCACGATCGGCTGGCGGTTGTGCGCATGGGGCTTCAGCCCGTTGGCATAGCGCAGCGCGTCCGCCTTGCCCCACATGTACTCCACATAGAGCACCTCGAGATACGTCGTCCATCCCTCGTGGATCCACATGTCCGAGCGGTCCTTCGCCGTGATCGAGTTGCCGAACCACTCATGCCCGCTCTCGTGGATGATGATGAAGTCGAACTTCGGGCTGATGCCCACGCCCGTCCAGTCGCGCCCATAGTAGCCGTTCTCAAAATGGTTCCCGTAGGCGACGGCCGTCTGGTGCTCCATGCCCGCATAGGGCACCTGCACCAGCTTGTAGCCGTCCTGGTCGAACGGATACTCCCCGAAATAGTGCTCATACGCATCCAGCATCCCGGAGGCCTGCGCGAACTGCGTCTTCGCCTTGTCCAGGTCCTCGGGCAGCGCGTAGAAGTCCATCGTCGTCTTCTCGCCGGTCTCCTTGTTCACATGCTCGTCGGACCAGTGCTTGTACTCGCCGATGTTCAGCGCCACATCGTAGTTGTTGATCGGGGAATGCACCCGCCAGTTCCACTGGGTATAGCCGTCGCCGAGGTCTTGGCTGCCCTCAAACCGTCCGTTCGACACATCCATCAGCCCGCTCGGCGTCTGCACCTCGATCGTCATCCCGTCCTGCGGCTCATCGCGCCACTGGTCCTTGTTCGGCCACCAGGTGCTGGCGCCCTCGCCCTCGCACGCCGTCGTGATCCACGGCTTGCCCTCGCGGTCTTTATCGAAGCTGAAGCACCCAAACCGTCCCTGCGTCACCGGCTTGCCCGAGTACGCGACACTCACCTCGGCGACCTCGCCCTTCTGCAGCATCCGAGGGAGCTTCACATAGAACGTGCGCACCCCATCGGCAGGGCCCGACCCTTCACGCTCAACCGCCACGGGACCGTGCTCAAACATCACCGCACCCAGGGCCAGTTCCGGCGTCAGCTCCAGCTGGATCTTGTTCCCGGCCTCCAGCATCCGGAAGCGCACCACATTGGTCCCGGAGATCGTCTTAGCCTCGGGATCGACGCGTATCTTCAACGCATAGCTCAGCAGATCGTTGTTCGCGCGATACGGCCCATAGCCGCCCCGCAGCAGGTCGTCCTTCGTCGGATGCACCACCGTCGCATCCGCCGGCCGGCCCGAGGCCTGCGCCCACACCCCACCCACGCAGCCCGCCAGCAACGCCGCGCTCACCCCGAACCGTACCCACTTCCTCATCCGCCTAGCCTATCGCACCTTGGAGCGTACCTGCTCAGCTACGGCCTCCGGCTCCGTCACCCCACATGCTGCAGGTGCGTGTCCTTGAAGAAGGTCGGGTACTTCAACCCGTAACCGAACGCACGGTCGAAGGCAATATGGCTGAACCAGATCAGCGCGACCGCTACGGCTGCCGGGCGTGCCCCGAGATATCCGAATGCCAGCAGAGCCAGCGCCATGAAGCGCGCATGGCCGAAGTTATAGAGTGCGGCCCCGAAACGTGGGTTCGCCAGATACCCCAGCATGAAGATGTCGGGCACGAGAAACAGAACGGCAAACAGCAGCCAGCTGAAGTGGAGATGCCGATACAGCAGGACGGCCAGCAGAAGCAGAGAGGCCTCTTCCATGCGAAGCAAGACGGTCGGACGGGTGAACATGATGTACCTTTCTGGACTTGTTGCCGGGGTGTGCCGCACTATCGTGCAGTTGCTTCTTCATTGTCGAAAACGCCCATGGGTGTCGGCCCCTGGGCTAGCACCTAGCAAGTGCCCCAACCGGTCTCGGTAGAGGCCCCGTAACGACACCGCCCTTGAGGCTGCTCATCGGACTGAATCCCTCCGGTGAATTCGTTTATGTACAGCGTACATCTTCAACATGTACAACGTACATTTTTGAGGGCGACATGTCAAGATGTACAGTGTTCTTTATGCCCTACCCGTCCAAGACCGACCGTGAGACCATACTGGCGGCCGCCATGGAGCAGGCCGCCAAGAAGGGCCTTGACCGGCTTTCCCTGCGCTCGCTGGCCGCGTCGCTGGGGCTTGCTCCCAATGCGCTATACCGCTATTTCGCCGACAAAGCGCACCTGGAGTCGGCCATCTCCGCCGAGGCGGCGAACAGGCTCCATCAGATGCTTGTGACAGCCTGCGGCAGGCGCGGACCCGTGCAGGCGCTGCAGCATATGGCGCGGGCCTATCTTCACTTCGCACGGACCAACCGTTTTCTCTATGAGATATTTATGGCCTGCCGCGCAAAGTCGACCGAGGACTATGCCGCGCATGAGCGACTTTGGGCCTTCGTCGTCACCCAAGTAGCGCAGCTAACCGGCAACAAGAAGGCACCCGAAGCCGCAGTGGCCCTGTGGGCCTTCCTGCATGGGTTTGCCGCATTGGATGGCGCGGGCGCAATTGGCGAAGAAAAACCCGCAAGCAGCTTTGAGTTTGGCCTAAAGGCATGGATCGTGGCGGTGAAAGAGTAAGGGGCAGCCGATTTGGCTGCCCCTTCCCTGTTTGCTCTCTCATCCCTTTACGCCGTCGTCTTGTGCCCTTCGTTGAAGCCCGGCTTGCGGTTCGGGTCCGGCTTCAGCACCGTCTGCACGTCGCCGTCGCCGTCCGCGTACGCCAGGCTGGACTTCACCGGTCCCAGCTCCTTGCCCTGGATCAGCAGCTCGATCTCGGCAGCGTCCAGCGTCTCGCGGTCCAGCAGGGCCGCCGCCATCGCGTGCATCACGTCCTTGTTCTGCTCCAGGATGGTGTAGGCCGACTGATACGCCTCATCGACCAGCCGCCGCACCGCCTTGTCGATCTGCTGGGCGGTTTCGTCGGAGTAGCCCTGCGCCTGCGCGATCTCGCGGCCCAGGAAGATCTGCTCTTCCTTCTTGCCGTAGGTCAGCGGGCCCATCTCGCTCATGCCGTACTCGCACACCATCTTGCGGGCCAGCTCGGTGGCGCGCACGATGTCGTTGCCCGCCCCGGTCGTCATACGGTTCATGAAGATCTCTTCCGCGCAGCGCCCACCCATCAGGATGGCCAGCTGCGTGTTCAGATAGTCCCGCGTCACCGTGTGCTTGTCTTCCTCGGGCAGGTGCATGGTCACACCCAGCGCCATGCCGCGCGGGATGATCGTCACCTTGTGCAAGGGGTCGGAGTGGTCGCGCTTGGCCGCCACCAGCACGTGGCCGGCCTCGTGGTAGGCCGTGTCGCGCTTGTCGTCTTCCGACAGCAGCATCGACTTGCGCTCGGCGCCCATCAGCACCTTGTCCTTGGCCACCTCGAAGTCGTACATGTGCACGGCCTTGCGGTTGAACCGCGCCGCCGTCAGCGCCGCCTCGTTCACCATGTTCGCCAGGTCCGCACCGCTGAAGCCCGGTGTGCCCCGCGCCAGCACCGGCAGGTTCACGTCCTCGGCCAGCGGCACCTTCTTCGAGTGCACGCGCAGCACCTCTTCGCGGCCCCGGATGTCCGGCCGGTCCACGATCACGCGCCGGTCGAAGCGGCCGGGCCGAAGCAGCGCCGGGTCGAGCACATCCGGCCGGTTGGTCGCCGCAATCAGGATCACGCCGTCGTTGGACTCGAAGCCGTCCATCTCCACCAGCAGCTGGTTCAGGGTCTGCTCGCGCTCGTCGTGGCCGCCGCCCAGGCCCGCACCGCGGTGCCGTCCCACGGCGTCGATCTCATCGATAAAGATGATGCACGGCGCGTTCTTCTTGCCCTGCTCGAACAGGTCGCGCACGCGGCTCGCGCCCACGCCCACAAACATCTCCACAAAGTCCGAGCCCGAGATCGAGAAGAACGGTACGTTCGCCTCGCCGGCCACCGCGCGGGCCAGCAGCGTCTTGCCCGTGCCCGGCGGCCCCACCATCAGCACGCCCTTGGGGATGCGCCCGCCCAGCCGCTGGAACTTCTGCGCCTCGCGCAGAAACTCGATGATCTCTTTCAGCTCTTCCTTGGCCTCGTCGACCCCGGCCACGTCCTTGAACGTGATCTTCTTCTGCTGCATCGAGAGCAGCCGCGCCCGGTTCTTGCCGAAGCTCAGCGCCTTGTTCCCGCCCGACTGCATCTGCCGCATCATGAACAGGAACAGCGCCAGAAGCACCGCGATCGGCAGCAGGTTCAGCAGCATCGACACCCACAGGTTGCCCGACTGGTCCTTGATCGACACATTCACGCCGTGGTCGTGCAGGTCCTTGTACAGGTCGGGATAGTTCGCCGGAATGGTCGTGTTGAACGTCCCGCTCTTGCCGTTGGCAAACGTGCCGGTGGCCTGCACGCCGTTCACCGTGATGTTCTTGATCTGGTTCTTCTCGGCGTAGTTCTGCAGGTCCGTCAGGCTGATGGTCTCGTCATGCTGCGCCGCCATATTTTGGGCGACGTACCGCCATCCCACCAGCAGGCAGCCCAGCGTCAGCACCCAGATCAGCAGCTGTTTCACGGTTGAGTTCAAGTCGGCTTCCTCGTTTCCTCTTGTGTGCCGCGCCCTCGGCTCCGTACATCTTGCAGGCCCTGTGACCTTTAGACGCGTCAGTCGCGCCGATGGTTCAAGAGATGCAGGCCGGACTCTCGCCCACTGCGGCGAGACCCCCGGTACCACTCCCCCTGTATCGTGCGATTCTACTCTTACGCCACTGCAAGAACAGACACGCACAGCGGAAATCTGTGGCCGCCGGCCCCCTGTATGCCCAATTTTGCACCACCTCAACGCTTCAGCCCCTACGCTTCAACCCTGCCGCCAAAACCTCAGCTCCCGCGCCGAGCGCTCCACCCGCAGCCCGCCGTGCAGCTCCAGACGCGCTCCAATCCTGCCGCCGCCCACGCCGCCCAGCCCCGCCAGCTCCAGCACCTTCGCCGTCTCCTCGGCGTCCAGCCGCGCGCCCACGGTGCGCCCCACCGCCCGCAGCACCCGCCGCCGCAGCGCCGGCGGCAACGCCGCCAGCCGCGCAATCTCCACCGCATACACCGCCTCGCCCACGCCGGTGCCCACCGCGCGACCGCCCCCGCGCACCGGCCTGCCCGGCAGCAGCAGCTGCGGCAGCACCCGCGCCACCTCCGCGGACCAGAACGCCTCATCCTCGCGCGCAATCTCCGCGGTCCGCGCCAGCGCCGCATCCACGCGGGGATTGAAGCCGCGCAGCTCCGGCATCAGCCGATGCCGAACCCTGTTGCGCGTCAGCGTCAGGTCCCGGTTGCTCGCGTCCTCCCGCCACGCCTGCCCGCGCTCGCGCAGAAACGCCTCCACCTCCGCCCGCCTCACTCCCAGCAGCGGCCGCACGATCCGGCCGCTGCGTCTTTCGCCGTCGTCCTGCTCCTGAGATTTTCGAAGGGGAACGCCCCCCGTATTTGCTCTTGTGCCACCACCCCCCTCCAGCACCGGCGAGATCCCACCCAACCCCTCCGTGCCCGCGCCGCGCAGCAGCTTCATCATCACCGTCTCCGCCTGGTCGTCGAGCGTATGCGCGGTCGCCACCACGTCCACCTCGCCGCGCTCCATCAGCCCCCACAGCGCCGCATAGCGCAACCCGCGCGCCGCCTCCTCCATCCCCTCACCCTCATTCCGCATCCGGGCCGGGGTATCTACCTGAGTAACCCGCAGCGCCACGCCCAACCCCTCACACAGCTCGCGCACGAACGCCGCATCCGCGTCCGCGTCCGCGCCGCGCAGACCGTGGTGCACATGCGCCGCGCTCACCGCCACACCCAGCTCCTGTCCACCCTCGGCCTTCGCCCGGTTCGCCTCGCACAGCCCCAGCAGCAGCGCGGTCGAGTCCGCTCCGCCCGACACCGCCACGCACACCCGCTCGCCCGCGCTTAGCAGCGTGCGGTCCAACGCGAGCCTGGTCCTTGCCGCCATCGCTCCAATCTAGCGCAGCGCCGCTGCAACCGTAAGCTAGCGCAACGCCCGCCCCAGCCGCCGCCGTGGCGAAACTTAGCTTCCTTCGCGACCTTTGCGTAAGCGCTCTTCGCTTATTCCGCCCAACATCTTCCGCTTCCGCCCAACATCGCCGATTTAGCATGATCTATGCCCACCCTCCGCCGCGCCACGCTCACCGACGCCGAGCTCATCGCCCGCCACCGCCACCGGATGTTCGCCGACAACGGCTTCGCCACCGAGGCCGCCTACACAGCGATGGACGCAAACTTCCTGCCCTGGGTCAGCGAGCGCCTCGCCGACGGACGCTACGTTGGCCTGTTCCTCGAAGAGCCCTCAGCGGAACCGGGCCAGCCAGGCACCGTCCTCGCCGCCGGCGGCATCTTCTACATGGACTTCCCGCCGCACTACCTCGACCCCGCGCCCGTCCGCGCCTACCTGCTGAACTTCTATACCGCGCCCCAGGCCCGCGGCCGCGGCTTCGCCAAGCAGTTGTTGCAGGCCTGCGTCGACGAGTGCCACGCCCGCGGCGTCCAGGTCATCACGCTCCATGCCTCGAAGTTCGGCAAGCCGATCTATGAGAAGTTCGGCTTTGTGCAGCACAATGAAATGGCGCTGTGGCCGAAGCAATAGTTCTCAGTTGTCCGTGGTCCGTTCTCAATTGTCTGGATGCATGCTGAGACTGAGGGCTGACCACCGACAACTGACAGCCGGGTTATACTCACCTTCCCATGTCTGTCTTCGTCATCCTGCCCGCCGCCGGCATCGGCACCCGCATGGCCACCACCCCC
>Ga0116230_10008441_pt1 | contig 10157 bp, 6 predicted proteins | sample S1TSphfallax_3_FD_88678 | JGI IMG/M metagenome (GOLD analysis project Ga0116230, IMG submission 88678) | Host-associated microbial communities from peat moss isolated from Minnesota, USA - S1T2_Fd - Sphagnum fallax MG | ecosystem: Host-associated > Plants > Peat moss > Unclassified | place: USA...
CCACAGTGTGCAGCTCTTGCTTTAGCTGCAGCTTCCTTGCCTTTGTATTTGTCTGGAACATTTGCACCAAGTTTTGCCATGCTTCTGCTGGAGTATGAGCATCCTGTATGTGCCCAATCATAGTGTTTGTCACACTGACAGACAACCAATACATGACCTTGCGTGCACCCTGGTTCCAATGCTTGAATGCCTTTATCTGTACTACAGTGGCATTTTCCTCGGGCAACTCTGGAGGGTCTTCATTCTCACCTTCCACATAGTCCCAAAATCCTTTTCCCATAAGGAAATTTGTCATCTTGAACTTCCAAGCATGGAAGTTGTTCTTGTCAAGCTTCTCACTAACAATTTGATTGATGCCGTCTGACATCTTGTCCGAATAGCACACGAACGCCTCTTGTTGCCGTACCGCCTTCTTTGCTTCTTATGCTTGCTGCTCCTATGGCTGAATCGGTTTGCTCCTTTGCTGACTTCAAAGTCGAATTGGCTGTATCTTGTGTAGTTGCAGCTGTGTTAGAAGCTTTGTCCTTTGTTGAATTCCAAATGCATGTGGCACTGTCCTTAGCAGCATTTGGAGTCCCGGTTGCTTTCTCTTGTGCTGCTCCAACCACATCAGAAGATCTATCCTTTGCAGCACCCCAACCGGAAGCTGCAGAATCTGTAACTTCACGCGCTTTCTCTTGGGCAGAACTTGCTGTCTCAGAAGCAATCTCCTTTGTACTCTCCCATGTGTCTCCTATCGTCTAGGCAGCGACATCCATTGTGCCTCCAATCGTTTTCTTCGTGGAATCTGTAGTTTGGTCCGCCTTCTCCTTCGTGGTCTCCTTCGCACTCTGAGCAGTATCTACTACTGTTGCTGTCACCGCTGCTGATCCATGGGAAGCTCCACATCCCTGTGCCCCGCCACTGCGCTGGTCGTCCCCCCCAACAGCCCCACTTTGCCTGTACCAGGCTCTGATACCATGTAAAGATTTCTAGACTCTATCATTAGATGAATCCCGCCATGCTTCAAAACTTCCAAGCACTGTTGCTGCAGTGCACACACTAGAGATAGGGGGGAGAGAGCTTGAGCTCTTCCTTACAAAACACACTCTGGCTGCTGCTGCAACATTTACAGCTGCAGCACTAGCTTCTGTTTGATGCTACTACTGTTGCTGCTGCTGTTGCTGGGTCAGGACATCTCCAGCAGCAGCAAGCACAGGCACAGAGCTAGTGACAGAACCTCATTGACGACAACAAGTCCCTCCAAAACAAGCCGTGGCGAAGAACAGTCACACGCGCGTCAGTTGGAGTGAACGTAGAACGATCACTAAGCACACCAAAATGTAGAACGGTCACTAAGCGCGCCAAAAAGTAGAACAGTCACTGAGGCACATCATGAGTGTCAGCTCTAGTTGAGCTTGACATCTCAACAATGGCTGCAAGATATTCACAACACACAAGAAGTTGCCCTACATGCAAAGATAAGTGGGGTGTAATCACATGACGTTTCAAAAAGATTATTGATTACATGTCAAGGACTAGCAATAATTAGGAATATTGGACATTGAGCCCATAAGAAAAAACTACCTTCCATTTGCCGCAACTTCTTCATAAGAATGTCATGAAATTCTTAGGAAGTAAGCCTATTTTTGACCCATTTTCATGTCAAGGATATCATGAAAGAAGCAAATACCATTTTCAATCCCAATTGTTTGAATTTGAAAAATCCCATTGATTTTAGTGAATATAGGAATGAAGGCATTGACCTTGGTTGACCTTATGTAAATTGCCAAAGATTTTATCAACAAAGTTGGAGCTTCATGAATGATCTTTGTGACAAGACACCCCACACACAACCTATTGTTTGTTTAAAGTCATTCATGGAAATTGTTACAATTGAGCCACTACTAGTTAAATTTATGAATGAACTGGTGAATGGAAACACAATGTAAACTCCAATCAACACCCATGCACCAAAGGTTCACACACCACCAATTGAATGAAAAAAAAAAATCATCCAAAAAATGAAACTCATCTACACATGTGAACATGGCAGAGGGAACACAAAAGGTGAGTCAAATTCTTGTTGGGTGTAATCAGAATCAAATGAGCCAAAAACCATGTCAGATGACTATAAAAATTGTAAACCTTATTACATATCTTTATGTGATGCCATTTTAATGTCACACTAATCATGGGAAGTTGTGTTTAATGATAAATATGAAAGTTAAAGAATCTCAATTGAATTGTCAAATTTTTCAAGTTCAAGTTTTGTTTTGTATTCATGACCTTTGAAATGAAGTAGGTGCAAATCTAGGTGATGAACTAATTGTAAAAAGGTCATTGATTTTCAGAATTATTTTTACATTAAATTTTTGTACACTAATAAGGAATTATTAAACACACCTAAACAACACTCAAAGAGTAGAAAATGGATAACTATTTTGTTTGTTGAAATTCAAAGCATGTTGAAATTCAAAAGTCTTTTGTCACATGTAAATGTGATGCAATGTAATTAATATGTAAAGATCTCACTTGTTAGCTTGTTAGTCTACTAATTATTTATACACACTAGCTTGCATTTGTTTTTTTCTATGCAAAAAATCACAAGATTTGCCTATATGGACACATGTCATATTATTGTCTAAGCTTGTTTAAGGCATGGAATGATCATTTGAATGATGTTGGGCCTTGTAATGTGAAAAATCTTATTCTTTTGGGTACATTTAATACCACTGTAAAAGGTTATTTATAATTCAATGTTTTCATGATGCATGTAGGGATAAGCACAAATGTATGTGGCACAATTGCCCAAGTCTTTTACCAAATATATTATTGAAAATAGGATCTTATGCATGGGTAGATTGATTTTTGAACATCCTTGGACTACATCTATTGGTCACACTTGGGATTTTATGCATGGGTAGATTCACTTTTGGAGCATCTTTAGACTACATTTGGAAAAAATGACTATAATTTTAGTTACAAAAGACAAAATTTTAGTTGTAACGAACACATGCAACTACAAACCTTGTAGTTGCCTTGGACAAGTTGCAAAAGACAACTAGTTGCAAAAAACTCCACGTGATATGTACAGTCACCCATATAGTCGCATATCATTTGTGACTACAAGGATTTTTCATCCATTGCCTAATCATAGGACTATGCAACTACAATTACAACTATATAAAATATTGGGCAAAATTTTTTAAATAATTAAATTTAAATGATTTAATATATATTTTAAATCAGATTTATTAAATAAATTACTTATTTTTATATAAATAATGAAATATAATCATTCATATTATTGGTAATTTCATAAAATTTTAGCTTATGAATTGTTGGCACGTATCACTATTTAGGCTAGGCTAAAAACCTAATTTAGGTAGCTAGGTAGGCTACCTAATTTAAGTACCTAGGCAAGCCTAAATACACACCTAGGTTAAGTAACCTAACCATGTAAGGTACATATGGTCAACATACTATCATTGACCAAAACTATGTAACTTGTGAGGTTTGATCCTTAGACCCCAAGGATGGATATCAACTCCTTTGCCATCAAACCACCCCACTTGGTGTATAAATATAATGGAATGCATTCTATTTATCCCATACTAAATTTTTAACATTACACAAACATCAATTTCAATATTTCATATTTTATTGATATTTATCCAAATGAAAAAAAATTAAGTTGATTCTTAAAGTAATTTCAATGACATCCACATTAAATATTTTTTCCAAAAATGTACATTAATTTGAATAGATGTTTTTTGAATGTTGTTAAATTGAATTACATTTTGATGATGATTTGTTGGAATTTTTTTTCAAGCACATAATTTATAAATGAAAAATATTTTACGACTAATATTTAATAATAAGTAAGTTATTTATTTATGTCCCACATATTAATCCTTCATTTCATTTAAAAACATATTTTATCAATGTGATTATAATATATCACAATTTGAATTAATTCTCATATAATTTTTACAAAAGGATAATATATCTATCACATTTCCACAAAAAAATTATAAATATCATTTATAATATTTATGATGTATAATTTTTTTAATATCTTAAATTTTAATCTCAGTCACATTTAATAATGTTAGATAATTACTGAATTTGATGGAATTTTAAGTTTTATATTTTTAAAATATAATATATAAATTTGATCTAAAATTATGGTAAAAGTATTATGATCAAATAAATGATATTTTTCTTAAACATCTTAAACCTCTATTTGATTAAAAAAAATATCATACTTGTCTATGATTATAGTAAGTTTAATAAGTTGTAATTTTACCAATAAAACTTAATTTACATGTATAATATAGGTAAATAATCATCATATATAATATTTATAAATAGACCATAATTCAAATACATTTAATAAAAATATAATAATTTGGGTTGTCAATGTCAATCAACAATAAAAAATACCAATAAATAGTTAGAAACAAGTTGATTATCAAACAAATATTATAATTCCAAAGATGCCACATATGTTTTAATCATCAAAATATTATAAATGGAAAAAATATTAGCCATAGTTGCTAAAACAACTAGGTTTCCATCCATCCAAGGATCCATTCACAATATTGGATGAAAAATGTGCACTTCCATTTTACTTTTCCATCCGAACATGTAATAGTCACAAATTATAGTTGCATTTGCGACTTCATTCAATTATATTAACATTATAGTTGCATATGTGATTACAATAATCATATATATGACTACACACATTTACGATTAAAGTGACATGTAGGATTAACTCAATTATAGTTGTAAAAGTAGTTGATTTGGACACTAATCGCATCTATAGTCGTAACCATATGGTTGGAATGGATGAGATTTTTTCTAGTGGGAATTGATCCATTCAGTCATTAACAAAGAAATATTGGACTACATTTGGAATTAGTTTCTTGGGACATTACAATCATAGGTGAATGGGTTTTTGCATGATGGGTGAAAATCCTTTAAGGTGTACCACACATGATGAAAAGGACCTAGTCCTTACTAAAAATCTTTTTATATTTTATATTTTAATCCCCATAAAAAATAATGAATCAAAAGTTGTCAAATATTTCAAAAGGACCATATATTTTAAACCATTAAAATTATAAAATCCATCATAATCATCCACAAATGTGTCTTTAGATGATAAAAACCATAGCAAAAGGTCACACTCTAACAAGATTTAGATACACCTTAAAAAATTTGGACCCCAATAAACTTTTTGATGTTTTTACAATTCATTATTTTTTGAAATTCATTTAAATCAATGACCTTATGATCAATCCCTTAAACACATAATAAGTTTGCATCATAATTTGTAAACCACATTTTGTAATGAGATTCATAATCCTTGTTGAAACTTGAAACTTGCTAGGGCCAACACCTTTCAAGGGTCATAATGAAATGGTTGTTGACATAACAAGGCATTTTCGTGCATCAGTTCAATGTTGTAATTTAATTTTTGGATGCTACAAATTGACCTCTTGGCTTTCTTAGTGCACTATTGGTGTGTTCAATTTGTTGGTTCTACCCATAGCAATAACTACACAAATTGGTGTACAATTTGACCAACAAATTTGGTCCCAAACATTACCCAATGTCTATGTGGCATTTGGAGAATTTGAAAATCTTAATGATGGGAATTTTCTCATGTCAAATTGTGCATCTCTTGGATTTTGTGGATTGCCAAAAGTCTAAACAATGAATGGCTTTTGGTAGAATTTGTAGCTAATGGTTGATGTATGGAATGTAGGAGTGGGTCAAAAGTTAATAGTTTTTTTGCAAGTTATCTACCATTGGGTTGTAATCCATTTTAAGATGTCAATTGATCCACTTATAATTCATAAATATAAGGCCTTTAATATTCGTATGGCATTGAAAGTTTTTAAGAGCACATGTATTGGATCCAATTTGAAATTTGTGGGTACATGGGTCTATTGGGTTCCTACTAGGTAATTCAAAACCAATAATAAGCACCATGGTTAGTTAGGGATTTGGAACCCAATAGAAATTTGTGGTGTTTAACAACCATCCATCCCCCATGCTACATTTGTGGATTATTGGTTGGTTCACTTAGGCCCTAATCACTTATATTTGCATCTAATTCATGTGCAAATGGTTAGAAATTAGGAACCCATAATCCTCCTACTTTATGCCTATGTCACTTACCTAGGTAGCTACTTATGTACAAGTACCATATATAGGATAAAGTTTGCTTCTAAGAAACAAGTTTTTTCTCATATCTTTTGGTTCATACAAGTTTCAAAGTAAAAACATGACTTTGGGTCTTCAACATCAAGTATGAATAGAACTACCTAACTATTATTATGAGTATTGTTAATACTTTACTCCTTTGTTGTTCTACATCAAGGAGACTTGAAGATGGAACCATGCATGGTGTCACACTTGTGGTTGTTGTGATAGTTGTTGACATTCTAGGTGTCATAGTTGTTGTCATTGCCAATGCACGTGTTTTCACTCTAAGCATTATAGTTATTATAATTGCCATTTCGTTCAAGGTTTGACTTGGAATAATCAATTGAGATGTTGAACTCTTAGCCTAACTATTATATATTATTATCTTCACCATTAAAAATCAACAACCATAGTCCTTCTTTCTTCAATAGATGTAAATTATTGAAAATTTCCATACTTCATAATTTGAAGTGCCTTCTAATTTGGTGAGTTGAAATATTGTCATCTCATTTTGATTCATAGCTTAATCAAATCTTCTTTTAGTTACATGCAATGTGCAATAATAAAGTTGATCCAACTTGTAAGCAACAACAAAATGTTTTCAACAAAAAAAATTTTTAGAATTTAATTAAAATTTTGAGAACTAACAACATGATTTTTTTTTTAACAATTCAAAATTAAAATCTTTTGAGAATTGAACTCATCAATTATCAAGGACCATTATTGCTCCAATACCACATTGGATTTCTTAATTCATGCATATTGATCAATTAACAAAATAACCAAAGATGTTAAATTACAACCATGGAGCTTAATATATAGATAATTGTGCAATCTGATTAATTATGTACATATTACATATAGACAATCTATAATTCCCAAAAACAATCCAAAAACCCACATGAGGTGTGGTTCCACATCATGAAATGATTTATCACAACATCAATGCACAATTGGATAAATAGGGATGATAAGCTTATCAATTAAACATTTTATTTGCAATTATTTACTTGTAACATGTTACTAAATGAACATTAGGAGTTTTTATATACAACTTATTAACATGTTTTCTTCCATGAATATTTCTTGCACATTTTGTCAACACTTGGGGCCATAAGTTTTAAGCTTAGTGGGGTGCAAACACGATACAATGAGCCAACAAAATTATCGTACAAAAAGACTATGTCTTTTTTGCCAAATTTTTCTTTTTATATGAATGAAATTTGGAACAATTTTCTTGCAACTTGTTATACTAAATTTTTATAATTTTCCAAATACATGACATGTTTTTTTTCTTCATCACTTTTGAATAAATATGAGTTTTTGAAAGTGTCCTACTTCCTTGTAAATTTAGTGTTTCATTTTTTTAAATGATAATAATTTCAAATCAGAACCAATTTTTTTATTTTTTTTCATTTTTATGTTTTCTTGTATGACAAACAAATTTTTTTCTTAACACATCAAGTACATTTTACCCCACTTATGTGTGGCAAAAGACTTTTGAAATCTTAAAATTTTAGATAAATTCTAGAAAGTTTTTTGAATTTTTAAAGTTTTACAATTTCCCATATCTTAGGGCATGAGTGTTTTTTTAATGTGGTTAATAGGTTTTTATCCTCTTAATTCTTTCCCCATCAAATGTGAATTATTATATGAGTCCTTTTGATAGTCCTTTGCAACTCCTATCCAACGTGTTCCTATTCACTTTTATAGGTCCTAAATCAACACTTAAAACTTAAAATTTTATCAAATGAAATTTTTGTTTGAATTCCTTAACATTCATATGAATAAAAAAGTAATAACTTACCATGATTGCCATGGTTTTAAATGGCAAAACATAAACATTTATCCAATTTTGATTATTTTTCTTTGTTGTTCGACACCATTTTTGGCACACTAGATTGTGATTACACCCAGTGAATACAAAAGATCAACCAAATGGGGAAAAAATAAAAATAAAATCCTTGTTACCTTTTCAAAATGGATTTTATAACCTTAAAAATGTTTATATCGTATATTATTTAATCACGTGCATTGCATGAACCTTGCCAAACATAGATTTATGCATTACTTATCCATAAAAGAAAATTAAAATCAATTGCATTGTTTAATACATTCATTTTGATTCCTTTAAGATGAAAATTGCAATTAAAGTAAGGATTCAAATTACTAAAAGGATTCAAAAGACATCTATATTATATTCAATTTTTTTTTAGATTGTTTTAATAGATTAACATGACATCATTCTAGTTATAGTCATATACCAATCCCCTATAATCATGAAATAATAAATGTAATAAAGATTCAAAATAATCTTTTACAATCCTAATTTTTCCATTAGACCAATTATTTTTAGTACCTTGATTGTGAATATGCCCCATGGACCAATCTATTTGAACAATAAATCTAGTTTCATGGCAAGAGGACTGTATTTCATTTTTCATATTTATGTGGAGTTCACCATGACAAAGTCTATTCCTAGAACTCCACCGCAATCGCCATTACTCCAAATTCTAATAACCCAATTCTTTTAGGAAAAAAAATATTGTTGTTTCCTTCTGAATTAAGAAATTGTAAAGGAAAATAGGGGAAAAAACCTTTTTAAATGGGAACATGGTGTGTTTAAAGAGAATTATTGGTCCAGTGGTAGACTCTATGGTAAGGAGCTCAAAAATATGCCAAGTGAAAAGTGTGATGTGTCCTTAGAAGATGAAGGGAAAAAAAGAAAAACCTTATTGAATTTTTAATCAATGTATTGGTAATAATCTTTTCTTCTGACCCCACTTTCATTTCCCTTTTTCTTTCCATCTACTCTAGCTAAAAATGTTTTTCTTTGAATAGTTGGCCTTAAAATGAAGTAAGATTTTATTTTTCTTTAAACAAAATAACCTTCCCAATCACACACTCTCATTTCTAGTGACATTTCAGCAACTTATTTATGCACACATTGGACATCATCAAATTCACCAATACTAACTAGTGTAGCTTGTGCCATGGGGTCAAGTCTGAACTAGTTACCCAAATAATTTTTCCTTCCAAGTTTGTTTTTTGTAATTGAATTCACTACATCAACAACAGATTATTTTTTCTAAAGCGAATTTTCGCTTTTTTTTTGGACAAGAAAAATCTGGGAAATTTTGGATAAATATGTTTTTCTAGTCGAGTTTGGACCAATTTTCAAATTTTTGAGGCAAAATTCGCTAAAATTTCAACATGACAAATATGAAAAGAAAAACATTGGTCCAGATGTAAGTTTTAAAGTTATGTTGATATCTTAATGTTTTGAAGTTGTGCTTATATTAAGGAGGTCTTGAGTTCAACTCTTAGGAATTTTGACAAACTTATTGATAATTTATTTGTATTTTTCAACTGGCCCTCTTAGAAAGTAATTGGTGCAGAACATGAGTAGGAGGTACATATTATTGGTTGTTCATAATATACTAATGTACATGGCTACCTTACCCTAAGGTCAATTTTGTCATTAAATAATCCTCAAAATGATAAAATGAAATTTTACAAAAAAATCAAATTGTTTGGAAATATCATAATTATCACTAGGCTACACCCTGAATAATTTCACTATTCATATCACACTATAATAGTAGATGATGGAAAAATATTTAATTTAAATTTTTAAAAAAGAATTCATTTTTTGAAATAAAATAAAATTATTTGGTTTGTTAATGTGGAAATTGACCCTAGGCTGGTATTTTGATGAATTGAACCCAGAACCAATTATTATGCTTCCTATTGCAAATTTTTCAGAGAGGTAGTGAGTAGTGACTTGATAACTGCTATAATGAGAGCAACATGATTGCCCAGCGTCCAACTAAGCTTTCAAGGAAGTCGTACTTACCCACATGGGGATCATTGTTCATTCAGTCTCCCTTGCAGAGGTACTAACGAATCATCATTGTTGGGCGGGGTGGTATAAGGGGCAACACAATTGTGAGCAC
>Ga0116230_10008442_pt1 | contig 10155 bp, 4 predicted proteins | sample S1TSphfallax_3_FD_88678 | JGI IMG/M metagenome (GOLD analysis project Ga0116230, IMG submission 88678) | Host-associated microbial communities from peat moss isolated from Minnesota, USA - S1T2_Fd - Sphagnum fallax MG | ecosystem: Host-associated > Plants > Peat moss > Unclassified | place: USA...
ACCGATTCTAGGTTATTTATCGGCCCTGTTGCTTGTTAGCGCCTCGGCACTCAGCATGCCCTTTTTTATTTATGCCATTACCAAAGCTGCATCAGCTTCACTTCATAAAATATTTGGATTTGAGGCAATGCTTGCCTGTCGTGGGCTTTCCGGTTCTCTACGCAGGACCGCAGTTCTTGTAGCCGCTCTCTCCACTGCGATTGCCATGATGATCTCAGTCGCTATTATGGTCGGCAGCTTTCGTCAGACACTCCTTCTGTGGATGGATAAGCAATTGCCCGCTGATCTTTATTTGCGACCAGGGGGTGCACCAGGAACTGACCGTCATCCAACCATCGCACCAGAGCTGGTGTCGAAAATAGCTGATCTGCCTGGCATTCTGGCTGTCACACGATTCTATGCTTATGAAATTCAATATCAGGGTTTGCCGGTCACTGTGGGGGCAGTTGACACTAACGAACCTGGATCAAATAGAGCTGCTGGTTTCTTTTCCGGGCGAGGTTCAGTTGAAGTTCTTGAGGAGCTGAGGCACCCTGACACCGTTATGGCCAGCGAAGCATTCATCAACAAGCACCATTACAAGATTGGCGACACACTGATAATTCCGATCGGAGAGAGCAACGTCAAAGTCCGTATCATTGACATCTTCTACGACTACGGGAACGAACATGGCTATCTGGTTATGAGCCATCACAATATGGAGCGCTATTTGCCGGACATTCCGACCTCAAACCTCGCAGTCTATATAAAGTCCGGAGTTGATATTGAAAATGTGCGTCACGAGATTCTTGCTGCTGCTTCCAATCACGATCTGATTGTGATGGCCAATCGTGAACTGCGAAGGGAAGCAGTAAGAATCTTTGATCAAACTTTTACTATCACTTATGCATTGGAGGCAATTTCTATCATGGTTGCCGTCATGGGAATTGCGGGAGCACTACTATCAATTGTTATAGATCGGCGTTGTGAATTTGGTTTGATGCGATTTTTGGGTGCATCCTCTTCGCAGATCAGAAAGCTAGTCGTATTTGAGGCTGGATGGATAGGAGTTCTCTCAAGCCTCAATGGTCTAGTCCTTGGTTATCTACTTTCACTTGTTCTTATATATGTGATTAATAAACAGTCCTTTGGCTGGACTATCCGTTTTCACTGGCCATTTGCAGTTCTTTGGGGGGCCCTTGGAACTGTATATCTTGCCACCGTACTGGCCGGGCTGTATCCCGCGCGATTAGCGCAGCGGCTGAACCCAATCGAAGTGATTCACGAGGAGTAACGGTCATGTTTCGATTCTATAAAGTGCTTTCAATGATGCTTTTCTATGCTTTTTTATTTTCTGCAGTACAGGGCGCAGCGCAATACCGACAAGCACTTCCCGGCTATCGTTACGAGTTTCCGCGTGATCATTTTGATCATCCTGACTTCCAAACTGAATGGTGGTACTACACTGGTAACTTGCGGGACAGTCACGGGCGGCGCTTCGGTTTTGAACTGACTTTTTTTCGTCAGGGTTTATCGCGTCAGCGGCAGCTAAATACATGGTCAATTCAAGACTTGTATATGGCGCATCTGGCAGTAAGTGATTTGCAGTCGGGAAAGTTTTATCGGACAGAACGTATGAACAGGTCTGGACCGGGAATCGCGGGCAGCAATGCAGCATCGGGGCGCATCTGGAACGGGAACTGGCAAACAATCTTGAAGTCTGATACTCATCAGCTTACTGGCATTGGTCAGGACTTCGCGTTCAAACTCAATCTTGTACCCACAACCCAACCTATTATCAATGGAATAGATGGGGCCAGCCAGAAGGCCGAGGGCGCAGGCCACGCATCACATTACATTTCCTTTCCACGTCTTCTAGCATCAGGAACATTGGACATTCAAGGTAAAGAGTTCACTGTTGAAGGTGCCGCATGGATGGACCATGAATTTTTCTCCGACTCCATGTCCAATACAGAGAGTGGCTGGGACTGGATTAGTGTGCAGATGGATGATCATACTGAGCTGATGCTCTATCGTCTTCGACACAGGGACGGTTCCTTGGACCCGTACTCATCTGGAACATTGATTGACTCATCGGGCAAGTCACAGTATCTTTCAAATCATGACTTTACGATGGTGCCATCGGGAGATAGCTGGCGGAGTCTAGAGACGGGGGCGACATATCCAATTGCATGGCATGTCTCAGTACCCAAAGCCGGCCTATCATTTAACATAGCAACACAGTTGAAATCACAGGAGATGATTAGCCGCATTGGGCCAAGCTACTGGGAAGGCGCAATTGAAATTTATGGCGAAAAATATTCAAAAAAAATACAAGGTTCAGGCTATCTTGAAATGACAGGATACGCTCCAATTAAGTTGAGCGGAATACCCATAGTTCCCTGATGGCATGAGAAAGTCTCACATAGAAAATGCTACTTTAGGTACGAATTAACAGAGTATTAGCTGTGATTAGCGGATGCATTTATTTTAACGGACTGGAACCAAGGACTACTTGGCGTAGCTAACATTTGGTTGTCGATGTCCAAACCGCTGTGGCCTGGGACAGTGTATTGCTTGAAATAGTTGTCCAGAAGTGTGGTGAGTTCTTCCTGTACATGAATTAGTGATGGACTTGAATATAGGTTGGTTGTCTCTCTTGGATCAGCTTTCAGATCATATAGTTCATTTGCAAAGACAACATCTTTATATGGATATCGGAGGATGAGTTTATAACTATTTTTTCTGATCATGCGGGCATTACCGTATTCGCAAATGATTTTGTCACGCCAGCTATTCGAGTTGCTACCGCGCAGGTGTGAAAGGTATGACCTACCGGGAGAATTTATCTTCTTTGCTGTTGAAGCATCTGGGAGAGCGTTGGCTGCCTCCAGCAGAGTGGCGAATAGATCGCAATGATTGACGAGCGTCTCAGATTCAAGACCAAAGGGAATTCCGCCATTGGGCCAGGACAAAGTGCATGGAACACGGATGGACTCCTCAAGAAAGTTCTGTGGCATGGTAGCGTTGCCTTTCTCCCACATGCCGTGTTGCCCGGCATTCAAACCATGATCGCTGGTATAAACAACCAAAGTATCGTCAAGCTCACCGATGGACTCAAGATGGTCTAATATCCGGCCAACCTGACGATCAATCGAAGATGCAGCCGCGTAATACTGCACCCGTTTTGCATGTTCGATTTTCGGGTCTGTTGATACAGGATTTGATGCAGTACCGTGGACGAGTAAAAAGCTCTCGTCAGGAATATCACGAAAAGTGGCGTTGTTGTAACCAGACACTAAGTCGTCCGGCATATCGCTGTGCGGGGCGTGTGTGTCTGTATAGCCGACAAACAAGAAGAAAGGCTGCTTGTTGTTTTTAGTGCCTGCGTAGTGGGCTTTCAGAAAATCAAGCGCTCTTTCCGTGAAGAAGGGCGACTGGAAACCATCTACGGTTAACTGTTTGCCATTATCTGAAAAAGACTGCTTGCCCTTGTGTGGATATTGATTGACCCAATAGCTGAACCAGTAGTTGAAGCCGGGGTGCGGTACGTGCTCCTCGCCGCAATGCCACTTCCCAACCAGCCCGGTGTTGTAGCCAGCATCTTTTAGAAGACTGGAAATTAATATCTCACCTTGCAACCAGTTGTATGCATAAGCTTGTTTTGTCTCTTCGATCCAGTCGTGAATACCGTGTTGGGATGGCATGCGCCCTGTGAAAAAACTGGCCCGTGCCGGGGAGCAAACAGGGCACGGAGTGAATGCATTTTGCATTCGCACACCCTTTTGAGCGATGCGGGCCATATTGGGTGTTAGCACTTCGGAATTGCCATAGGCTTTCTGCAACCACTGCGCGTGATCATCACTAAGAAAGACAAGAATGTTTGGTTGCGTAGCTTTCGAATGAGATGCTTTCTTGGACACTACGCCAGCCTGAGCGGGATGGAATGCTGAGGATGCTGTGATTGCTCCGATAGATTTAAGAACATCACGCCGTTTGATTTGCATTGTGGGTCACCATTAGAGAAATCCGTATTGAGTTGTTCGTGTGTGTTTTAAATGATGATCTAAATATATTGTTCTATATGGTGTCGTGTAAATTTGCAGGTCATATTAGCGTTTGGATAATGGCAACTCGGCGAATAATTAGGTTTTTTGTCCTAGCAATCGGTGAAAAATATCAATAAAAATAAAGAATTAATAAATATTTCTAGACACTTTGATGCTTAGTTGATATGTTTTTGCTTACCCGGACCCAAGAGTAAACCCAAACACGATACTAGCAACTGTACCAATGTCTTCGCCCTGATTCATTTCTGCAGAAAACAAAAAATAAAAATCATTAGGAGACGCCATGAATAATTTCTTGCGCGCAGCACTCACCTTTGTAGTAATTTTTGCTCTAGTAATGCCAGCCAACGCGGCCATTACGGGTACCATCTCCGGTATCATCACAGACCCAACCGGTGCAGCAGTCCAGGGCGCAACGGTAGTGGCAACCAACCAAGACACGGGAATCAAGCAGACACTGGTAACAGACACCAAGGGATTCTATAGCTTTACATCGCTTGATGTGGGTACATATACGGTCACGGCGACCGGGCAGGGATTTGAAACCTATCGGGTAACAGGAATTAAAGTTGATGCGAACTCTTCATTACGCGCTGACGTAAAGCTAAAAATAGGCTCCGCAGGAACGACAAGCATTGTTGTTTCGAGTAACGCGGTGCAGGTGGAAACACAGAGCACACAGGTTGGCGAGGTGATTGACAGTGCAAGAATGACGTCTGTGCCGCTGAATGGCAGGTCCTACACTGACCTGCTGGCATTGCAGCCGGGTGTATCACCCTACAACGGGACTACTGAATCAAACCCAAATGTATCGGGTGATTTGAATCCGGGCAACGTGTCAATCAATGGCGGTCGTGAAGCGTCGAACGGTTTTATGGTCAACGGCGGTGATGTGAACGATGGTGTGGAGAATGGCGCTGCGATTATTCCGAACCTCGACTCTATTTCTGAGTTCAGAATTATCACGAATAATTTTGATGCTGAGTATGGCAACTTCAGCGGTGGCCAAGTGAATGTGGTCACTAAAAGTGGAACGAATCTATTCCATGGTTCGGGATTTGAATTCTTCCGCAATACAGTTCTTGATGCGGCTAACTACTATGCCCAAAACCAGCGCGGTGCGTTCAACCAAAATATTTATGGTGGAACTTTTGGCGGGCCAATCAAGAAGGACAAGGTGTTCGTATTCGGGGATTTTCAGGGGACGAACCAGACAGTTGGTGCGACACAGAACTTTCCGGTTTATTCAACAGCCGATCTGACGGGTAATTTGTCAGACCAGGAATCGAATCTGACCGGGACAGTTGGCAGCACGGGCTGGGCAACATATCTAACGAACAAACTTGGATACGCGGTCACGCAAGGAGAGCCTTATTACACTACAGGCTGTACTAGTAGTACCCAGTGTGTTCTGCCGAATGGAATTATTCCAACATCGGCCATGGACCCAGCAGCAAAGGGAATGTTGAAATATATTCCTGCGCCGAACACAACTGAGAGCGGCTCGCCATACTATGAAACATCGGCTTATTCTCAGACTTTGACAGATAGAAAAGAAGCGGGTCGAGTTGATGCCAATACGCAGTTCGGTAATTTCTTTGCCTACTACTTTTTGGACAATGATAGTTTTAATAATCCCTATGCTGGTGGTGCGGTACCGGGTTTTGCTGGCATAACCACCAGTCGGGCGCAAATGGCAAACTTGGGCTTGACGACCATTGGTAAGAGTAATGCGGTGAATACGTTCCGTTTTACTTATATGCGTAGTGCGAACCACACGAATGAGCCAACAGGTGCTGCCGTACAACTGTCATCATTAGGTTTCAACACATCCTTAGGTGCGAGTGGTGGCATCAACACAGTGAACCCATCACTGGCAGGTGTGCCTAATGTAAACTTCAACAACTTTGGGTTTGGTAATCCAATTGAGACTCAGGGCAAGTATGACAACACGTTTCAGTGGCTGGACAACTATATGAAGGTAGTTGGGACGCATACGATCCAGTTTGGTGGCAACTACCACTATGACCAGATCATGGAGCGCAACAACTATGCGACCAATGGTTCCTTCAGTTTCAACGGTACTGAGACGGGACTTGATCTGGCCGACTATATGTTGGGTGATGTTTCAGAAATTGGTGGCTTTATTCAGGCGACACTACAACTGCTAGACACTCGCAGCAACTATATTGGAGCGTATGTTGAGGACTCCTGGAGGGCAAAGCCAAACTTAACTCTGAATTATGGTTTGCGCTATGAGATCATCACGCCCTGGTATGACGCGACAAACAAGCTTGAGACAGCAAAAGCAGGTGTTCAATCGGTGGTATTTCCGGGTGCGCCGGAGGGGTATTTAGTGCCGGGTGATCCTGGAGTGCCGAGAACACTTGCTCCGATACGTTATACAAACTTTGCACCACGCTTCGGATTTGCGTACGCACCAAAAGAGACGGACTGGTTGGGCAAATTTCTGGGTGGGGATAAGACAAGCATCCGCGGTGGATTTGGCATGTTCTATACGAACATTCAGGATGAGTCTGGATTCATTGAAGTTGGTGATGCACCTTATGGCGATTTCTACTCCAGCTCCTATCCGGTGCTGTTATCAAGTCCATATATTGATGTAGCGAATTTGCAGACCCTGCCAAGTCCGTTTCCGTTCACATTCCCTGCAACCAATGTGTCTAAGACAAACCCTGATACAAACTTTAATTGGGCAAGTGTTGAACCCATTGCTGGATCAGCACTGCTAAACACCAACGATAAGATACCTTATCTGGAAACCTACTTTTTAGGGATACAACGGGAGCTGGCCAAGGACACTGTTTTCAGCGCAAATTATGTTGGTAGCCAGGGCCGCCATCTTATGACATTTGAGGAGGCAAATCCGGGTAATCCAACTCTTTGCCTGTCACTGAATGCAGCTACGCTGGCAAATGGACAGACCCCATGCGGTCCGTATGGTGAGCAAAATGTTTATACGTTGGCAAATGGTTCAACAGTGCAGGGTACGCGTACACCTTTTGGCATTGCATTAGGCAGTAATGGTTTTATGTCGAGTTTTGGGACATCGAACTACAACTCACTTCAGTTGAACCTAAAACATACCAGCAAGATGTGGGATGTTTTGTTTGGCTATACGTACGGTCGCTCATTTGATAATTCTTCTGGACTGACTGACGTAACCAATGTGATCAATCCGAGACTTAGCTATGGACTTTCAAACTATGATTACACGCAGTACTTTGTAGGCAGCTACACAGTGCAACTACCGTTTGACCGGCTTGTCCCAGAGCATTGGGAGAAGCTGGCAACAGGTGGCTGGTCTTTCTCGGGCATAACAAAGCTGGCGACAGGACTCCCAGTGGACATTTCTGAGAATGATGACCACTCGTTGTTGGGTACAGGTGGTGTTGACCAGCCCAACTACACACCGGGCCACTTGAATGGGACCCATAATCCAAGACTAGGACTGCCGTATTTCAATACGAATCTATTTTCATTGGAGGCGATTGGCCAAGTCGGCGACTCGCATCGCAGGTTCTTCTCTGGCCCAGGACTGGATAACACCGATGTGGCGTTGCTGCGTGATTTCCATATCCACGGCAGCAACACTGCACAGTTCCGTGCGGAGGCATTCAATGTGTTCAACCACGCGCAATTCAACAATCCAGGTGGTAATATTTCCAACTCCTCTACATTTGGAATTGTGACATCGGCAAATTCACCACGAATTCTGCAACTCGCAGCGAAGTATCAGTTCTAAAAAATGGTCTACTTATGACGCAATAATGATCAGCATTGAGGCATGTATCCAAAATTCAATTTGGATGCATGCCTTAGTTGTTCGATGACTATTTATTGCAAAGCAGCGATTTGTGTATGAACAGCATTTTAAGTTCAGTGGGGACAACAATGGTTCTGAGAGATGTTGATGTAAAGAAGCGTGCAAGCGGAATTACTTTTTGTTGCGCATTGCTGATGGCATTTATAGTGTCGTCATTGGTGGCGCAGAGCGAAATCAAGCCCACCTGTACTGTGAACCCGGTTGATTACTTGGGATGGAAGGCGGAGGAGCTGGCAAATCAGTGGGTAAAGCTGGAAATTGTTCCGCAACTGGGTGGTCGCCTGATGCAGGTGACATTTGGCAGTCATGATTATCTTTTTATCAATACGCAATTGAAGGGACAGGTGATTCCACCCGAAACGGCGGGACACCATTGGAACAATTATGGTGGTGACAAGATATGGCCCATGCCGGAGGGTGAGCAAGATGAACATCATTGGGCGGGTGCCGGGGGGGAGCCGCTGGACAATTCTCCCTTTGCACTTGAGGTGTTATCGCAGGGTACAAAATGCACAGTACGATTAACAGGGCCGGTTGATCCAGCGATAGGTCAGCAGTATATTCGCGAAATCAGCATTGGTGCGAGCTCGCCGGTAATTTCATTTCACGCGGTGATGAAGAACGTGACCGGATATCCGCAGACATGGTCGGAGCAATCGGTGTCTGAATATAACGCTGCTGCGCCGGATGATGCGAACCATTTCAATCCGAAATTTTGGGGGCTGACCCCGTCGAACCCTGCGAGTGTTTATTTGAATGGGTATCAAGTGCGCAGCGGTCAGTCAGAGAACCCGAGTTATTCCATCAGCGATGGAATGTTTTGGTTGCATTGGGGGAGCAATGGCGGTGAGGTATGGGTGGATTCGCCAGCGGGCTGGCTGGCGGTGGTGGATGGGACGACCGGATATAGCATGGTGGAGCGGGCCCATTATCAGCCGACGGCGACGTATCCTGGGAAGGCGACCATGCTGTTCTACACAACCGGGGACCACACCCACAGCAGCTCGGCAACTCCGCATGAAGGGCCACCGATCTACTATATGGAAGCAGAAGTGAACAGCCCGATGATTGAACTGAGGCCGGGCGAAAGCTATGCGATGGACACGCAGTGGTATCCGACGCGCATGGGGGAAGACTTCAAGACGACGACATACAGCGGGGTAGTGGGGCAGGCTTTGTCGGCTGCGGGCACTGCGGCGGGGCTGGTGCTGACGGGCGAGTTCGGAGTATTTTATGAGGGCAGCCTGGTTGCGCACTATTACAGCCGGGGTGGTGAGGCACTGGGCACGGCCAAGCTGAATGAAGTAAAGCCGACGGAGCTGGTGAAGTTGAATACAACGGTGCAAGCACCGGAAGGGACGGCGCGGGTCTCGCTCCATGTGGTAGATGGTGCGGGAACTGATCGTGGGCCGCTGGGGGAGACATTTGTGAATCCACCACCGCCGCCTGATGACAGATCACAATGGTAGGCAAAGATTACCGATTGAATTTTGATGACAGGAAAATCTTATTCAAGAGAGCACCTTATTTCCAGAAAGCAGCATGGAGAATAAGACAGATGAGGTTGATTCGGCTGATGAAGATGATGGCAGTGTTCATCCTTATTTTTCTGCTTGCTGACAAGGCCACGGTAGCACAGGCCGCAGCGAAGAGAGGGGACGCGGGAGCGCAGTTGTTCGGTGACAACTGTGCCTACTGCCATGGCGCGGATGGCAATGGTGGCAGGGGCCCTGCGATTGCGACACATCCCCGAGTGATAGCGATGACGGACGAGGAATTGATCAACATTGTTCACAATGGAGCAGGGAATGGGGCGATGCCAGCGTTTCCTGATCTTGGTGATGTGCGAACACAGGCGGTGGTGCGGTACCTGCGCAAGCTCCAGGGAGTTAGCGGTGCCGTAGCCGGTGAGAAGCTGACCGGCGATGCAGTGGCGGGCAAGGCCGTTTACTTTGGCAAGGGGCAGTGTTCGAGCTGCCACATGGTGAATGGCGAGGGTGGATTTATCGCGCCAGACCTAACGACATACGGACAGAGCCGAGCAGCGAGTGAAGTGCTTCAGGCAATTTTGAAGCCGGATGCGCAACTTTCCCCGGGCGCAAAAGTCGTTGAGGTGAAGACCAAATCAGGAGTAAAGATAAGCGGTGTAGTGCGATCAGAGGACAACATCAATATAACGCTGTTGAGTGAGGACGGACGCTATCACTTTCTGACCAGGAGCAATCTGGCATCAGTCAATTTCACAGACCACTCGCTGAT
>Ga0116230_10008446_pt1 | contig 10153 bp, 9 predicted proteins | sample S1TSphfallax_3_FD_88678 | JGI IMG/M metagenome (GOLD analysis project Ga0116230, IMG submission 88678) | Host-associated microbial communities from peat moss isolated from Minnesota, USA - S1T2_Fd - Sphagnum fallax MG | ecosystem: Host-associated > Plants > Peat moss > Unclassified | place: USA...
CCCTTGAGGTCTAACCCAGCTAGGAGTTTATTTCCCCAATTACACTTTCTCGCTGGCTTACTTTTCGGGTTGTATCGCTGACAGAATCCTCGGTATTTCCGGGCACAATCTTCCAGACTGTTGCCCAATTGCCAAAACGCAGGATGCCATTGGGTCAAACCATCATCGGTCAATCAATTTTGGATGCAAGGATTTTAGATTTTAGATTAACCCCATACCGTCGATGTTGGGGCAAGAGGTAAGAAATTTTGGATTTTAGATTTTGGAAAAGTCCCACAAATGAATTTGGGGGCTTGAAACTTTTTGAGATTTCAGATGCAAGAATTTCTAATCCAAAATCCAAAATCTAAAATCTAAAATCGGATTAGGAATATTCACACAACGTTTTGGATCATCTCAGCCATAAGACCCCCCAATTCACTTAAAGGAACCAAATTATGAAACTTCCTAAGCAATCTCCTCCCATCAAGCGTCCCGATTTGATCCAGCCCCACGAAGCAGTAGATGTGGTTCACGGTAGCGTGGAAGAATTGGTCGATATTCGGATGAAATTGCTACACGGTGCTAACTACAACGATCCCGCCGGATTTCAGTACCGCAGCTATAATCAACTCAAATCTTCTGGCTGGGGTGGGTGGATGTCATCCGTAGGTTCCTATTTCTAATTCGCACTCAACAGTTATCAACTCACAACATAGAGATCGCAGGTATTTCTTCCTAATTGGCATAGGTTCGGGTTATGACTCAAACACAAGATATACTAAAAACGGCTGATTTCTGGACTTTTGCCTAGGCAAAAAAACTTTGCCTGTAACCTCAAGCGCGATTTTAAAAGTAAAGCGCCAAACCGTGCAGAGTATAACTCGGCTCCGGTGATGGTGCTGAGTTTTGATGGTCAGGAAGATCGGGTGGAATTGGGCAAACAACCCCAATTCCAACTGGAGGGAGCCTTGACCTTGGAGGCATGGATTTATCCCAGAGCCTATCTATCGAAATGGACCGGGATTATTTCTTGTATTTACGATACAGGCCAAACTGAAAGCGGTTATGGTTTACTGCTCGATGGCAAAACTGGGATACAAATGGGGCTGACTCCCAGTTCCACTAACCGCATCATTTATCTCAGTAGCAAAGCTCACTCCCTCCAGCTCAATCAATGGCAACATATCGCCGGCACCTTTGATGGGGAGCAGATGCGGGTGTATGTCGATGGGGTACTGCGGGCCAGCAAACAGGTTGCCAGCCCCGGCATTTGCCATCAGCCAGAGAATGATTTGCTCATCGGGATGTACCGCGATAATAACCAGACCTACGGCTTCCAGGGGATGATCACCGAGGTGCGGCTGTGGAATGTAGCGCGATCGCCAGCACAATTGTTAGCTAATTGGTGCCGTCGTCTCACGGGAACCGAACCGGGATTGGTGGGCTACTGGCAATTATACTCTGCACGGTTTGGCGCTTTACTTTTAAAATCGCCATTGAGGTTACAGGCAAAGTTTTTTTGCCCAGGCAAAAGTCCAGAAATCAGCCGTTTTTAGTATACAGGAAGGTACTGGGGCGGTCGCCCACGACAAAACCCGTCATGGCAATCATGGCACAATACAAGTCCATGCCATGTGGGAGGTATCAAATTTAGCATTTGATGCGAATTTGTCTACCCCCACGGATTCCTCTCCACCCGTTGCCACCCCGTCAGAACACCCCGTCTCCCCAGTTGTAAATCATAAAGGTATTGAAACAATGGCGAAAACAACTGCTCCATCTACTGCACATCGGACTCCCACCCCTGGTTACGGATCGGTCTTAAGTTTAGGTGACAATCACCAAGGCATCGTCGCAAGAAGTGCGGCGTTAAAACCCCAGGGACGATTCACCATTGAAGCGTGGATCTATCCCACGACTCATAAGGATAAGCAAGTGATTTTCAGTGAAGGAGAAAGCCTATTTTATGTCGAAAAAGGTGAACTGAAGTTTCAAAATGCTTCGAGCGAGATCGCCTCAGTTGGGGCGGGGATCACATCTGGCAACTGGTATCATGTAGCGGTGGCGCGGGGGGCGAAACATTCTTGGGGCAATACCAAACTCTACATCAATGGCAAACAAAACGACAATCAAGCAGTAATTTCCCCAGTCTTGACCGTTGGTAGCACCTATATAGGCAGTCAGCCCGATGTCACCGATTCTCGTTTTCAGGGCAAGTTACTAGAAATACGGGTTTGGCGCTTTGCCCGTCCTCAAGCTGATATTCAGACAAATATGACCTATTTCCTCACCGGACGGGAACTGGGGTTAGTGCGCTGCTGGACGGTGAATGAAGGCTTTGGCAACACCATCGGCGATCGCACCACGAACCACTCTGGTGGAACCATTATGGGTGATGCCACCTGGGAAGAAGGTGAAATTCCCATCAAAATCAATCTCAATGCTCAGGAACGACTAACGCGCTCCACTGGCTTGGAAGATTACAGCTACTGGTTTGGCGAAATGGCCAAAGAACAAAAAACCGAAGCCGAACCTTACTTTCGACGTGGGCGGATTTGGTCCTAAAGAATTTGGCATTGAGGGTGACATAGGAGAAGACGGAGAATTTCAGACGGAGATGATGGGGAGCTATTCAGAAAAACACCCAACCCCTGCTCCCAACTCGCTAATTCCCCATCCAAAATCTAAAGTTGTCACGGTCAGACCCACCGACTGAGTAAATCTCGACAACGGGATACCAACAACCAAACTAAACAAAAGGAAAAAACTCTCATGGATAAGCAAAACTTAATGCCCCAAGCAGCACAACCTGTTAACCGCATTACCACAGGGCAACTGCCCACCGAACTAGCTGAATTGTCGGAAGAAGCTCTGCAACTTCAGGGTGACCATGTCTTTAATAGTGCATCAGTACTACTGAGCAGCCGGAGCGGAGGGAGCAGCAGCACATGCACCACACCCCAGGGGAGTGGGACAAGTACACCCCAGGGGAGGTAGCGGCATGGAAAGCGAATGAGGAGGTAGCGGAATGGCTGGCGGCACATCCGGATTCTACTATCCGTTGTTCATATGACGGAGAAGACGCCGAATAGGTCCCACCTTTTCTACGTCTTCAAATTCCCTCAAATCTCCCTTTCTTCCCGTCCTGGAGCCTGGTTTGCCCGGATGAATTGAGCCACAATTACCTCCACGGGGGGTTTCGGATACCTGGCACCGGTTGGGGGAAGAATGAGGGCGTAGGGGGAGTGTTGTCTTTCCCACTCCCCTTGCCTCCCCTTTCAGGTGTAGGTTCTTGAGATTAGACCAATTTTTTGGGTTTTAGAACCAAAATCATAGTTTCTCCAGCAAGGACTGCCTCGTGCCTCCTGCGTCATCCGGCAAACAGAATCCAAAACATGATCAAAATCCCCCAAATTAAACCCCACTTCCGAGTTGAGATCGTTGAACCCAAAACCGTCTATTTACTGAGTGAATATGCCACCCACGCCCTGACGGGTGGCCTCTATTGCCAGATTCTACCCCTGCTGAACGGGCAACATACGCGAGAAGAAATCATGGAAAAACTCCATGGGCAAGTTCCCCGCGAACACCTCGATTATGTTCTTGATCGCCTGTATGAGAAAGGCTACCTTACTGATGGCGATCATAGCCTCACTCCCCAAGCTGCGGCCTTTTGGAGTCTGCTGAATATCGATGCACAACTGGTGAGCCATCGCCTACCCCAGACCCAGGTTTTTGTTACCAGCGTGGGCAGGGTTGATGCCCAACCCCTAATTGACGCATTGCAAAGGCTGGGCATTCCCGTGGGAGAGGGCAAACCAGATGACAGCATGGGGGTTCATTCCTTACAGGTTGTTCTCACCGATGACTATCTCCAGCCGGCACTGGGACAAATTAATCAGAATGCACTCCAAAACCAGCAGTCTTGGTTACTAGTAAAACCTCTTGGAGGCATACTCTGGTTTGGTTCCATCTTTACTCCAGGAGAAACAGGCTGCTGGGAATGTTTAGCCCATCGACTCAGTGGGAATCGGGAGGTGGAAACATCGGTGTTGCGACAACAGGGGAAGACGGGAGAAGAAAGGGGTTGTTTGCCGACGGCTGTTGCGAGTTTACCTTCGACAGCACAAACAGCGATGGCGCTGACAACCACCGAAGTTGCTAAATGGCTGGTGAAGCAGATGGTTCCGGAGGCGAGAATACAGACCTTAGCGGGGAAAATCATCACCCTCGATCAGCTCAACTTCACCCTGAAAACCCACTCCCTCACCCAACGTCCCCAATGTCCTGCCTGTGGTAATCCCGATTTAGTTAGTCAACAGGTTAAAAGTGCCATCACCCTCACCAGCCGCAAAAAGCTATTTACCCAAGATGGGGGACACCGTGCTTTTACCCCAGAGCAAATCGTACAACGTTACGAACATTTAATCAGCCCCATTACCGGTGTAGTTAGTGAACTGGTGCGAAGATCCGACCCGAATAATCCCGTCATCCATACCTACAGCGCCACCCATGCCTTTGGCACGTCTACGAATCTTCACCGACTGCGAAAATCCCTAGGACACAAAAGCGGGGGTAAGGGCAAAAGCGATAGCCAATCCAGAGCCAGTGGATTTTGTGAAGCCATCGAACGCTATTCCGGCATCTATCAAGGGGACGAACCGAAAATTAGGGCGACATTAGCTGAATTAGGTGCTCAAGCCATTCATCCACGAGAGTGTTTGCTGTTTAGCAAGACGCAGTATCAAAACCGGGAGGAATTGAATCAAAAGGCGATGGTCGATCACGATTGGATTCCTCAACCCTTTGACGCAACCCAAACCATTGACTGGACTCCCCTTTGGTCATTAACGGAGCAAACCCACAAATACCTTCCCACTGCCTTCTGTTACTACAACTACAAATTGCCCAAAGAACATCGCTTTTGTGCTGCTGACTCCAACGGCAACGCCGCCGGCGGCACCTTAGAAGATGCCATTCTTCAGGGATTTTTGGAACTGGTGGAACGGGATAGTGTGGCAATGTGGTGGTATAATCGCCTATGGCGCCCAACGGTAGACCTAGCCAGTTTCGCCGATCCCTATCTATTAGAACTGCAAGATTGGTATCACAGTCAGCAACGGGAACTATGGGTACTCGATTTGACCACTGACTTAAATATTCCCGCCTTTGCCGCCCTCTCTCGTCACCTAGGCGGCACCGAAGAACGAATTGTCGCTGGCTACGGAGCGCATTTTGACCCGAAAATTGCCATTTCCCGCGCCGTTACCGAAGTCAATCAAATTGGTTGCAATATTGATGAGCAAGATTATTCAGCGAACCCAGATTCAGCCCTCCATTACTGGTTTACCCAAGGGACCTTAGCTAATCAACCCTATCTCGCTCCCTGTATACAGACTCCCCCCAAACAGTACACAGATTACCCGCAACAATGGAGCGACGATATTAAGCAAGATGTCCTAACCTGTGTGGAAATCGCCAGGACAGCGGGGTTGGAAATGCTGGTACTCAACCAAACTCGCCCTGATATTGGTTTACCCGTTGTGAAAGTGATTGTCCCCGGTTTACGTCACTTTTGGTCACGATTCGGAGCAGGACGACTGTATGATGTGCCGGTAAAACTTGGGTGGCTCTCTGCACCTTTAACTGAAGACCAAATGAACCCCATGCCCATGGTATTTTAAAATGTCTGATTCCTTTACCCTGTCCTTCCGTCCTGAAATCTCCCTCACTACGGTTGGTGAGCAACTAACTCTAAAATTTGCTGCTCATCACTTCACTTTGGATAACCCAAAACCTGGTTTACGCAGTGCCCTGGAACACCTTCAACATTCCAACCTTACAGTTACTCAACTCACCGATTTAGTGATGGAAGCCGATGGTGTTGAAAACGGTTTAAGCTTTGAAACCGAGTTGCAAAAACTGATTCACCTAGGCTGGATTTGTCATTCGGTTTTACCCCTGGCAACGGCGATGCCGATCATGGAGAATTATCAATTAGTTGCTCCGGTTTTTGATGGGGAGCAGCCCTTTACTTTATCTCGCTTTGCCTTTCTGCACCAAGAAAATCAACAATTCGTCTTAGAATCTCCCTTATCCAAGGCGAAAATTATTCTGCTAGATTGGCGTGCTACTGCCTTAATTGCGAAACTGGCTCAACTTGATTCGTCATTTACTTTTGAAACTTTAGCAGATTCACTGATTGATGCAGAAATAGGGCGATCGCTCATGCAGTTGCTCATGGCGACGGAGATGATCGCCCTCAAAGTAGAGAGTAAGGCTTTAAGCCAATGGCAATTTCATAATCTTCTGTTTCATCGGCAAACGCGCTCAAACCGCTTCGATGATCCGCATAAGATGCAAATACCGCGCTTCGATGATCATGGGAAATTTCCCATTGTCAAACCCCCCATGAGCGATCGCGTAATTTCCTTAGAAAAACCGGATCTCCAGGAATTATTATACAGTGATATCTCCTTAACTGCGGCAATTGAATCCAGACTATCGATTCGTGAGTACGATGACCAACCAATCACCCTGCACCAGTTAGGAGAATTTCTCTATCGCTGTGCCAGAGTCAAAGAGGTTTACACCCTTGATGAGGATATGATGAACATTGGCGAATGTACAAGACGTCCCTATCCCGCTGGTGGTGCTTTATACGAGTTAGAAATTTATCCGGTGATTAATCGCTGTCGGGGACTAGATGCAGGATTATACCACTATCAACCACTATCTCATACTTTGTCTGCCATCGCCGATGACAATCCAGAGGTGGAAGCTTTAATGTTCGATGCTTGGAAAGCAACGGGAATGCAAGATGTTCCCCAAGTGCTTTTAATTATTACCGCCCGATTTGGACGGTTGTTCTGGAAATATCATGGCATTGGTTACGGCTTAATTTTAAAACATATTGGGGTTTTATATCAAACATTTTATCTGGTCGCCACTGCCATGAAATTAGCTCCCAGTGCGATCGGTGCAGGTAACTCCGAACAGTTCGGTAACATCGCCCATCTCAACCCTGATGAAGAAGCTTCCGTTGGCGAATTTATTTTAGGTTCAATCAAACAAAACAACAACCAGCCTTCCACTGATAACTGATACTTCTCCACCAGAGGTTATGCCCAGTACAAATAACTAATAACTAATAACTATCATATGCCAGACCTGAATACCATTCCCGGTTTTACTGCCCTACAAGCCCTTACCCTCGGCGATCCTCGCATCAAAATTGCCGTGTTAGATGGCCCTGCCGATCTTGATCGCGCCTGTTTTCGGGGTGCTAATTTGACTAAAGCCACAACCTATTGGCAAACCGACTTAGAGCCAATTGAGCCGATTTATATTCAACGGGAACTTCAAATTAGGAAGTTGGGGGACAAAAAAAAGGCTTTAAAGAAAGCATTGAAGCAGGAGACAGCATTAGAGAGTCAAGCCAAGGCAGAGGGAACTGACAAGTCAGCAATTACACACCATCCCATTGCCACTATCTTCAATGCTGTATTAGAAAACACGGAAGCATCGTTACTAGAACAATATCGCCAGTTAAAAGACTCCCAGCAACATCTCAAACCAGATATCGACTACAACGCAGAAATTGAAGCCCTAGAAGCAGAGATCAAAGCCCTGCAAGAATCCATTCCCCAGCCAGTGCAGGAACGCCTTAATGGGATATTTCATGCAACAGGCATCTTTGGCACGATGTTTGGGCAACCAGGCTCCCCAGTGGAAGGTGTTGCTCCCCACTGCACCGCCATCAATATTCCCCTCTTTGAAACCCCAACCGGCGATGAAGCCCTCTCTCCCCTCAACCTTGCCCATGCCTTTAACCTGGCTTTGGCACTGGGTGTAAATATTATTCACTGTGCCGCCTGTCATCCCACTCAAACTGGGTTTGCCCACGAAATGATCCAGAAAGCGGTAAAACAGTGCCAAGACAATAATATTCTCATTGTCGCTCCGTCAGGCAACAACAAAGGCGAATGGTTTTGTGCTCCGGCCATTTTGCCCAACGTCCTGGCAGTGGGCATGATGAAAGACAATGGGCAACCCGCCAATTACAGCAATTGGGGTGGACAGTACCAGAAACAGGGCATCCTCGCACCAGGGGAAAACATCCCTGCCGCCCAACCCAGCACCGATGAACCTGCTCGCCAAGAAGGAACCAGTTTGTCTGCCCCCTTAATAACTGGTATCTCTGCGTTACTGATGAGTGTACAACTGCAACGCGGCGAACAACCTAATGCGGAAGCTGTGCGGACAGCTTTACTCCATAGTGCCATTCCCTGTGACCCCACGGAAGTTGAAGAACCGGAACGCTGTTTAGTTGGTAAATTAAATATTCCCGGAGCCTATCAATTATTAACGGGGCAACCTTTACCTGGCATTCAAGTGAGTGCCTTTGTCCTGCCACAAATCATTCGTAATCCCATACCTGATGGTTCTAAATCTGCGGTAGTCAGATCCTCCCCACCTCCCCATGAGGTTCACGTCTCTGCCGCCACCCAACTTGCTACCGCCTCAGCCACAATTGCAGATATTCCCCCTACCTCCCTCACCCCCTCCACCATTACCCCCAGTGCTGTCACCAACCAAGTCTACGCCCTCGGCACCCTTGGCTACGATTTTGGCAGTGAAGCCCGCCGCGACACCTTTAAGCAGCACATGCCTGCGGTCAGTATCGATGGCGTCTTGATTCCCGCCAATCCCTACGATGCCCGCCAGATGGTGGATTACTTAGAACTCAGCCCCGCCGAAGGCAAATCCCTGATTTGGACGCTCAACCAAGAACTCACGCCTATTTATGCCCTAGAACCCCAAAAGGCTTTTGCTAGTGAAATCTATACTGTGTTTCAGATGTTACTTGCAGGACAAATTCAGCCCGCATCCAGCGATGATTATATTGAGCGAGTCAGCATTCCCGGTAATCTGACCAGTCGCACCGTCGAACTCTTTTCCGGTCAAGTTGTCCCAGTCCTCGCCCTCCCCAATATTCGCGGGATGTACGGTTGGCAAGTCAATTCCCTAGTAGAAGCAGCCGTTGCCACCGTCAGCCCCCAAGCCAGCGAACCTGACAATGTGAGAATGCGGCGCTCCCTGAAGAATTTTCTGCATCGCATTTACTACGACCTCCGCAACTTAGGACAGCTAGACCGCGATCGCGCCCTGAATTTTGCTGCTACCAATGCCTTTCAAGCCGCCTCTACTTTTGCTCAAGCCCTTGATACTGGTATGGGTCTCGATAGTATTGAAGTGGAAAAAAGCCCTTTCTGTCGTCTTCACAGCAATTGTTGGGATGTGAAACTCAAGTTTTTCGACCCGGAGAACAGCCGCCGTGCCAAAAAGATATATCGATTCACCATCGACGTTGCCAATATTATGCCCGTTACCTTGGGCACAGTGCGATCTTGGTCTGTGCCACGTTAGGAGACAGGGGAGGCAAAACTCTTCCCCTGCCTCCATTTCTCCATCTGCTTGCCTCAACCAAGAAATTCCTTAACCGAACCCATCGCCAAATTGCTATAGCTGAATATTTGGATACCCTGAGCGAGCTTTTAGCTAGGTTAGATAGTTTACAATCCTTTGCCGATTTATGCGATCGCCAGCACATTATGTCTTTTCTATTCCTACTAGTGTACTTACTTGTTCTGCATCTGTTTGTGCATACAATATTGCTGCTATTCCCTGGGCATACTGCTTAATTTCGGTGATTTCTTCTGGTGTCATGATTAGTACGTGATCTTTTTACTACTTTCCTCCCCTATTGTCTCATATTTTTCATCCACCACTTTTACTACCGCATGAGTAAATACTCCATTGCAAAGGTGACATACTCCTGTACTCGACAAAGGAGCAAGTACCTTATCTGTTAATCTTCAACATCTGGTTGCCGCCTTTTTGAAATTCATAGGCAACAGGTTGAAGCTTGACATTAAATCCTTGACTGGAAAACGTTTGAATGATTGGCTCAATATATGGTGATACTTTACAATCCAGTTTCAACAATGGAAAAACCCGAACCTCTCGAGAGATTGTCAGAAGAGATTGAATAGATGCGATGTGAAAATCGAGCGATAGCTGCTCAGAATAAAGAAAGAGTAAATGGGAACATACACATAACTCGAATTGATTATTAGCTAGTTCTAGATTTGGCAGAGATTGGGGTAAG
>Ga0116230_10008451_pt1 | contig 10151 bp, 11 predicted proteins | sample S1TSphfallax_3_FD_88678 | JGI IMG/M metagenome (GOLD analysis project Ga0116230, IMG submission 88678) | Host-associated microbial communities from peat moss isolated from Minnesota, USA - S1T2_Fd - Sphagnum fallax MG | ecosystem: Host-associated > Plants > Peat moss > Unclassified | place...
CGCCCGTTCTGCATCTGCCCTATGAGGCCGGCCCGCAACGGCTGTCGCTGGGCCTGACCGCGATCCCCGAAGCGGCATGGCTGGAGCGGGATGCCGAAACACCGCCCCAGATCGCCGAGCGCACCCGGCTGCTGGCGGAGCGCCGCGCCGATGTCCTGGCCGATACGCCCGGCGCGGAGGCGGCGTGCGCCGAGCTTCGCACCGTGCTCGCCGCTCACCTCGCGGTTCATTGGCCGGGCTGGGTCCAGCCTGCGACCGATCCGGCGGAGCATCCGCTGGCGGACATCTGCCCCTGGGCTGCCGAGGATTTCTGCCTCATCCGTCCGGCGCCGGAAGGGCCGCTGCTGATCGCCGCAATCCTCTGCTTCCCCAGCCGCTGGCGGCTCTCGGACAAGATCGGTCGCCCGCTGATGGCGATCCACAAGCCGGTGCCGACCTATGCGGAGACGCTCGGACGCCCGGTGGACCGTTTCATGGGCGCTATCAAGCCGGGACGGCTGGCGGTGCGCTACAACTGGTCGGTGCATGACGACCCCACCCTGTTCCAGCCGACCGGCCATGGGCGCGGGGATTTCGACCCCAGCATCACGCCGGAGAATGCCGGCGAGGCGCTCTGGCTGCGGGTGGAGCGGCAGACCTTCCGGTTGCTCCCGGAGAGTGGCGTCGTCGTCTTCGGCATCCGCACGCATGTGACGCCACTGGCCGAGGTCGTGGCGCTCCCTGGTGAGGCGGGGCGGCTGGCCGCCGCCGTCCGTGGCGTGCCCGAAGAGCTGGAGCGCTATAAAAGTCTCATGCCATTCCGGGCGGCTCTGCTAGACTATCTCGATCGCAAAACGACGGAGGCGGTTGATGCGCGAGGTGACGGTCGCGGCGACGCAGATGGCGATCGGGTGGGATCTGCCGGCCAATCTTGATCGTGCGGAGCGGCTGGTGCGGCAGGCGCATGAGCGCGGCGCCCGCCTCATCCTGCTCAGCGAACTCTTCGCGACGCCCTATTTCTGCCAGGACCAGATCGCGGCTTTCTTCGACTTGGCGGCACCGTTCCAGAGCCACCCTCTGATCGCGCGTTTCGCGGCCCTGGCGCGGGAGCTGTCGGTTGTCCTCCCCATCAGTTTCTTCGAGCGTTCGGGGCCGACCTTCTACAACAGCGTCGTGGTGATCGACGCCGACGGCGCCATGCTGGGCACCTACCGCAAGAGCCATATCCCGGACGGGCCGGGCTATACCGAGAAATTCTACTTCTCCCCCGGCGATACCGGCTTCCGCGCCTGGGATACCGCCGTCGGCCGCATCGGCGTCGGCATCTGCTGGGACCAGTGGTTCCCCGAGGCGGCGCGGATCATGGCGCTGAAGGGCGCCGAGATCCTGCTCTACCCGACGGCGATCGGCTCCGAGCCGCATGACCCTGGGCTGGATTCCTCGGCGCATTGGCGCCGCGTGATGCAGGGCCATGCGGGGGCCAATATGATACCGGTGGTCGCCTCCAACCGCATCGGCCTGGAGGAGGGGCGGCACGGCACCTCGATGACGTTCTACGGCACCTCCTTCATCGCGGGGCCCACGGGCGAGATCGCGGCCGAGGCCGGCCGCACGGAGGAGGCGGTGCTGACCGCGACCTTCGATTTGGACGCGATCGGGCGGCAGCGCGCCGCTTGGGGCCTTTTCCGGGATCGCCGGCCCGATCTCTACCGCAGCCTGCTGACGCTCGACGGGCGGGAATAAGACTGGCGGGAGTATGACTGGCGGGAGTAACGCACGAGCGAAGTGATGCCGTTGTTGCAAACCGCGCCATCGGGTCGCCATCTTGGCGGCTGAGGCTCACTCCCCAGATAGCGGTCACCCTGCGTGAGGAGACAAGCATGGCGGATGCCGATCTTCGGCTCGCGTCCGGGACCGAGGGCGTGGCGCTTCCCACCGGCTATGACGGGCTGGCGATGGCGCTGCACTGGATCACGGCTTTGCTGGTCGTCACGCTGTTCGCTCTTGCCGAGATTTGGGGGTTCCTGCCGCGCGGCACCCCGCTGCGCCACGGGATGCAGTCGCTCCACGTTTCTCTCGGTCTGACGCTCGCCGTGGTCTTTTTGGTACGGCTGGTCTGGCGCAACACGGGCGCCCGCCGCGTGGCGCCGCTAATTGGCGGTGTTCAGCATGTCGCCGCGATGGTGATGCACTACGGGCTCTACGGGTTGCTGGCCGTGCAGATCGTGCTGGGTTTCCTGTTCCGCTGGGCGGAGGGACCGGTCGGGTTTTTCGGGCTCTTCGCCATTCCGTCGCCGCTGACCATCGGCAAGACCGCGCATCACGAGATCGCCTATCTGCACGACAAGGTGGCCTGGATCATCATCATCCTGGCGGGCGGACACGCGGTCATCGCGCTGGCGCATCATTACATCCTGCGGGATCGGGTCCTGCAGCGGATGCTGCCTCGATGGCTGATGCGGTAGACAAGCGATCACGGGCCGCGAGAAGGTGCCGTCACGAGCATTGGGGAATGCACCATGATCCATATCGTTGCCGTTCTGACCGCCAAGATGGGCCACCGGCCTGCCCTGGTCGCCGCCTTCCAGTCGATCGTGCCGGCCGTTCGTGAGGAGCCGGGCTGCATCGAGTATCAAGCTGTGATCGATCTCGACACCTCACCCGCCAAGTTCGGCGCCGACGCGATGGTGGTCATCGAGAAATGGCAGGATCAGGCGGCGCTCGATGTCCACAACGAGAGCGATACGCTGAAGGGCTTCCTGGAAAAGACCAAGCATGTGCTGGCCCAGGCGGAAATTTATCTCCTGCGGAACGTCTAAAGCCCCAGCTCCGTCAGGCCCGGGTGATCCTCGGGCCGCGGTCCCAGCGGCCAGCGGAACAGACGGTCGGACTCGGTGATGGGCACGTCGTTGATGCTCGCTTCCCGCCGCTGCATCAGCCCGTGGGCGTTGAACTCCCACTGCTCGTTGCCGTGGCTGCGGAACCAGTTGCCCGCCGCGTCATGCCATTCGTAGGCAAAGCGCGCCGCGATGCGGTTGTCCGTGAAGGCCCAGACGTCCTTTATCAGCCGGTATTCCAGTTCGCGCGCCCACTTGCGGGTGAGAAACTCAGCGATGGCGGCGCGGCCCTGGAAGAACTCCGACCGGTTCCGCCAGCGGCTGTCCGTCGTATAGGCAAGCGCCACCCGGCCGGGCTCGCGCGTGTTCCAGGCATTCTCCGCCCCGCGCGCCTTCTGGGCTGCGGTCTCGGTGGTGAAGGGCGGGAAGGGCGGCCGGCTCTCGGCATCAGACATAGCGGGTTCTCTCTGCGAGTTGCGCACGGAGCATACTAACGGCATGGCGCACGGTCGCCAGACGGATGGCGGTGCGATCGCCCGGAAAGATCTGCGCTTCGGCGCTGATGCCGCCGGGTGCGGCGAGGCCAAACCAGACCAGCCCCACGGGCTTTGCCGCCGTCCCGCCGCCGGGGCCCGCGACGCCGGTCACGGCAATGGCGAGATCCACATTGGCCGCGGTCCGGGCGCCCTCGGCCATCGCGCGCGCCACGGCCTCGCTCACCGCGCCCTCGGCGGCGATCGTCTCGGCCGGCACCCCGAGCATCCGCGTCTTGGCCGGGTTGGAATAGGTGACCGCGCCGCCGTCGACGACATCGGAGGAGCCGCCGATCGCCGTCAGCAGGCCCGCAATGAGGCCGCCGGTGCAGCTCTCGGCCGTCGTGATGCGCCAGCCCCGGGCGCGGGCGGCGGCGAGCAGCGCCTCGGCCTCCGCCAGCAAGTCCTGTGGAAACATGACCGCCTCCTATCCGAACAGCATGGGCTTCCAGAGCAGCAGCGCCCAGAGGATCACGGCGCCGGCCACGCCCGCAATCACGTCATCGGCCATGATGCCGAAGGGGGAGTTCATCCGGTCCGCCCAGCCGATCGGGCCCGGCTTGGTGATGTCGAGCAGCCGGAACAGGACGAAGGCGGCGGCGGCACCGATCCAGCTCAGATGGCCGAGCCCGAGCAGGGTGATCCATTGTCCGGCGACCTCGTCGATCACGACCCAGCCCGGATCGTCCGTTGCGCGCGCGGCGCGGATCGCCCAGATCCCGCCCGCCGCTGCGGCGATCGCCGCCAGCGCCAGCACGGCATGGCCGGCGAAGTGCAGTCCGGCGGCGCCGACGATGAGGGCGGCGGCCGACCCCGCCGTTCCGGGTGCCCAGGGGAAGAAGCCGATGCCGCCCGCGCTCGCGATGATGCGGCCGGCGGTCGCGCCCTGGGGTCGCACGGCGCTCAGTGCAGCCATGGCTGCAGCGGGTAAGGCAACGCCTGTCCTTCCTTGGCGCGGTAGATCGCGATGCCCTCCACGACGCGCTCGACATAGTTGCGGGTCTCGTCGAACGGAATGAGTTCGATCCAATCCAGCACATCCGGGCCGCCCGGCATCCGGAAGTCGCCGTTTTGCGCCAGCCATTCATCGACGCGGTTCGGTCCCGCGTTGTAGCCGGCAATGGCCAGCGGCAGGCAGTTGTCGAACCGCGCCAGGAGCCCGGCGAAGTAGGCGCTCCCGAGCGTCATGTTGATATCCGGATCCTCGGTGAGCTGCCCCTCGGAGAGGGCGACGCCCTGTTGCTGTGCCACGAGCCGCGCCGTGTCGGGCATCAGCTGCATGAGGCCGAGCGCACCGGCCGGACTCTCCGCCGCCACGTCGAAACTGCTCTCCTGCCGGATGAGGCCGAGCGTGACGGCTGGTTCGACGCCCGCGCTGGCCGGCGGCTGGACCGGGGTTGGCCAGCCGTCGGTCACCAGCATCGTGCCATGCAGGCCGGCGAGCCGGGCGATGAACACGGCGGCGGACGGCACCTGAAAGCCGAGCGCCAGATCCGCGGCCATCGCGAGGTCGGCCGGGTCGGGGGCGATGGTCCCGATATCGAGCAGGAAGGTCGCGGCGCGGCGCGGTTCGTTCCAGGCCACGAGGAAGGCGGCGGCGCGCGCGGTTTCGCGGCCCGCGAAGCCCAGCGCGTCGCCAGGGCTCCATCCCGGCGCGGGCGCGGCCAGGATGCGGGCGCTCAGGGCGCCGGGACTGTCGCCGAGGGCCAGCGCCGCGAGCTGGCCGTAGAAGGTGGTCGGCCAGCCCGCGGCGATCCTGTATTCCGCGGCCGCCTGCATGGCGTTGCCTTCGGCGGCGAGCGTGCGGGCCAGCCAGTAATGGGCGCGCGCCTGGGTGATGACGGCGGAGGAGAGTCCGGCGAGGGCGCGGAAATGCGGCTCGGCCTTGCCCGTATCATGCAGCAGCCGCAGCGCGATGAAGCCCGCGAGGAACTCCTCATCCCCGCGGTCGGCGGGCGCGGGCGGCTTGATGAGGTTGGCGAGGTCGTAGGCATGGGCCGCGTCGCCGTCCGCGAGCAGGGCGCGCACGAGGTGGGCGGCTTCGGTCCACAGGGCATGCTGCTGCACGGGCAGCCCGGCCGCCATGGCGGCATTGCCGCCGCTCAGCCAGAAGGCATAGGCATCGGGGTCGCTCGCGCTGCGGCGCAGGAATCTGGCAGCGGCCAGGAACAGGCCCGGATCCTGCTGGCGTGCCAGCGGCAGGGCGGCGAGCAGGGCCTCGCCATCCGGGTTGTTGCCGTTCAGCGCCACCCAGACCTCGGCTTCGGGCTGATCCGCTGACGAAAGCCGCGTGATCTGGGCCTCGGCCGCGGGGGAATCCGCCCTCGCGAGCGCCACGAAGCGCGCCCAGTCGTCGGCGGGCTGCAGCACGCTGCCCCACTGGCTCAGGAAGGCGCTGACATCCGACTGATCGGTGATGCCGGTGCCGGTCCAGGCCCGCCGCGCGGCCTCGGCCGCGTCCTTCGTGTCCTGGGCGGCCGCGAAGGCGGTGGCGCAGCGGAGCAGCGCGGGGGCACCCGCTGGCCAGCGCGACTGGCATTGCGCCAAAGCCGTCGCCTGGTCCGGCTCATCCGTCAGCGCCTGTTCCCAGCGCGTCTCCAGCAGGGCCTGCTGCGGCCAGTCGGGGCTGTCCTGCATGAACGCGGAGATCTCGGCGGCGCTGGCCTCGCCGCGCGTCAGCAGGCGGTAGTAGGTGACGACTTTCGCGGCCACCGGATCGGCGTATTGGGCCGCCATGGCATTCGCCTGGTCCCAGTCATGGGCGGCGACGGCATCCATCGGTGTCTCGTCCGGGGCTTGGGCCTGGGCTGCGGGGAGTCGGACGAGCAACAGCGAGAAGACGGCGAGCGTTATCAGAAGTCTCGTCACAGCCGGCCTAATCCTGTTGTGTAACGCCATCATCGCCCAACGCCAGCGGTTCGGAAAGGGCGAGGCACCATGCTCCCATTGCCTAATCATTGCGACGTCGTAGTGTAGCGCGGCCGCTGCGGACGAGGCGGCTGAGAAGGCGGGACTCCGGAAGCTTGCGACCCGCCGCCGCCGGTCCTACTTTCCGCGGTTCAAAGCACCCGGTCGCCCGCACCGTGCTCAGCTGAGGATACGACCATGTTCAAGGGCTCGCTCGTTGCCCTGATTACCCCGATGCGGGCCGACGGCACGGTTGACGAGGCCGCGCTGGAACGTTTCGTCGACTGGCAGATCGGCGAGGGCACGCATGGCCTGGTTCCCGTCGGCACCACCGGGGAATCGCCGACCCTCAGCCATGAGGAACACCGCCGCGTGGTCGAGATCACCATCGCGGTCGCCCGTGGGCGTGTGCCGGTGATCGCGGGCGCGGGCTCCAACAGCACGGCGGAAGCGATCGATCTTGCCCGCCACGCCCGCCGCGCAGGCGCCGATGCCGCCCTGGTGGTCACGCCCTACTACAACAAGCCGACCCAGGAAGGGCTCTACCTGCACTACAAGACCATTGCCGACAGCGCCGATATTCCAATCATTGTCTACAACGTGCCCGGTCGCAGCGTGGTCGATGTCAGCACCGAGACCATGGCCCGGCTCGCGAAACATCCGAATATCGTCGGCGTGAAGGACGCGACCGCAAACCTTAGCCGCCCGCTGCATGTCCGCCGCGCCTGTGGCGAGGATTTCTGCCAGCTCTCGGGGGAGGACCATACCGCGATCGCTCATCTCGCCTCCGGCGGCGTCGGCTGCATCAGCGTCACCGGCAACGTGGCGCCACGCCTGCTGAGCGCGATGCACACGGCCTGGCAGCGCGACGAGGTTGCCGAGGCGATCGCAATCCAGCACCGCTTGGTGCCGCTGCATGATGCGATGTTCGTCGAGACCAATCCCGGCCCGGTCAAATACGCCGCCCACCTGCTGGGCTTCGGCGTGGCTGATTGCCGCCTGCCCTTGGCGCCTGTGAGCGAGGCGACCCGCGCCCAGGTCCGGTCGGCGATGGTCGAGGTCGGTCTGCTCAACTGAGATGACTGACACCAAGACCAAATCAAAGTCAGGCCTCATCTCGCACGGCGTCGCGTCGCAGAACCGCAAGGCCCGGTTCGACTACACGATCAAGGAGACGGTCGAGGCCGGCATCGTGTTGAAGGGTGCCGAGGTGAAGTCCCTCCGGCACGGCCGGGCGACTCTCACCGAGGCCTGGGCCGGCGAGCGCGACGGGGAGCTGTGGCTGTTCAACGCCTATATCCCGGAATATCAGGCGGGCGTGCTCTCCCGGTTCGAGCCGCGGGCGCCGCGCAAGCTGCTGCTCAAGCACAAGCAGATCAACCAGTTGGCAGGTCAGGTGGCGCGCAACGGCATCACCCTGGTGCCCTTGCAGATCCATTTCAACGATCGCGGCCGTGCGAAGGTGCTGCTGGGCGTCGGTGAGGGCCGGCAGAAGGCCGACAAGCGCCATGCCGTGGCGGCGCGTGACTGGCAGCGGGACAAGGCCCGGCTGCTGCGCAACAAGGGATGACGGGTGACGCAAGACGGGGGCCGGCCAGGTGGACCGGCGTCTCTCCCTGGTCAGGGCTTGCGATCGCCGCGCTATCCTGCGTGGTCCTGGTAACCGTCTCAATCGCTTTCATCGACCGGCCGCTCGCCGAGCTCATGCACCGGCTGTTCCATCGCAGCCACTGGCTGCTGCCATTGGCGGGCATCGGGCAGGTCCCCAAGTCGCTCGCCGGCCCCGCCCTGATCGTCGCCGCCCTCGCCGCCTGGGCCGGGTGGCGGCCGGGCAGCCGCGGCTGGTCCGTCATCGCCTGTTCCGTGGCCGTCGTCATCGCGGGCTCGGCCAAGGACGTGCTGAAGGTGGCCTTCGGCCGCACCTGGCCGGAGACCTGGATCCTGAACAACCCATCTTTGATCGGGGACGGCGTCTATGGCTTCTCGCCCTTCCATGGCGGCGAGGGCTGGGCGTCCTTCCCCTCCGGCCATACCGCCGCCATCGGCGCGGTCGCCGGTGTCCTCTGGTGGCGGGCGCCCGGGCTTCGCTGGCTCTGGGCGCTGCTCGTGGCGGCCACGGCGGCCGGCCTCGTGGCCGACACCTACCATTTCCTCGGCGACGTCATCGCCGGCGGCTATCTCGGTTTCGCCTGCGGGCGCGCGACCTTGCTCATGCCCGCTCTCGCTCCCGCTCCCGCCGAACCCGTATCATGACCCTCCCCGGCATCGATGGCGCGACCGACCGGCTGCTGATGGCCGAGGCGATAGCCTTGGCGCGGGCGGCTCTCGGCACCACGGCGCCCAATCCGGCGGTGGGCTGCGTGGTCGCCCTGGGCGATCGCATCATCGGCCGTGGCGCGACGCAGCCCGGCGGCCGGCCACATGCCGAGGTCGTGGCCCTTGCCGATGCGGGCGAGGCGGCGCGCGGTGCCACGGCCTATGTGACGCTGGAGCCCTGCGCTCATCACGGGCGCACGCCGCCCTGCGCTGACGCGCTCATCGCCGCGGGCGTCGCGCGGGTGGTCGTCGCCCACGCGCATGACCCCGATCCACGGGTCCAGGGACGCGGCATTGTCCGCCTGCGCGATGCTGGCATCGTCGTTGAGACCGGCCTCATGGCTGAGCAAGCCGCATCCATTCTCGCCGGCTTCACCAAGACCGTGACGCAGGGCTTGCCCTGGGTGACGCTGAAGCTCGGCGTGACGCTCGACGGATGCATCGCGACCAGAACCGGTGAGAGCCGCTGGATCACGGGCCCGGCGGCGCGCGGCGTCGTCCAGCAGATGCGCGCCGAGCATGACGCGATCCTCGTCGGCATCGGCACGGTTCTGGCCGATGACCCCGGCCTGCGCTGCGGGCTGCCGGGCCTGGGCGATCGCCCGCGCTGGCGCGTCGTCGCGGACAGTCTTTTGCGCGCGCCGCTCGGCAGCCAAATCGTGCGCCAGGCGAGCACGCACCCCCTCATCCTTCTGGCCAGCCCGGACGCCCCGGCGGAGCGGGCACGCTTGCTGCGCGAGGCGGGCGTCACCATTCTCCACTCGGAGACCGAGCCATCCGGCCGGATCGACCTGAGGCGGGCGTTGCGGCGATTGAGCGAGATCGGGCTCACCTCCGTGCTCAGCGAGGGCGGCAGCCACATGGCGGGCGCGCTTCTGAAGGCCGGGCTGGTGGATCGGCTGGCTTGGCACCGCGCCCCGCTGCTGCTGGGCGATGCGGGCCTGCCGGCGCTGCAGGGCGTCGGCATCGAAAGGCTGGCAGACGCATTTCGCCTGCGTCTTTTGTCGCGGGAGGAGTATGCAGAGGACGTGCTGGAAACGTATGAAGTTTTATCGCCCACTTCTGGGCGTGAAATAGCCTCCGGGATTGCGCCTGCCGTGTCTTCTGGAACCTCTGCATGACCCATCTGCAGCCTATCCCTTCCCCGACCGAGCCGATGCTGGACTGCCATCCCCGCGTGCCGGTGATGATCCCGATCGGCCCGGCGGGCGTGCCGGCCGAGTTCATCGGCTTCGACGGGCTGGACGGGCTGGAGCATGTGGCGATCCGCTTCGCCGGCCGCCATCCGGACGGCTCGCGCCCGCCGCTGGTGCGGCTGCACTCGGAATGCCTCACCGGGGACATCTTCGCCTCGGCCCGCTGCGATTGCGGCCAGCAGCTCCATGAGGCGATCGAGCTGCTCTCCGAGGAGGGTGGCATTCTGCTCTATCTGCGGCAGGAGGGCCGGGGCATCGGGCTCTACGCCAAGCTCGACGCCTACCGGCTGCAGGACAAGGGCATCGACACCTATACCGCGAACCGCTGGCTCAACCTGCCGGAGGATGCCCGCAACTACACGGTCGGCGCGCGGATGCTGCAG
>Ga0116230_10008455_pt1 | contig 10147 bp, 3 predicted proteins | sample S1TSphfallax_3_FD_88678 | JGI IMG/M metagenome (GOLD analysis project Ga0116230, IMG submission 88678) | Host-associated microbial communities from peat moss isolated from Minnesota, USA - S1T2_Fd - Sphagnum fallax MG | ecosystem: Host-associated > Plants > Peat moss > Unclassified | place: USA...
GTTGTTGGTGGTGCCAATGGTGGCAACGCTGGATTTGCTGTCGGTGGAGCAATAATTTGTGGTGTCAAACTTGGGCTAAACCAGTAATCGGTTTCAGGTGTAAGCTTCATTGTTCCAGTGAACTGAGCAAACAAGAATGGCTGAACAGAAATTGCTGTAGTTGCTGCATTTTGAACAATAGACGGCACTTCAGTGTATGATAAAGAAATTGTTTTATCGTTTTCACTGTAAGCTGCTGAATTACTATTGAATACAAGATCCAAAGGAGTTTGAATCTTGAATGGTGACATTGTACCTTGCTGCAAATAGCAACGTAGATCTGTAGACAAATTATTAACGTAACTAAAATCACCAAAATCATCAGCGATAATTCCGTATTGTGGCTTTGGTGTAACACCGTCTTGATAAAGAGTAGATTCTGCTGCTGCTTGTTGTTCGAGAGCACTTAGAGTGCTGTAGTACTCAAGTTGAGTAATACGTGCATCCAAGCTACCAATATCTTTCATGGTGTAGCGCTTATTTTCAACATACTGTAGACCAATTTGTTCTACGTTTGGTGTATAAGCAGGAACACTCATGACATACAAAGTCATTGCATCTTGAGAATCAGCTGGAGTTACAGGGTACTGAGAAGGAACACCTTCGATAATTTGGAAAACTCCACCCTTGTTTAATACCAACTTATCAATACGAGGTAGGTAGAACTGATAACTCAACAAGAACGTGTTGTCTGGTTGTGGAAGTTCTAGACCATACAAGGCAAAGTTTGAAGTTAAGGTTGTAAGAGCATTTGCACGAGTCGGACGGAAATCAATAGAATCTCTCAAAGAGAATGTACCCTTTGCTGGAGAAGTGTAGTAAGGGATCAATCCAGAACTGTAAACGTTGCTAGAGTATGAGTCTGCATCGAAGAAACCATTGGCTGTTCCGTGCTGGAAAAACTGCAACATGACGACGGTTTGACCAGTTGGAGCATTAGCACCGGCCTTCAATGTCAAAGATGCATAGTCATAGTAATTGTCGTTTTGACCAGAGTTCAAATAATAGTTGTTAGTTATATCGATGGCATTTAATGCATTAGGAGCAAAACTTGTGTTACCAGAATCATAGACTTTAATAATATTGAATACGTCTGGAAGATATAGTGACTGACTTGCGCCTGGGGTCTTGGCAACTGCTGCTTTCGCTGTATCTGTATACCAAACATAACCATTAGCCAAATCGATATAGACGTTCGCTACAGATGTTCCTGTCAAACCAAGAACAGTACCATTGTTGTTTAGGTAACTATCGGTAGAAGCTAGAACAGTGTTTGAAGAATTACCGCGAAGAGTCTTAGAACGAACTACACTGGTTGCATTGTTTTGTTCACATGTATAATAGATGTCAGCTATAAATCCACTAGATGCAGAAGAGAACACAACAACTTCAGTTGGACTAATTTGATAGATACCATTACCGCTCGTGCCGCCATGGAAATTTCTATCCATTACCAAAATTTCACCGTTTGACAAATTGCTTGAAAGAGCATTTGTAACTTGAACGATAAAGTTAGCATTAGCACCAATATCAGTAAGGAAAGCACCACTAAAACCAAATGGGAATATTTGGCTTCCAGTCAAAGTTAAAGTGAAATTAGCATTACTAAATGATGCTTGATAGTAGCTTTGACGAGCGGTAAATGTTGAAGCTGTAATTGTACCTTGTGCAACGGGTGCCTGAGGTAATGGAAACACTAAGCAATTAAAGTTGGTGTCAGCAAGTACAGTGTTTCCTGTTGCAGTCTTACCAGCTGCTGCTATATCCATACATGCATCGTATGGAGTGGTTCCCGTTCCTTGTGTAGCGTAAGTATTTCCTGTTGTGCTTGGAGCGATAACAAGAGAATTCAAATCTTTGATACCGTAATTCAAGCTAACATTTGATGTGCTATTTGCTGCAATAGAAAGTGGTTGACTGAAAGTAGCGACGCCAGTTGCACTATTAAATGAAGAAATAACTCTATTATCAATATAAACACCAGTCGTTACCGTGACTAATACATTGGCTAATGCATTTGCAGCGATACCAATAAATGATGCACCCAAGTTAGCCGTTGTAGATGATCCTGATACAGCAGTCACAACGTTTGGTGTAATGTTCATGTTCAGAACATATGCGTAATAGTCACCGAGACCTAAAAATTCTATATCACGAATTTGACCAGTACCAATCTTAGTTGCGTTATATGTTCCATTAGATGCGTTGTTTATTGTGCCTGAAGTTACAACATGAAGATCAACGTTTTGAAAAGCTGCTACGTTAAATGATCCGCTGGTGTTACCAGGATGCAAATTGGTTACAGTAAGAATGTTACCAAATTCAGTTGAGAAACTGTAATCAGTAACAGTGTTTGTAGACAAAGCTTTGTCGGCGTAAAGCCTGGTTGGACCAACTGTTTCGTATTCAAAACCCTTAACAAAAGCTTCACCAGGAGAAACAATAACACTATACTGATTTGCATTGGCAGAGTTAATGTCAGTGGTTGCAATGAATGGCTTAACAACAAAGTCACCATTGGTATCGTATGTACGTTTTGCCAAAGTGTTGTTGATAGTGCCAAGTACAGGGTAATCAATTTGACTTGTGATCAAACCATTTTCAATTGTTACCAAATTGTAGAACGCGCTAGTATCTGTAGAACTAAAATCGCGATAACTCAATACAAGATCATATTGATAACGATCTGCGCCTGGAGCCTGATAGTTAAATGCACCTTGGGCAGGATCTAGCAACGTGGTGTCACTAGTAGATGTAATGATGTCTTCTTCAATTTGCAAACCAACATAGCAAGTTGGTGTATTGTTGCTTGAAGAAATAAGAATTGTGGTTGGCTCGATAGTTACGAAGTAACCACCGCTATAAAATATGCCATAGTTTATAGAAGCAACAGACGCTGGACTAGATGAATTTGCCGCAACTAATTGAGCCTGAGACTGAACACCGGTTGCGACTTGAATAACCTGATTATCTTCAAAAGTTGTACCTGTCAAATATTTGACGATGATAACAGGATTGACTTGAGTATCATCAATAGCTACGACATATGCTTTAACAGTTGTTGCACCGCTAGCATTAATAATAAGGGTGTTGTTGCCGTTAACAAAGAAATCTGAAAGATTAATATCAGTGTTGGCGTACTGTTGTTGAAGTTGAAGAGCAACTACTGTGCCGTCGAAAGAAACATGTCCACCAGTAACAGGGGAACCGTCCGCAAGAACGAATTGACCAAGTTGGCTAACTTGATTCTGAAGAATGCTTTGAAGGAGACCTAATTCGCGTGACTGGACTGCTCGACCTGGACGGAAAAGCAATTGCATGTAATTTTCATCGATTTCGTAGGTAGAGTCGATAAAGTAAGGTGATACATTAAAAGCTATAGACATTTATTTTTCTCATTGGTTCTGCGACGCGCCCATTGAGCCTTAGCGTTGGCTCTCATTAATTCTATTTGTTCAGGGCTTCTCTTTCTTCCGGTCCAGTATTTAGACACAATTTCTCGTTGATATTCAGACTGTTTCTTTCCTGTGTTTCCAGCAACAATACTGGTATCTCCACGTTCCTTGCGACGGGCTAGTGCATCTCTACTCTTTTTACGAGTTTCAACTGTGGCACTAGGACGGGTTTTCCAAGCCTTTTTCATTGCTTCTCTAGTTTCTTTAGATAATTTCTTACCTTTGTTAGCTAGACTTTGAGATTGTCTAATGGCTTCAGTACTGGATATCATTCCTGACAAGCCTTTCCAAGCTACTTCATCTTGCCAATTTCCACACATAAGCCATAGCTCATAATGAGCATTAGCGTGATCGGAAACTGATAGCTCGATAAGATTAGATGGATCGTCCGTGCCACCCATATATTTTGGGATGATATGGTGCTTGTGCATCGTTTAGAAACTCATTATTAATCTTATTTCTTCAGTTTGTAACGGATACCTTTCAATAGGTGGAGTGTTTTCGACGTAAAGATCAACGCCTGAGAATGTTTCAACTTCCGGAGAAGTCAATGTAAACGCAGTCGTGGTGATATACGGTGTCGTATTTGTCGGTGCCCCATAAGACACACCACTAATAGGACTCTGTGGAATAAAACTTCCAGTTCCACCTAGATTATTTAGATGCAGTTCCTGGGTGCTTGTGTCGTACCAAACAACTGTTCCAAAGAAAGTTGCATTGGCTAGAACACCAGTAGACGGATTCTGATAGGCAATATCACCCATCTGGAAAATATTGGCGCTGACATTACCTGCAACCTGGATAGTCGTGGTCATATCATAATTGGTATTTGTGGCCACATTACCTGAATTATTAAGAATTGGATTCAAAATCAAGCTAAGCTGCCTGTATTTGAAATACTCTCCTGCCGCGTCTTCGGTTGGTATTGTGCCGTTTTCAGTATCTGAAAGAGTTGTGCTTATCATCAAAGTCGTAGCACCAAGCTCTAGGGCAGCATTAGAACCCCACCCACCTCTAGGACCAATCTTTACAGAGAAAGACGCCCCTGAACCATTAGCGCCGGTATTAGCGATCAAATTAGCCGTTGTGTAGCCTGAACCACCGTCTAGGACGTTAATAGCAAAGATTTGACCATTAGCGTTGACTTGAGCGGTAACATTTGCACCGGTTCCGTCTCCATAAAGAACCATAATTGGAGCACTGCAAGCAGCAATATTGGAGTTATATCCTCCACCAACATTAATAATATCGATGATATCGATTCGACCATCCGTTGCAGATTCTGTTACCAAGGCGTCTGAACCAACAGGCATCCAATTGGATGTGAGAAATAGTTTCTTTTGACCAGCAGACATGGTGTACAAATATTTCCACTTGTAGCCATCGTCCGTAATAATGTAAGGATCTGATGGGATAGAACCACCGACACTGATCAACGGCATTGAGTTAGAAACTGCACCACCATTGTTATCCAAACAAACGAACACTTGATCGTAAATGTTTCGAGCATAGAAATTGTATGCATAGCTAGGATAATTGTTTGCCCAATTTTCAATGCTACTGTTCGTATAAGTCCCACTGACGTTTGAATTAACAACCATGTATTGAGAATTGGAAATAGAAATGACTTCTTTCTGGACAGGGTAAGTGTAGATTCCGTCACCCTTAATATTAATAATATTGCCAATTTCAAAATCTTCGGTAAAAGTGGTTAAGTTAGTACCAATGATAATATTGCTGTTGCTGACATTTACTGTACCGTTAGCGGCTTCAACAGTTACATAGGTGTACATGTTGTTGCCGTTAGCAAAAGCAGTGTAATAAGTGTTAGAAGTCCAATCTGAACGTTGAACAACTAAACTTGCGCTTGAAATAGAAAGAAGTTTAAGGGCAACAAGATCACGATGAACCTTGTTTAAGTAATCGGTTGAATTATATGGAGTACCGATTTCAGTATCGTTATTTGCCCAAATGTAGCCGCGACCTATTCCCAAATAAACACTGTCACCAGTGACTCCACAGAGTTGGTTAATAGTATCTTGAGCTTGTTTTACTCGACCCTGAGTCGTTTGCAAAATTAGTGGTTGAAGAAGTGGTGTACTCATTAATATATCCTATTGAATTTCTTATTTAGACAGCTACGCTGGAGATAATTTGGTAGCTTGCATTGACGATATTTGGTTCGACAGCCATGAGAAGGTTTGAAGAGTTAGAAGCAAAAACAGTGTTAACTGTCAATTCATTGCTGGTTACTCCAACAACATTTGAATAAATTAATGTATTGGCTACGTTCAAAAGAACAATATCGGAAACAGCAATGTTGCCAATAAAATCTGTGTTAGTTGAAACAATAACATTAGATCCAGCTGTGACGCTAACCAAAAAGTCGTAAACAAATTGTGTATTAGATTCAAGGTTCAAACTCGTATTAGACACGACAGCAGTGATTAATTTAGTCTGAAGACGACGAGTAGTATCACTGGTATTGAATACAATCATGTCACCAGCAACCACATTGGCTGAACTGAATACTGTTCCAAAAGCGTTTAGGTTTGCAGTCAATGTGTTAGGAGTTACATTACCGGTTAATGGACTGATGTAAACGACGTTGCTTGAAGGTGCAGAAAATCCGCTCGCTGTTGCTGGAATTACGTAAGTTCCAAGCATAGACATACCGGCAGGATGTGCAAGTTGCATCAAAACGTTCTTGTAATCAGCCAAAGCTTTTTCTACAATAATTTGATAGCTATAATTGTGGTAAGTATTGGCATCTTGTATGTACTGATCAGCACTCAAAAAACCATCTGTGTTCAAATAGAAACCTGGATACTGAATCAAACCGTTCAAGAAAATTGCATTTGCCTTAGCCAAACCGTTTCCATAAGTTGTAATAGGTTGAGAAGCAAATGAGTTGATAGTCACATTGTAAAGACTTCCACTGGTTAGAGTCATCACGAGATTAGAATTTGAATTTATACCACCGCGATAATTATACAAACGAAGAACATTATCAGATGGGTTGTAACTATCTACGTATGCGGTGTAAGTAGCACTATTTGCATTACTTCCTTGATAAATAATTACATCATTTGCTGGGATTATATTTACAGGAAGAGAATTGATAACAACATCTTGGATACGTAATGAAACATTTGGTGCTGAAATATAATCAAATCCGCGATTAACCAAATCGAAATCTATGATTTGACCAATCTGGCTAACAGAAAGTTGAAGGTTAGCACCTTGACCAAATCCGTATGGAATCAAACGAGCATTAGATCCGGCAGAAGCATTTTGACTGTTAGTGCTGTTTGCAACGTAAAGACCAATGTTAGGTAAGCCAATATAACCACAACCTCTGTTAGTTACTATGACTTGAGTTATAGCACCACCAACAGTAATAAAATTGAAAGATGCATCGTATCCAATAGCAGTATTTGTGTATATTTTATCTGTAACGTTAGAGTAACCGGTACCACCATTTAAAACTTGTACAGCAGCAAACATACCAAGATCATCGATGTTTTGGAATGTAGCATTAGCAGCAGCGGAATGTGATGCTACAAGAGCATTAGTCAAATCCGTGTAATAAACGACTTCCATATTTGGAATAGGTACACGAGAATAACCGCCACCTCCTGCAATAACGTTCATCGTTAAAATAGGAGCAAATTCCAAATTAGCGTAAGTTAAAGCTTGGCCTATTTGTGTGTTAGCATTAGTATACGCACAGTTAGTAAATCCCCATGCGTTTCCGGCACCAGAAGAACCAAGTACCACATTAGCGTGGAATTCAATACAATCGATGTTTACATTGACGTATACTGCATTAGCCGTATCAATAGATGACACGATAGCTTGGGCACCAGCACCATTAGCGTCTCCAGGAGCATTGGTAAATGTCACAATAGTATTTGGGTTTTGACGATAGTCGTAACCACCGAAAGCGACATTGATTCCTGTGACAGAACCCGTTGAAACATTACCAACATAAGCGATAGCTTTTTGAGCAGATGAATCATTTGGTTCCAGACCACCTGTCAAAACAACAGGGTCACCAGTTACATACAACAAACCTTGGTTATGCGGATCGATAATAATATTAGAAAGAGCAGCGATAATCTTTTCTTCAAAAACAAGATTATTTCCATTGGCGTCTACCCCATAAACAACTTGAAGGCTTTCAAGGTCATCGAAAGGCTTTGTTATTTGTGATACGTATACCTCAACAATTTCAAAACCAAGGTTAGGATCAACTACTTTGTTTACAGATTCGATAACGCATTGCGCACCGCTGTTTGATCCAACACCGACACGCTGAACAAGTTCCTGAACTGGAAAATCCAGGTTACTAGTATCGAGAAGCAAACGAAGAGCTTGTGGAAGAGTCCACTTACCATCAGATAGTTTAAGAATATTGTCTTTAGGAAAATAGATGTCTGCGCTCTTTCCATACAAAACCTGAAACAAAAACTGAATAGATTGAGGTGTACCCTTTTGTGTATAAAATTGACGAGCAATTTTAATAAGTTTGCGTTCATCGAGAATAACATCATTTGGAAAATAAGGTAAAAAATCGTTGATAAAATATTGGATGAATTGATCAGTTGTTTGATCAACATCTTTATAATTTAATAGGTTTTTTGCCTGGTATACTGTGCTGTATCCGTTAGGAGTTGGCAAAACTTGAGTTTCAAGAAATTCATAATAAGCTTGCATGAATGCAACAAACGCAGGACTACCTTCTCTCACAAATTCTGGAAATTGTGATGATACGAACGTAGATACTGTGTTCGAAATTACATTTTGATCAAAGTAATTGCCCATTAGTTATTGTTCTCGTCGTTCAAAGAGACAGTGATAGCATTTGTATCTGTCGGATCGAGCGTCAAAATAATTTCATTGTTAGAACCAAAAGTAAGGTTCTGTGGTGGCACATAGATATTCAAAACTCCTAGTTGGTTGTTTATTCCAGTAGGATTAAAATTGTTTAGAGTAATAACACCATTTAAGTAGTCAATTGTTCCAGCATTTGGATTGATAATTACTTTGTTATTGTTTGTGTCGTAATAGTAAGTACGAAGAATACCGTATTGACCCTGAAGAACCGCAATAAACTCTGCACCTAATCCACCACCACCGCTGGCAGTCACTGTTGCAGTAGTATATTCAGAACCTGCATTATCGATAGTTACACTATTGACTACACCATTAACAATTGTAGCAATGACATTAGCACCAACACCGTCACCCGTAACCGTCAAAGTTGGTGCGCTCGTGTAACCTGAACCGGGTACTGTAATTAAAACCTGATCCAATCCAGAATAAGAATTAGGCGTTTCTTCAATGTATGCCTGACGAGCAACACCACCAGCATCATTAATAGTGAATGTTGGAGAAGTGTACAAATGAGCACTTGATGTTCCAGGTTGCAACTGACAACCAGTGTTCATCACATAAGTTTGAGATACAGACAACAATGGAATTAATTTCTTTTGAAGATAAACAGATGCTGTGGAAGACAACACAGAATTTTCAGAATCATCAACTGTTCTTAACAAACGAGATAGACGAAATTCTGAATTAAAAGTGTTCAAGTTTAAGTTGGCATAATTTTCAACTGCACTAATGATAGTGTTGATCAATTGTGTTTCAGTTAAAGTGGTCTGTGTAGAATCGTAATCAACATCAAATGAAAGATTTAAGAAGTTGTAATCGGCTTCAACAAACTCTGGAGTAACAGTCAATACACTAATAGGAGCGATAACACTTTGAGTCAAATATTGCTGTTGTTGAACAGTAATACCGTAACCGTTCTTAGGTTTAGCGGAAATAAAGACCTTACCGTACACAGGTGGATTAAGAGTTTCACCACCCCAAACAGTGACAGCATCAAAATATGGGTAGTTTTTGTTGATTAAGGCTACGTAGTCATTAATTGTAACGGCACGATTTTGCGCAATATAACTCTTAGGTGCTGAAAACTTGATAGAAGCCACATCTTCTATTGGTGTTCCACCGTAGCTAGATTGTACTGTAGTGACGTTTGAAGTAGATCCAGACAACAAAGCACTTTGAAGAGTAAATCCATCAAGATCATTAGCCGCATTGGCGCTTGTTGTGATATATGAAATAACAACAATGTTACCGTCTTGAAGAGCAGAGCCAATAATTCCATCACCAAAATAAATGTTGTAAGAGGCATTTGCGCCTTCTTCAATGAAGTAAACGTTTGAAGTGCCACTAACCGTAGTGAAATCTTCGGCCAAATTAAAATAAGTTTTATAAGTGTTAACCGTAGAAGTCTGAACAATAACTTGAAGAGTACTGGTATCAACATTAGCATCAACAATGTTAAAGCTAGCTGTCGGATTAGTTGAACTATCTGCAATGAATGTTTTGATTACAGGAGAACCTTCGGCAATCTGAACATTGTTAAAATAGAAAGTATTACCATCAACACCGGCTGTGGTGTCATCAAGTGTTACGAAATTATAAGAACTACCGTTTAACGCATCAGAAGAAAATTGACTGAAGCGAGGAAGTGTAAGAATTGAAGTGTTATCAGTATTAGAACGTGTTACAGCAACATTTACAGTAGCTTGAGCAGCAACAGCAGAACGAGGTGTGTAACCCAATGCCTTAGCATGAGA
>Ga0116230_10008456_pt1 | contig 10147 bp, 5 predicted proteins | sample S1TSphfallax_3_FD_88678 | JGI IMG/M metagenome (GOLD analysis project Ga0116230, IMG submission 88678) | Host-associated microbial communities from peat moss isolated from Minnesota, USA - S1T2_Fd - Sphagnum fallax MG | ecosystem: Host-associated > Plants > Peat moss > Unclassified | place: USA...
GGCCAGAAGTACGCGAGCCAGGGCCTGGTCATTCTCGGCCTGGCCGCGGATGACGCCGGCAAAACCGTTATCGCCAGCACGGCGAAGAAGAACGGGGTGACTTATCCCATTCTGCTGGCGGACGACAAGGTAGAAGAAGCGTATGGCGGGGTCGATTTTCTGCCGGAGACGTTTTATGTCGATCGCAGCGGCAAGGTGATGCTGGAAACGGCGGGGATTACCAGCGAGGACGGCGGCAAGGACGAGATCGAGGCGCACATCAAGAAGCTGGTCGAGAGCGGCCAATGAGGACGCTGCTGCTGGCGGTCGTGGTCGCGTTCGCTCCCGCAATGGCGCAGGAGCTGGGTTCGCTGGACAACATACCCGCGCGCAATCGACAGTATGTCAGCTTCGCGCCTCAGTCGCAGACCGTCGCGGCAGGGAAGCGCGCCATGTTGGAGCTGCACTTCCGCGTGAACGAGGGATTCCACGTCAACTCGCACACGCCGAAGTCCGATTTGCTGATTCCGACGCTGATGGAAGTTGAGCCGGGCGATGGCGTGAAGGTGGCCGAGCCGGTGTTTCCGGCGGGTTCGACGTATAGCTTCGACTTCGATCCGAAAGAGAAGCTGGATGTGTATCAAGGACCGTTTACGGTACAGGTTCCGGTGGTTGCAAGTGCCGGGGCGCATGAGATTCGTGGGACGCTGAAGTACCAGGCGTGCGATCATGCGGCGTGTTATCCACCGCGGGCGTTGCCGGTCGTGGTGGATTTTGTGGCGAAGTAAAGCTGCTTCAAATTTCCCGAAAGAAGGGTGTCGAGGGTGCCCCATGATCGGGCCGCGATAGCGGGCCTATCGTGGGGTGAGGCATTCACCGAGACAGAGATCATCCCCACGATCGCTCCCGTGAGGGTCTACCTCCTTTGGTTTGCCTGCTTCTTCTGGTTTTCGAGGAAGCGGCGGACGCGGTCGAGCGAGCGTGCCTTGCCGAAGACGACGAGGCTTTCGAGCAGCGGCGGCGAGGTGGTGCGTCCGGTGAGGATCGCGCGCAGCAGCATGAAGTTTTCCTTCACGCTCCATTCCTTTGCTGTGCCGACGCCGCGCAGCGTGGCGTCCAGCGATTCGACCGTCCATTCGGCTGGCTCCAGCGCCGTGAGGAGTTCGGCGGTGAAGGTGAGCGTCTCTTCCAGGGTGCGCTTCTTCGGCAGAAACTGTTCGAGCGGCGGGTTGACGTCGTCGCGGAAGAAGAAGTCGGCGAGGTCGCCGAACTCGCCAAGCGTTTCGATGCGGGTTTGGACGAGCGGCCCGATGGCGCGCAGGTATTCATCCGAGAAGAGCACGTTGCGAAGCTGGTGGAAGAACTCCTCGCCGGTCAGCTTGCGCAGATACTCGCCGTTGAGCCACTTCAGCTTGACCAGGTCGAAGACCGGTCCGCCGAGCGAGATGCGCTCGAAGACGAACTCCTGCAGCATTTTTTGGAGATCGAAGATCTCGACCTGCGAGTTTTTCTCCTCGTTGATCTTGCCGCCGGCCGGCATGCCTCCGCACATCAGTCCGAGGAAGTTCAGCATGGCGCCGGGCAGAAAACCCGCCTGCCGGTAGTAGATGAGCGAGACCGGATTCTTGCGCTTGGAGATCTTGCTCTTATCGATATTGCGCAGCAGCGGCATGTGCCAGAAGCGCGGGAGATCCCAGCCGAAGGCCTTGTAGAGCAGCACGTGCTTGGGCGTGGAGGAGATCCATTCCTCGGCGCGGATGACGTCGGTGACGCGCATCAGGTGGTCGTCGACGACGTTCGCGAGGTGATAGGTGGGGAAGCCGTCGGACTTGAGCAGGACCTGGTCGTCGACGTTGTTGTGCGAGAAGTTAATGTCGCCGCGGAGTTCGTCGCGGAAGGAAGTTTCGCCTTCGGCCGGGACTTTCAGGCGGATGACATAGCGCCGGCCTTCGGCGAGGTAGGCGTCGATTTGCTCCTGCGTGAGCTCGCGGTGGGCGCCGTTGTAGCGCGGCGGCAGCTTGGCGGCGAGTTGCGACTTGCGCATGGCTTCGAGTTCTTCGGCGGTCTCGAAGCTGCGGTAGGCGCTGCCGTTGTCGAGCAGGGTCTGAACGTGCTCGCGGTAGATTTCCGTGCGCTCCGATTGCCGATACGGGCCGTAGGGTCCGCCGATGTCGGGCCCTTCATCCCACGCGATGCCGAGCCAGCGGAGCGAGTCGAAGATCTCCTGTTCGGAGGTGGCGACGAAGCGTGCGCGGTCGGTGTCCTCGATGCGCAGGATGAACTGGCCGCCGCGCTGGCGCGCATAGATGAGGTTCAGCAGGCCGATGTAGGCGGTTCCAACATGGGGGTCGCCGGTGGGCGAGGGTGCGATGCGGACGCGGATGGGTGCGGATGTGGGCTGATCTGTCATATTTCTTCAACTACTCGATGGTATCAGGGCGGCACAGGCGCCGCGTTGTTCCAGGCATTCGCTTCGCTCCGAGGGCTTTCGCCGGCGCAGCTACAACTTTGCGCCTTCGACTTACCACGCGTGGCCCGCAACTTACAACTTAGGGTGGATTCTGATGCGGCTGCTTCGATGGTCGAATCGGTTTAGCTCGTCGCACCTAGCCATCAAACCCTTTGAGCGAAGAAACCCCTGCTTCCAGTGAGCGGTTCCCGATCCAGGCTACGAGTTCGGCCCGAAATTGCACTGACTGGATGGTTCCCACGATGAGTCTGCGTACACTTGCTGTCGGTTCTTCGAGAAAATTCTTGCTTCGCTGGGTTGCCTGCGCAGCGCTGTTGCCGGCAGCCGCCAATGCCCAGGGGGCGGGTTATTGGCATACCAGCGGAAGCACGATTCTCGACTCGAACAATAAGCAGGTGCGCATCGCGGGCGTAAATTGGTATGGCTTCGAGACGGGGACCGCCACGGTGAGCGGACTTACTGTTCAGGACTATAAATCCATCCTGACGAGCATCAAGGCGGAAGGCTACAATTCGATACGAATCCCTCTTTCGAGCCAGGTGATCGAGACGCCGGGCACGGACTTGGCCATCAACTACTCGAATGGAGCGGGCCCGATCAACACCGATCTGAAGGGCCTGAATTCCTTGCAGGTGCTGGATAAGATCGTCGACTATGCGGGCGCGCTCGGCCTGAAGATTATCCTCGATCATCACCGTTCGGACGCGGGTGCGAGCGCGGAAGGCAACGGGCTTTGGTACACCGCGGCGTACCCGGAATCCGCATGGATCGCGGACTGGGTCGCGCTGGCGAACCGATATGCGGGCAATCCGGCGGTGATCGGTTTCGATCTGCACAACGAGCCGCATCTGGCCGGAAGCGCCGGAGCGTGCTGGGATTGCGGCGGCGCGAGCGACTGGCATCTGGCCGCCGAGCGCGCCGGCAACGCCGTGCTCGGCGTGAACCCGAACCTGCTGATCTTCGTCGAGGGCGTCAACAACTACGGAAGCGATTGGACGTGGTGGGGCGGCAACCTGGAAGGAGTCGCTAAGTCTCCGGTGGTGCTTTCGGTGGCAAACCGCCTGGTCTATTCGGCGCATGACTATGGCCCGAGCGAGTCGTCGCAACCGTGGTTCAATAGCAGCACCACCTATGCAAGCCTGGTAGCTCAGTGGAATAAATCGTGGGCTTATATCAGCGAAGAAAAGATCGCGCCGGTGTGGATCGGCGAGTTCGGCACGACGAACAATGCTTCCGACCTCCAGAGCGCGGTTCCGGGCAGCCAGGGCCAGTGGTTTCAGAGCTTCATGCAATTTCTAGGCGCCAACGAAAATCTAAGTTGGAGCTACTGGGCGTTGAACGGCGAGGATAGCTACGGACTGCTTGATTTCAACTACGATCCCACGCCGGTCAGCGCGACCAAACAGGCTATGCTGGCCGCGGTGCAGATGCCGCTGACGACCGCGTCGACGGTGCCCGCCGCGCCCACCGGGCTGACGGCAACGGCGCTTTCCGTAAGCCAGGTGGCGCTGAAGTGGACGCCGATCGCGGCGAGCGGCGCGACCTACAATGTATATTTCGGCACCACGTCGGGCAGCACGGCTACGCTGCTCGCGAGCGGGCTGACGTCCGCGAGCTACCAGGCGAACAACCTGAACTGCTGCACACTGTATTACTTCACGGTGAAGGCGGTGTTCGGGGGCAATATGTCGGCCGCGTCGGCGCAGGTTTCGGCGCGGACGAGCACGCCGCCGGCGCCGGCCGCGCCCACCGGGCTGAACGCGGTGGCGGCTTCGACGACCCTGATCAACCTCGGGTGGGTGGCGAGCGCGACGGTCGGCGTGGCGTACACGGTTTACAGCGGGACGACCTCCTCCAGCCAGACGAACGTGGTTGCGAGCGGCATCACCGCGACCAGCGCCGCGGTTTCCGGGCTTACTCCTTCAACGAAGTATTACTTCGAGGTGAAGGCGACGAATCAGGGCGGCACGTCGGCGGCGTCGAATGTGGCGAGCGCGACGACCAAGGCCCCGACGGTTCCAGCGGCGCCGAGCGCGCTGACCGCCAAGCCGGTCTCGGCCACCGAGATCGACCTGAGCTGGACGGCGAGCGCGTCGACCGGCGTGACGTACAACGTGTACGGCAGCACGACGCCGGGCGGGACAGGATCGCTGTTGGGGAGCGGAAACGCCTCGACGACCTTCCAGGCCACGGGGTTGAAGGCCTCGACGACTTACTACTTCACCGTGCGCGCGGTTTCGAGCGGGTTGATCTCGTCGGCTTCGAACAGCGCATCGGCCACGACGCCGGCGCCGACCCAGGTTGCCTGCCACGTGGCGTACAACGCTTCGGACGACTGGGGAACCGGGTTTGTGGCGGCGATCTCGATCACCAATACGGGAACGGCGGCGTTGACTTCGTGGAAGCTGGCCTGGACTTACAGCGGCAATCAGCAGGTGACGCAGAGCTGGGACGGAAGCTTCACGCAGACCGGAGAGGCGCTGACCCTGACGAACGCGAGTTACAACGGGACGATCGCGCCGAACGCGACCAGCACCGGAATCGGCTTCCAGGCGACGTATACGGGGAAGAATGTTGCGCCTACGGTGTTTTACTTGAACGGAGTCGCTTGCAAGTAGCGGCGGGCGAAGCTTCTACTGTTCCGCGAATGGTTGGCTGTAAAAATATCAGGTCCGGACCTTGTCTTTCGAGGGGTCGGACTTTTGCGTTTCGAGAGCGACCCGTTTGGAGCCGCTGAAGGATTCCGCGAAGTAAATTCGATGCGGCGATGCGCATGGGCCGGCAAGCACAACCAATCGGGATGGCCTCGCAACCAAAGGTCTGGACTGCGAGGGGGTGCGATCGATGAGTCGATGCTCCCGATCGCTCGCAGCCGACGTTCAAGCGAGAGCAAAGGGCCATGTATGAACCGGGAAAATGAAAACTCAGCAAAGGTATCGCGCCGGCAGGTGATCGGCGGTTTGGGCTCGGGATTGGCGGCAGCGGCGGTTTCACCCGCATGGGGACAGGACGCCGCCGCGCAGGGGCAGGACAAGATGTATCCGGCCACCGAGCAGCCGGTGCAGGATCCGACGACGAAGTATCCGAAGCCGCCGTACAACTTCGTGAAGCAGCCGTGGCCGGGGCTGGCGAGCAAGATGGTTCCGCCACCCGACCACGGCGAGACCAGCTACAAGGGTTCGGGCCGGCTGTTGGGTCGCAAGGCGCTGATCACCGGGGGCGACTCCGGCATGGGCCGCGCGGCGGCGATTGCGTACGCGCGCGAAGGCGCGGATGTCGCGATCAACTACTACCCGACCGAGGAGCCGGATGCGCAGGAGGTTATCGCGCTGATTCGGGCTGCTGGCCGCAAGGCCGTCGCGATTCCCGGAGATCTGCGCGATGCGGCCTTCTGCCGTCAACTGGTCGCGAAGGCAGTCGCAGCGTTGGGCGGACTGGATATCCTCGTCAGCAACGCCGGACGCCAGCAGGCGTTTCCCGAGCTGACCGGGATGCCGGACGAGGAGTTCGACTGGATTATCAAGACGAACATCTACGCGCCGTTCTACATCTTCAAGGCGGCGATTCCGCATCTGCCGGCCGGATCGACGATCATCGCGACGACGTCGGAGCAAGCCTACGATCCCTCACCCGAGCTTTACGCGTATGCGCAGACCAAGGCGGCGACGATGAACTTCGTGAAGTCGTTGGCGAAGGAACTGGGGCCGAAGGGCATTCGCGTGAACGGGGTTGCGCCGGGGCCTGTCTATACGCCGTTGCAGATTTCGGGCGGCGCGAGCAAGGAGAAGTTCGAGGAGTTCGGCTCGAAGTATCCGCTGGGCCGCGCGGGGCAGCCGGCGGAACTCGCATCGATCTACGTGCAGTTGGCGGCGGAGGATGCAACTTACACCACCGGCAACATCTACGGGGCGGGCGGCGGCAACGGGCAGCCGTAATCGGTGGGCAGCGCGGCAAGCGCAAGGGCCGGAGGATGATCTCCGGCCCTTGTATTGCATGTCGGTGAACGTCGATCCAGGTGAGCAGATTGAGACAGCTTCGAGGACGCGCCGGGCGGATACTCGCCAAAGATGTTCCCGCGGCGCTCACTTCTCGTTGCACGAAGGCGAGCGTCCTTCGCGGAGAAGTTGAGATCGAGCGATTCCCAAGCTGTTTCGTGCACAAGGGCCGGACCAGCCGCGTCATCGGTCGGAAAACGAGCCATCCCAAAGAAGATCGATTCAAGGGCGGGCCAACCCGCGATTGCCAGCGATCTCGTCGCGGTGCCGCAGTCGATTGCCGCCTACTATGAGGAGCGGCCCGACCCGAACACTCCCGCGCAGCGTGTGGCGTTCGGCACGAAGAGCATCTCGCCCTTATCGAGGACGAAGCGCAGAAGGTTGCGAACCAGGCTTTTTCAGCTCCATCGCAGATATCCAACAGCCCGCAACTTCAGGAGACGACGTGAGCGAACCAAAGTCCAGCAAGGCACCCAAGAGCACTCCGGCCGCACAAAGCAAGTCAGCTTTGGGAGCCGACGATTTAAAGGAATTGGCGCTCAATCTGCATTGGTCCTGGAGCCATGAAACCGACAAGCTCTGGGAGGCGCTCGATGCCGACCTATGGCACACCACGCAGAACCCGTGGGTGATCTTGCAGACCGTTTCGAAAGACAAGGTGAAGGCTCTTCTTGCGACGGCGGAGTTCAACAAACTGGCGTCCACGTTATTGCAGCGCAAGCGCAAATCCGCGGGGGCGGATGCGTGGTTTCAGAAGGCGCATCCTGGCGTGGCGCTCTCGGCGATCGCATACTTCAGCATGGAGTTCATGCTTTCGGAAGCGCTTCCGATTTATTCCGGCGGGCTGGGAAACGTGGCTGGCGACCAGATGAAGGCGGCGAGCGATCTTGGCGTTCCGGTGATCGGCGTTGGGCTGCTTTGGGGCCAGGGGTACTTTCGCCAGGACTTCGATGCCGACGGCAATCAGCGCGCGCTGTATCCCGTGAACGATCCCGGCCAGTTGCCGATCCAACCGGTTCGGCGCGCGAACGGCGAGTGGCTGCGCATTCAAATTTATCTGATGGGTGCGCGCATCTGGCTGCGCTGCTGGCAGGTGCTCGTCGGCAGAACGACGCTCTACCTGCTGGACGCGAACGACTTCGCCAACACCGCGGCGCATCGCGGCATCACCAGCGAGTTGTATGGCGGGGATGCCGAAATGCGATTGCGGCAAGAGATCGTTCTCGGCATCGGAGGCTGGCGCCTGCTGCGCGAGGTGGGCTTGAACCCGGAGGTCTGCCATCTGAATGAAGGCCACGCCGCCTTCGCCGTCTTGGAGCGCGCACGCTATTACATGGTGGATCATCATGTGCCGTTCGACGTGGCCTTGGCCATCACCCGGGCGGGCAATCTGTTCACCACGCATACGGCTGTGCCGGCGGGCTTCGATCGCTTCGACGCGGAGCTCTGCCGGAAGCATCTGCACCTATACGCAAAGGATGAACTCGTCATCCCGATGGAGCGTTTACTCGGGCTGGGAAGAGAAAATCCGGAGGATGCTTCGGAGCCTCTGAACATGGCTTATCTCGCGCTGCGCGGCAGTTGCGAAGTCAGCGGAGTGAGCAAGCTTCACGGAGAGGTCAGCCGGCAGATCTTCCAGCCGCTGTTTCCGCGATGGCCGCGAAGCGAGGTTCCGATCGGCTCCGTGACCAACGGGATTCACGTGCCGACGTGGGATTCGGCTGGAGCCGATCGACTTTGGACGAAGGTGTGCGGCCCGGATCGCTGGCGAGAGGATCGTCCGCTCGCCGACGCGGTTCGCCGTCTGACCGACAGCGAGTTGTGGAGCATGCGCAACGAAGCGCGCAAAGCGATGCTCGCCCAGGTGCGAGGCCGCTATGCGCGACAGCTTTCGGCCGAGGGCGACGCTCACTTGAACGTCGCCGAGATATTCCGCGACGACACGCTCACGGTCGGATTCGCACGCCGCTTCGCAACCTACAAGCGGCCCGATCTTCTGCTCCACGATCCCGATCGGCTTCTTCGATTGCTTACGAGTTCGCAGCATCCGGTGCAACTGATTCTCGCGGGCAAGGCTCATCCCGAGGATGCCGGCGGCCAGGAGTTGATCAAGAAGTGGAACGACTTCATCGATCGCCCTGAAGTGCGCGGGCATATCGTCTTCCTCAGCGATTACGACATGCAGATGGCGCAGGAGTTGGTTCAAGGCATGGACCTCTGGATCAACACGCCGCGCAGGCCGTGGGAGGCATGCGGAACCAGCGGGATGAAGGTGCTTTCGAACGGCGGGCTGAACGTGTCGGAACTGGACGGTTGGTGGGCTGAAGCCTACACCCCGAAGGTGGGTTGGGCCATCGGCGATGGAAAAGAACACGGCGCGGATCCGGCCTGGGACAGGATTGAACTCGAGAGCTTGTTTCAATTGTTCGAGCAGCAGATCGTTCCGGACTTCTACGACAGGGATGCAGAGGGTACGCCTTCGAAGTGGCTTGCGCGCGTTCGCGAGAGCATGGCGACGCTCACTCCGGCGTACTCGGCAGGCCGGGCCATCCGCGAGTACACGAACGATCGCTACCTCCCAGCCGCTGCCCGCTACAACGCGCGAACCGCGAACGGTGGAGCGCTGGGGATCGATCTGCTGCAGTGGCAGCAGAGTCTTGCGAAGGGTTGGGCAACGCTCCGCTTCGGCGCGGTGAAGGTCGAGACCCGAGGCGGCCAGCACGTTTTCGAGATCGAAGTCGTGACCGGCGAACTCCATCCCGATCAGTTCAGCGTGGAGCTCTACGCCGGGCCAGGCACAGGGGTCGGGGCCAAGCCTGAAGTTCTCGCGATGTGCAAATCTTCGGCCGAGGCGCCGGATGCGGTCGTGTATTCCGTCTGCTGTCCAGGCACGCGTCCGGCGAGCGACTACACGGCGCGCCTCGTGCCATCGCACCCCGGCGCGTCGATCCCCCTTGAGGCCAATCGAGTGACCTGGCAGCGATGAGAATCGGCGAGAGGAGACGATGAGCGATCGAACAAGCCGGCCGTACCCGCTGGGCGCAACCGTCTTTCCCGATGGAACGAATTTCAGCGTCCTCTCGGCCAGCGCGTGCGGCATGCAACTGGTCTTGTTCGACCACGCCGACGATTCGGTTGCGGCGCGCACGATCGCGCTCGATCCAGTGCGCGATCGCACCGCGCATTACTGGCATATCTTTCTGCCGGGAGTGAAGCCCGGGCAACTGTACGGCTATCGCGCCGACGGTCCATTCGACCCGGCTGCCGGACAACGTTTCGATGCGAGGAAAATTCTGATCGATCCTTACGGCAAGGCCGTCGCAGTGGGTGCCAACTACAGCCGCGACGCGGCTTGCCGGCCGGGAGACAACGCGGCAACCTCGATGAAGAGCGTGGTCGCGGATCTCTCACTGTACGAGTGGGAGAACGATCGTCCGCTCAACCGCCCATTTAGCGACACGGTGATTTACGAACTGCACGTCGCCGGCTTTACGCGCGATCCCTCCTCGGGCGTCGCCGAAGCGATCCGCGGAAAGTACCTCGGCTTGATCGAGAAGATTCCGTACCTTCAATCGCTTGGCATCACGGCGGTCGAACTGATGCCCGTATTCCAATTCGATTCTCAGAGCGGACCGGCTGGATTGACCAATTATTGGGGCTACGATCCCGTTTCGTTCTTCGCTCCGCACGTTGCGTATGGCAC
>Ga0116230_10008457_pt1 | contig 10147 bp, 6 predicted proteins | sample S1TSphfallax_3_FD_88678 | JGI IMG/M metagenome (GOLD analysis project Ga0116230, IMG submission 88678) | Host-associated microbial communities from peat moss isolated from Minnesota, USA - S1T2_Fd - Sphagnum fallax MG | ecosystem: Host-associated > Plants > Peat moss > Unclassified | place: USA...
TGCTATTCAATTTTTTTCTATCTATGTGTTATTACTCTCTCTAAAGGACTTCAAACACATGGTGGCAGGCATACAAAGATGTCTTGGTAAATGCAGGTGCCTGGGTAGGAGTATGGAAATTTTATCCAACCATCTTGGCTAATGTAACACAAGATGTGGAACTTGCTCCAAGCAGGAGATATTTGGTCCTATGCTACTGTGCATGCAGGCCAGCAATCTTCAGGAGGCTATTCAATTAGTGAATATCAACAAGTACAGATATTGGACAACAATATTCATTAGATCAAGGACAGCTGCACACACCTTTCAACATGAGATTGATGCCAATTGGGAAGTAATATTCCAATTTCAGTGCCCTTTCCCTTCTCTTTTCACAGGATCTAAGGCATCCTTCGCTGGAGATCTGAATTTCTATGGGCAGGCTGGTGTGCACTTCTTTACATAGATTAAGACAATCACTTCACTGTGTAAGGACAATTCGAGTGTACGTGACAGTGTTTCTCTTTGAATGGGTGCAGTCAGTAGTCGTTCAATATCTTTGGAGCTTGTTTTGCTTGTTTTTGGGTCCTCAAACCTTTCTTCACTTATAATTTGGAAAACACATGTTTTGTCAAACAACCCTAGAACTCACCATTGTCAAACAATGGTTTGGAAAACGAACTCACCAATCCTTTTCTGTTCAGAGGTCAATACTACCTTGTCAAAGAACCCTAGAACTCACCATTGTCAAACCATGGTTGCACGAAGTAATTGTGGAGCAGGGAGGAGATGGGAGGTGATGATGCAGAAAAGCTGCAAGCAGGTGTTTTAGGCATACCAGAAAAGCAGTTGCTACACAGAGTAGATGAACCAGACACCACTGTGCTTGAGCACCACCAGCTGCTGCACATGTTGGGTTTCTGTTGGACTGATAGGTCCACTTCACAAGAACCATGGTGGGAACAATCATGGCAGGTGCTGCGTCTCCCTCTGTTTTCTGCATTTGGACATTTTTATAGAAGGCCTTTCTTGGTGGGAAGCTTGAGAGAGCAAAGAAGCAGTAGGAGAAGGAGAGTTAGAAGGGGATAAATTCCTTCCACCATGATAATTAGACTTGCAATAGAGGTCATTGCCCTCTGTAATTCCTATGATTAATGCATTGATATTCACCACTTAAGGTGATTTCATGAGTGACAAGACAGATCCATGAGGAGTGGATGGGAATTGATATGAATGCAATTGCACAGATGGTTTTGGAAAAGCCCTTGGATATATTACCCCTGAAGTAGGAATCATGTTCATAGTTATATTTGTTTTTGATGCATCTTTTTAGTTTTGTAATTTTTGAACAAAGACAGCTTGATGACATGTGGTTTGATGAGCTTGAGCTGCATCATTCACTGTCCTGGGACTGCAACCCTTGTTGTCTCCTCAGGTTTGTTCTGACATCCTCATTGAATTCAAGTATGGAAGGAGGCATTTCAGTCTGGTGACAATTACAAGTTCAGTGCAAGATGACATATCAAAGTAGCAATGGGCATTACCATGCAACATGTGTTGTGGGCAGTCAAGATCATTTCCAATCGTTTGAAACAATGCAAGGAAAAACCAATGGTGTAAACTAATTCAAGTCACCCATGGATGTGTAGATCATTTTTGGTTGCTGATGGGCAGCCAACGTCATTTCTACTTGCCTGAAGAAATCAATCAATCAATAAACTTTGGTATCCGACATGATAGATCAATAGCTAGGATCAGATCATTTCTGGGTGTCCATGGGCAGATAACATCACTCTCAATTGGCTAATGGTGGAGATGAATTCCAATTGTCAAGGTTATTCTCATAACATTAATAAAATTTGAAAAATCAAACTTGGGTTCTGCATTGCTGGGCACTATCAGTGATGATCTATTCAATTGATGAAAAATGAATTGATTTTGTGAAAATTAAGTTTCATTTGAATGAAAACCATTGCATGCACCTTGAATTGAATTCCAATTCAACTGAATTCAACAATTGGATTAAAATTTAATTAAATAAAATTCAAATTCAATTGAAAAGAAATGGGATGCAAATTAGTGAACATATTGAAAATCTACTCATGAATACATTGGTGTTAGAAAAAAAAAACTTTAAAAAAACATAGATTTGGAAAGACACCTTTTCATGTGTTTTTACTTGGAAATGGGCTAAACAAATTTTGGGCTAAATTTGGTAAGGTGAAATATTATAAAACCCTATAGTTGTCCCACCCAAACCATCTTCAATGAATCATTGTCACTGGAACATTTAGTGATTTAATGTGTGAGGGGATGGGGGTTGGGTGGGGTCCACGTGTTTTCAAAACTTGGTTGGTAAGTAAACTCATGGGGATTCAATTATTTTAGTACAATTTACTTAATGTTTGAGATGATGAAATATTATATCATGTATCCAAATTACATCTTGCATAGTTTTGTAAGCTACTTTTGAGACATTTTATTGTCGGCACTGTTTTAGCAAATGGACAAATACAACATTAAAGGTTCCAACCTCAAAACCTCATTTACCTTCATTACATATGACATATACATGGATTGTCCAAAATTATAATGCAATGATATAACAAAACATGACACAAAATTTGACTTATATCATGAGTGACAAAGAAACCATTGCTCCAAAGGTGGAAATTCATTATAACTCCTTAATTTCTTTTGATTTTCCAACTTGATCAACTAAGCAGTTCCCAACATGAATTGACCATCCAACTAGAGACATCCCATCATGGGGCCTGGGCACATCACAACATGAACCACCAAGTGTATGTGGGCAAGTATTATTCCATGGTACCTCCACACTTCAATGACCTTATGAATCTTGATGGGCCAAGTGGGTTTGACGATTTGTATCTGGTGGTCACTGAAGTTCCCTAACTTTCATTCTTGGCTTCACATATTTGTAATGCACCGTTGTTTCCGTCATTTCCAAATGTGTTAGATTCCACTAAGGTTTGCATGGTTTGGATGTTGGTAAAAATGGAACCCATTTCTCACACCCCCACAATTTTCTTACCTGATGAATATTTTCAAACCTACCTTTCTAGCATTTGGTTTTGAATTAGGAATTTAGAATATTGAAAGTGCATATCATGTGTAAGCATGAGTGTTTTCTGTATATATATATATATATATTTCAAATTTCCGAAATTAATGTACAAAAGTAGCAGATTTTTTCTGAAAACACATATTGTAAGAATTTTTTTTGTAAAATCATGAAATTATACTAGGTACAATAAAACTATTGTTAAGCATAGGGTTGACATTTTCAATTGACCCCATGTTCCCATGTAGTTCAAACACATGGGAACAAAATTGAAATGATTTGATAAAATTTACTTATTAAGAACATAGGAAACGGGATTAATGCAGCTTGAAATATCGCCCGTTATGGTATATATACGTACATTCACATACCAACAAAATCAGCCTTACTAAGAGCTTGTTTCTAAGTCACAACAGCAACCTCCAGGACCTTATATGGACTGTAAAGACCATCCAAGCATCAACCAGATAGCCAAAGTAGTTGGGGTTCATTCCCACTTGAAATTAGTCATGGGATGTGCCACCGAAAGTTAATCTTTCCATGTTATGTCTCAAATTTGTTTCTAAAAGCGTGTAAGTTTCAATTACAAATGACCTTAGTAAATTTATCTATTTACCCAAATGTATCCCATGCAGATATATCACAAGATTAACCCAAATAGTCTCAAGAGGGATTTTTTGGGGGGATTATACAAGAAATTCTTCATTGAAATAGTCGGTATTTTTGGATGGTTTTGTTGAATTTGTTGATGCCATTTGGTTCTGCTCCTATGATTCTTTTGTGGACTTTGTTGGTGGTGTTTTTATAAGAATTTGAGTCACTCAAGTGATTCTTTTGAGGACTTTGTTGGCTTTGTCTTTATATGCTCGAGCCTCATCCATCTTGAGATGACGGGCCATTGTCAGTGGCAAGGCCTCTTCTAAGCTTGCTCTTTTACAATTCCTTCCCCTCTCCTTCTCTAATTTGCTTCACAGAGAGGGGTTTAAGACCTAGACTTGGGATTTGGGCCCTTTCACTTTTGGGTGTTATCTTGCCTTTGGATGTTGGTCCTCTCTTTGTGTTCCTCCCTTTCCCTTCTAGATTGGTGCTTTTTCTTGATTGAACATGTTTGATTTTTAAAATAAGAACTTGACTCGCTCCAGTCATTCTTTACTAAGAGGTCAAAAACAAAGGGTGCTTGTTTAAATACACAAGCACAAGACAGCAAGGAATAATTCAGGTCCAGAACCCAGATAGATAAAAACCTACACTGTTTTAATGATTCTCCTACACTGTTTTGTAAGATTTGTTGGTGCCGCTGTGGTTATGCTCCTATGATACTCTTTTAGAATTTGCTAATGTTGTTTTGATTATTCTCCTATTACTGATTTGTAGATTTTTTTGGGGCTGTTATGCTTATGCTCTTATGATATTCTTAATTTGTTACTGTTGTTTTGATTAATCTCTTATTACTGATTTGTAGGCCTTGTTGGCACCATTTATGCTTATGCTCCTATGTTACTCTTGTAAAATTTGTTGATGTTGTTTTGATTATTCTCTTATTACTGTTTTGTACACTGTGTTGGCACCATTATGCTTATGCGCCTATGTTACTCTTGTATAATTTGTTGGTGTTGTTTTCATTATTCTCCTATCACTGTTTTGTAAACTGTGTTGGGGCCGTTACATGCTTTTGTTTAATTTGTTGGCACCATTTTGATTACACAGTTTTGTAAACAGTGTGCCACAATGAATATTTTGTACCACATGTTTCCACTTCAAGGGGAAAGACTTACCATCTATCTAGGATTTTTGCAGTGGACCAGCTGCCACAGGAGCCAGTGCAAGGTGAGTGGTGTGTGGACAGGAAAAAAACGTCATTATATTCCTGTCCCACAGCTACCCCCCCCTAGTCGGCTAATATTCTAACCATCCAACTGCATCTACCTATCTATAAGTCACCCAGTGCCTTACCTTCTTACCTATATACATAGGAACCAGTCACATTCCCTACCTATAATACCGACTCACTTATGCAGGTCGTTGCCTAGGTAGTGTGAGGGGGAAGTAGGAGGGTTTATAGGTTACTGAGGTGGAACTTTAGTAACTCAGTTGCAGGGCATCCACAACCTTGGATAAATAATTACACCCCCTTTATAATTTTGGTAGTCTAGGTGGAAAACGCTTTCTACCCCTAGGCAATATCATTATTATTTACAACTTTGACTCCTAGCAACCAATGTTGGTGTTACAAAGCCAAGAACTACAGTAGATTTGTTGTGACTTGTGGCTAGAGTGAAATAACATCCAGTTTGTAAGTTACTCAAACAAAAGATGGTGGACGAGATTGATTCTTTGTTCCCATGCATTCACAATGGCTGTTCCTTATGGTGGGGAATGGGCATTGAGAACAAAATGAACCAATAAGTGCCTAGAGGAATGATCTTTGAGAACACAATAACCAAAAAGTCTTGATCTCATCCACCATCTTCTATCCAAGTAACTTCCATGAGTTCGCTCTGGCTGTGACTTGAAACTTGTAACCTCATTGTCAACTTAACAATATTTTAACACAACCCACTTTTCCTGACCAGAATGAACCAGGACCCACCAGCGCACCATCAAGGATGGATGGTAAGTGGTCAAGAAACAATTTTCCGTTGGGTTCCAGTTCCATAGCCAACAATGGTGATTAGCTCCATTAGCTCAGTTGCTGTTTTTTCTACCTATTAACAGGTTAATGGAAATCATTTAGCAAGCAGGTTGCTAGTGGATAGGTAGTAAAATAGAGCCTTTACCTCTGTGTCATCCATTACTTGCCTAGTAAAAACCTATTTTCCTGCCCATCTATATATGACTTACTTATTATAGAATAGGTTACCAAGCTGAAACCAGATATTAGGTACTTTAATTCTGTTGATGTTCATCAACAACTGTGTCATAAGAGGCACCAGTTCATTTTTTCCAAAGTTTCCCTTCCTTTTGTCCTGGAGACAGCCAAGGGAACACAGAATCAGCCAGACTTCATTGTGCAGAAGTTTTCTAAATTTTCCCTTCCTTTACTCCTGGAGAAAGACAAGGGAAAACAGAATCAGCCATACTTTATTGTTACACGTCCATTTCCTCCTGGAGAAAGACAAGGGAACAGGAAATTAGCCAGACTTTATTGTTGCACAGTAAATGACTTTTTTTGGGCAAAAATTTTATGTTTAGCAAACAGAAATTTGAGAAGTACCCTCCCTGGAAAACCATGTTTTTAAAATAGTAACATGTGTTTTACAGCAAAAGATTCTTGTGAAATGAAAATTTTTGAAGAAAAACACTTTACACAAATAACCAATAGGAACAAAAGAGGAAGAGGAAAAACCTATGTGACCAAGGGACAATAGGTGAGTATTCTACCACCACCCACGTTTTCTTCTTTACCAATCCTCTTTCGTTTGTGAGAAAGACAAATGATGACCCCATCTTCCAAAAATTATTGCACTAGCAAAGGAGGAATAAAAGAGGAAAAGCCATCTTTCATGCCAGGAGGAGATTCAAAAATCGGTATACAATTCCGTCCACCATCAACGAGCAGAAGTTCACACTGGAATCCTTACCTTTTTGACCTAGGCCTCTTAGTGAACATATTTAGGCCCGGAAATGTTAAATCTCGAATTGGAGAGGTCCCTTATTTAGTCTTAAGTGGGCTATCCATAGTTTTTATGAACCACCATAAGGAACTTAGAATAAATTGTCTAAGTGTATTCTGGAGGCCATCTTATGTCCATGAATAGCTCTCTTACAAAAAACAAGGGATCTTACACCTGCTCCATGATAGGGGGAGAGATGTCACACCTACTGATGGGCAAAAGATCCCTCCTCCTCTTGACTAGTAGGCACAAGAACCCTCCCCCTCTTGCACCTTGTGCTCTAGCTATGTTTCAGGTCATGATAACATTCAGCTCCGGGTAAAGGCCATGAGTGGGAGGGGACGTTCCCAAAATGCTGGACTTGTTCCCAATACTCATCCTAGGCTTTGGAATGGCCCCACCATCTGGCTTTACCCTACACAGGAAAGAGTGGGAGTATTTCACCCTGTAGTGGTACATAAGGCCCATGTGAGATGGAGCTGAACTCAGGCACGACTCCAGTAAAACTGCAGCTTTGAGCTTTAAAGTGTACATCAAAACTTCTGGAGGCCATTTCCTGGTGGTGACCGCCGGGTATCACACGACAAAACTCGTAAATTGAGAAAAGTGAGGGTTTCGAGACTTACTGTACTCGACGCTTGGTTTTCTCTGGAGGGCGAGCTTGCACAACCTCGAAACATGCTTGTCAGAAATTGCAGCAAACCCCCCTATAAATGCAGGGGCGTTATTAAAAATAATTGCATTGTGCTGATTTCAATGCCCATAATGCGTTATGCTCCTGGTTTGACACAACTTCAAGCATTGAAAAATAAAGAAATCAGGCCCATTCCTTTATTTAAAGGAAAGGCCAGGGTACGGGGCATTCTTTAATTTTTGTCCCATTTTGGGGCATTCCTTAATGTTCAGTCTTGGGCTCTAGCTACCGCCCTTGGCTGCAGGCCCTTAAATTACAGGAATGCCCTGATCCTGAGGCTTTACTTTATACATAAAGGAATCAAAGAAATGTCCTTGTGTATTTGGAGGGCACATTATATTCATGAATGTCACTCCTATAAACAAGGATTGATTTTATGCCTACTCCAGAAGACTGGGAGGAAAAAATTATGCCTGCTTGTAGATGTAAGATGGTACCTTACTCTCACAAAAAAGTTGGAAGAACTCTTTTCCTTGGACAACTGATGATCTACAAATGTTGAGGCTTACGATGGCGTTTGCCTTCCTGCATCATGATGGGTAAAGTCCATGGGTGAGGGAAATTTCCAAAATGCTGGAATTCTTTCATTTTTAATAATTGCTTAATTTTAAAATTTTAAATTCCAGTGACAATTATTTAGAACTGATATATGAGGGATTTTGTACGGTCCTTTGTATGGTCATCCATGGACCATTCCAAAGATAATGATTATCTCATTTTCAAGTCTCACTAGTTCATTTCTTTCTTAATAGCTACTTCATTTCCCATTAATTTTTAAAATAATTATCTCCCACCTTTCCTAATAATTACCTCCATTTTATAACTATCTCACTCTCTTTTCCTATCCATCAACATGGATTTTTTTTAAAAATTAACATGTATCTTTTCATGTCCATGAAATGTATACTAATTTAAATCAAATTTGACATTGACATAAATAATGATGAATTATTCAAAACCATATGAAAACACAAGAATTTTTTTAATTTTATGGTCACTGGTAATGCACAGCAACGCAGCACTCAAATAAATTACGAATTGGAATATCTACTAAATGAGTTTGGGGATTAGGTTTGGGTCTAGTTCTAGTTCTCGAGTCTACGTGTGAGTATGGGCTGGGGACTTGATACTGGGACATATACATCAAAACATTAGTCTGACATCCAGATGTCCACACTCCAGACCAGGATTTTGGGGGTGTAATTTGCATTTGAAAACCATGGGAACATACTTCCATTTTTATTTAGTATCCATGAGGCTCTTTGGAATTAAAAGGTCGTCACTAAATACATTGCTTTATTCACCTAATGATTCATTATAAGTGGTATAAGTTGCCACCCTACCCTGTTGATTATAAAAATAACTACGACTTTGATTTCATGCATGTGAAAGAAGATACCCTGATGAGTTCATGCTTCCTTCAAGTACTAATCAGAATTTTGGGCAATGAGGTGGTAGGAACCTACATAGCAATGATTTTTATGGGAACATCCCCTCCATATACGGAAATTTGATAGGATTGGCACAGCTGTAACTTTATCGTCCAAAGGCCATCCCAACAGCCAAATGAGTCAGTCCTTTTTTTTTCAATTTTCTGAAAGCCCTGGTGCACCTCAAATTAACTGCCATGTTGGGAGTATATGTCTTGTTTCTTGTTATGTTATTTCTATTGGAAGGCATGAAAGGACCAAAAATACTATTATTTAATGGTTTATCCATGTTTTCACCTTCGAACGATATAGTCCCCATCAGTCCTTGCTCAATAGGACTTCAGCACATTTTAGTACAATTTCTTTACTCTCCTCCAATTGAATTATAATAACTTTATTTAACATTTATATTTATATTTTTTGTGCATCAGAATTTGCAAAAACGCATGTGCAACCTAGAATGTATGCATACAAAGACTTACAAAAAGCCACAAATCATTTTCACGACAATATGAAGTTGGGCCAAGGTGCCTTTGGAGCTATGTACAAGGTATTTATAACATATTTGTATCGTTAGACTCCTTGCACTAAATCACAAGTCATCAATTTCTCAAGTCATCAATTTCTCAAGTCAATTATATATCATTTTGACAAAGCATCAACTAAATAATGAGAATTTTGAAAACCAATTTTTTTGGTAGTTTAATTTTTACAGGGTGTATTGCTAGATGGAACTGAGATTGTTGTCAAGTTATTATTACCAAAAACACAACAAGAAACCAAGGAGTTTTCCAATGAAGTTGCCAATGTCACAAGTGTGAGCCACAAGAATCTAGTGAAACTCAGAGGTTGTTCTTTTGGTGATCTTGATCAACAAATCCTTGTATACGAGTTTGTTCAGAACAACAATGTGGGAGAAGTTATTTTTGGTAATATTTCTTTACCCTACCATTGGGAGAAGCAATCCAATTGAAAATAAATGTGAAAATAATAGTATTTTGTTGATATTCAATGCGATTTTATAAACATCTTTAAAACCTCATAAGGAAATGAAGAATATGTTGTAACTAAAAATGATCAATTTTTTTTTCAAAAAATGGAAATGTTTTTGATAATGTGTCAATTGATCTTTAGGAGAGTGGAAATATCCTTTTGGAAAAGGTGGTATATGGGATACAATTAATGTTCTTCCTACATAATAAAAAAAGCTATGTGATAAATAAAACAAAAACTATCACCATGAGTTGCAAATATTTTGGGGAGATCACCATCTCTCAAGGCATTATATCTTCTTGTATTTAGTGGTTTAGTTTGTTATTTTGTTACTTGTTGATCTTATCACCAA
>Ga0116230_10008459_pt1 | contig 10146 bp, 9 predicted proteins | sample S1TSphfallax_3_FD_88678 | JGI IMG/M metagenome (GOLD analysis project Ga0116230, IMG submission 88678) | Host-associated microbial communities from peat moss isolated from Minnesota, USA - S1T2_Fd - Sphagnum fallax MG | ecosystem: Host-associated > Plants > Peat moss > Unclassified | place: USA...
GCCGCTTCGCGCAGGGCCACGCACTCCAGAAGATCCGGCAGCGAAAGCGGCACCAGCGCGCCTTGCGCCACGCCGTCCACGCGATGACCGCTGCGCCCCAGCCGCTGCAATGCCGTGCTGACGCCGCGCGGCGTTCCCACCAAGACCACCTGATCGACAGAGGAAAAATCCACGCCCATTTCGAGGCTGCTGGAAGCCACTACCGCGCGCCAGAAACCGGTTTTGAGGCCGTCTTCAATTTCCAGCCGCGTCTCCCGGTCCATGGAGCCGTGATGCACGGCAATGTAGTCATCCAATTCCGGCAGCAGCACGCGCAACGCCAGACCCAGGCGCTCCACGCCGGAGCGCGTCATCACAAACGCCAGCGCGCATCTGGCTTTTTCGACAAGGTCGGATACCACTGGCGCGATGCGAAACGAGTTATAACCGGCGGCCGGGAGCCACGCTCCTTTTTCGGGAGGAACAATTTCCAGGCGGTGCGCGCGCCGGATATCGACCTTCGCGACGGCGCAAGGACGCGTGCCGCAGAGCAGCCGCTGCATGGCCTCAATGGGCCAGGCCGTGGCCGACACGCCAATGCGCTGGAGCGGCCGCTTCAGCCGGTCTTCCATGCGCTCCAGGGCTAGGGCGAGCAGCGAGCCGCGCTTGTTCTCCGCGAACGAATGAATCTCGTCCACCACGACGGTCTCCGGTTCAAAGCCGCCTTGGCTCCAGGAACTTTGCGAAAGGATGGAACTCAGCGTTTCGGGCGTAGTCAGCAGCAGGTGAGGACGCAGTTTGGCCTGGCGCGCGCGGTCGGCGTTGCTGGTGTCGCCGGTGCGGACTTCCATGCGGATTTGGCTGCCGGTTGGCAGGCCTGCGTTGAGGGCGGCGAGTGCGGGCGAAAGATTGCGGTGAATGTCGTAGTCCAGGGCTTTTAAAGGCGAGACATAGACGGCGTATATGGAGTTTTTGAGTTTTCCCGTGCCAGCGCGGGCTGCGAGGCTGGAGAGGACGGAAAGAAAGGCGGCGAGAGTTTTGCCGCTGCCGGTGGGCGCCAGGATTAGCGTGTTCTTGCCGGTGAGCGTATGCGGGAGAGCCAGCTTTTGAATTTCGCTGAGTTTGGGATAAGAAGTTTCGAACCAGGCTTGGAGTAAAGGATGGATACCGCCTGTACTCGCCACATCTTACGATAACCCGCTTCCGCGTTACCTCTGCTCACGCCGGTTCGGAATGAGCTGAGCTAGACTGTAATCTCTTAGTATTTTGGAGGGTTTTGCATGGGCTGGCGATATCGCCGCGCTCTCAATCTCGGACCGTTGCGGCTCAACCTTTCTCACTCGGGCATCGGTTACTCGGCAGGAACGCGCGGACTGAAGATCGGTCAGGACAGCAAGAGACGGAAATATCTTCATTTATCCGTTCCCCGCACAGGCATATTTAAGAAATCCTACTTCCCCAATGCTCCGGCAAAAACTGGAAAGCCATCTGGCGTTGCGACCCCGCCGCAGTCAACTCATGGAGCTTCCGCTCCATCCGCCCAACGGTGGGCAGCTTATCTGACAGGAGCGGTGCTGCTTTACTTCATAATTCGCGCAATTTTCTGAAAATTATGTCCCTCGATCAAGTCCCCTTCGGCCAAAGCGCCGAATTTGCAGATAATCATTCGAGTTTTCAAAGATGAGCTGCGCGCAGATGCCATGGCGTCAAAACGGGTTGAGATTGCCATTGTCACATGTGGTCCGGTGTAAATCGTCAGCGACTTTCAGACGGCGGACATATTTAATTCCCCGACCCTCGTGACAACCGGGGACACACCGATGGGGGCGGCTATTGAATCCGGCCTCGTTCTGCTGGAACAGCGCAAGAAGGCTTACCGGAGCAGCGGAATTTCCTTTTACCGCCCTTGGATCTTTCTTGTCACTGACGGCGGCCCAACCGATAGCTGGAGAGAGGCCGCTGCTCAAGTGAAAGCGGGGGAGGAGGCGAATCATTTCTCATTTTTCGCCGTGGGTGTTGAAGGAGCGCGGATGGATATTCTTTCCCAGATTGCCGTTCGCGAACCCTTAAAACTAAAAGGCCTTCGATTTCGCGATCTATTCGTCTGGCTTTCCAATTCACTCGGATCCGTGTCCCGCTCAGCCATGGGAGATAAAGTCGAACTCGAAAACCCAACAACACCGCAAGGATGGGCGTCAGTGTGAGCCACGGCGGCTGGAAATACGCCGCTGCATCGGTCATTGGAACATCGCACACTGCGTCCCCCACTGGGGTCTGCCAGGACGCGCACGGGTTTTGTTACCTTGAGGCAACCGATGTCTTCGTCGGAGTGGTTTCAGACGGCGCTGGTTCGGCACCACACTCCAAGACCGGGGCTGAATTAAGCTGCCGATATGTGATCGATCACCTCGCCGACTCCCCGTCGGTGGATCTTTTTCAGGAGAGCTTTGCCCGCCAAATAGTAAGCGGGATTCGTAAAGATCTCGATGCTCTTGCGGAAAGAGAAGAATGTCGAATACGCGATTTCGCATGCACGCTGCTGGTGGCGATAGTTGGACCTGACAGTGCTGCTTTCTGGCAGCTTGGCGACGGGGCGATGTGCTTCCGCAGCGCATCCTGTGACACATTTAACTACGTCTTCTGGCCAGACAAGGGCGACTACGCGAACATCACTTATTTTGTCACCGATGAGAATGCCCAAGCACACCTTGAATTCGACATCACTTGCGAGCGAATTGAAGAGCTGGCAATGTTCAGCGACGGCCTAGAACGGCTGGCATTGGACTTCACGGCTGGAGAGGCCCATAGCGCATTTTTTCACGGTCTCTTCCCCCACGTTCGGACTCTTCCAGACGGCTGCTCAGATCCCCTGTGTTCGCAGATAGCACAGTTTCTCGGTTCTGAGCGGGTGAACAAGCGAACCGACGATGACAAGACGCTGCTCCTGGCGAGCAGAGCAAGATGAGCTTGTTTCAACCGTCGCTCGGAGCGGTGGTTCTGACTGACGACGGAAGACGCCTTGTGCTCGAAAAAGAAGTGGGCAAAGGCGGCGAAGGATCCGTCTGGTCGATTCACGGCGACGCTTCGGTTGTCGCAAAGTTTTACCATCGAGGGCTTACTCCACAAACAGCTCAGAAACTTGAGGCCATGTGCCGCTTAAAGTCAGAGGCCTTGCTCCGTATCTCTGCGTGGCCGATTGCCGTCCTGAAGGCGGGCCCAGATGCGAGTCTTCAAGGTCTGCTGATGCCACGCATCAATGGGTACCAAGAAGCGCATCTCCTTTATACCCCGAAAAGCAGGCGCGTCCACTTCCCAGACGCGCAATTGCCCTTCATTCTGCACGCGTCCATCAACATCGCTCGGGCCTTCGCGACGGTTCATGACGCCGGACAGGTCATTGGAGACGTGAATCATGGAAATCTTCTTGTATCCTCGAAGGCGACTGTTGCACTAATAGACTGCGATAGCTTCGAGATCCATGAGGGCGGCAGCATTTATCCATGCCTGGTGGGCGTTCCTACATACACTCCCCCGGAATTACAGGGACGCAGTTTCCATGGGATTCAGCGCACGAAGCAGCATGATGCCTTTGGACTGGCCATTTTGATTTTTCATATGCTCTTCCTTGGAAGGCATCCCTTCGCGGGAATCTTTCGTCAAGGCGCCGCCGACAAGACCATCGAAGAAGCCATTCGAGAGTATCGGTTCGCCTACTCACCCGATACAGCTTCCACAGAGATGCTTCCGCCGCCTTCAATGCCCACCTTGGGAGAATTTACCCCTGACATCGCGAAACTGTTCATTCGGTCATTCACTTTGCGCGCCGAAAATGGACAGCGTCCGGCGGCTCATGAGTGGATTGGTCCGCTGGAGGACCTTGCACGCCGGCTTAAACAATGTGCCGCAAGCGAAAGCCACCACTACTATCAAGGGCTCGCTTCCTGTCCTTGGTGCCGAGTCGAGCAGGCCTTTGGGCGCGCCATGTTTGGTATTCGGATCGACGTCAGTGGCGGAGGCGCCTTTGATATCACAGCCGTGTGGGCACGAATTGAAGAAGTTCGGACAGATGAGAGCGGGATTACACGGCCATCAGTTCATAGCTACGTCCATACCTGCTTGCCGAATCCCGCAATCGCGGTGCTCAAGGGGAGGCGACGCAAGCTGCGCCTCATCGGTGCTTGCGTTGTTGTGGGCGGCGTGGCCGTGATTGCCCCCGGTTGGATTCCACCGCTCGTTTCGGTCATCGTTCTGGCAATTGCACTGGCGACGGCGGCAAGGCTCTGGAATTTAGGCGGCGAGAGCGTAAGGAGTTTCATTCTTGAACGGGAGCTAGCTGGTGCTGCTTTTGACTCGGCTGAGAGGCGATGGCTCCAACTCCAAACTCCCCCGGAGGCTTTCAAGGCAACGAGGCAGAGGCTGGACGATGATAAGAGTGAGCTTATGAAGCTGCCTACTATAAAAGCGCAGCGTCTCGCAGAACTCAACGCCAGCCTGAGGCATAAACAACTTACTCGGCTCCTGGAGCAGCATAAGATCGAAGACGCTTCCATTCCGGGGATTGGTCCTGGCCGGAAAACACTGCTTCGCTGCTACGGCGTGGAGGACGCAAGCGATATCCATCCCTCGCGACTACAAATCAAAGGGTTTGGGCCCGCCCTCCGATCGGCTTTGCTCGTTTGGCGCTCTTCGCTGGAGCAAACGTTCGTCTTCGATCCCAGCGCGGGAATCGACCCCGCCGATCTGCGACAGCTTGACCAGGAACTCGCACTAAAGAGGGCAGCTTTAATTCAGTCGTTGTCGACTGGGCCCCAGCAACTGCGGCAGGCGCTGCTTCCGTGGCAAGTCGAACGGTCCAAGGTGTTTTCCCAGATCGACATACTTGCAAAGCGGCTCGCTCAGGCTGAGGTGGACATGAAGGCGCTGGGGCGTTTTTGAATTCTGCGAATCGCCACCTCATGATGGGACAAAGTTATGAAATTCAAAAGGATCAGTCCCGGCCCTCATGGGGACTCGTCAGACAAGGCTGACATCATGGACTACGTGAGGAGACATTCACTGCACTAACTGGAGGAGTAGCTATCGGTAGCGTGAAAATTCCGCGCGACACGTTGGGGCAGAATTTGGCCGATGATCTCTGCCGCCGCTAGCGATACGTCAGAGTTCAACAGGCCTTTAGCTCCATCCTTCGAACCGTTGCGAGACACAGGAACGTCTCGCGAGAGGCAATCCTCGATACTCTGTAGGCTCCGCCGGTAGGGAAGGCGGTTCCTTGATCGAAAATCCGGCCTCATCCTCGGCCATCGCCTTGGTCTGGCTCCTAACCGTATTACTAAAACGCAATCTTCTGCTTCAAACTCTCCAGCTTCCCCGCATCCAACCCTGGCACCTTCTTCAAATCATCCAGCGTCTTAAAATTTCCGTTCTTCGCGCGGTATTCCACAATTGCGTCCGCATCCTTCTGCTCAATCGCCAGCCCCGCCTTCAGCTCCGCCGCGGCAGCCTTATTCACATTCACCTTAGGCGGGAAATTGGCAGTCAGATAGTCCACCACCGTCCCAAAATCGTCGTCGCTGCCCTGCGCGCCGCGCGCCACCATTTCGGTCACCACCTGGGTCCAGCCGTCGCGCGTGTTCCCTTTCACGGTAAACACTTCCACCGCATGGCATTGCGTGCAGACACGCTGCACCACGTCCTTGCCCGCCCCGACCGGCAGCGAACTTTTCTGGGCGGATAAAACTGAGGAAAAAATCAGCAAAACTGTCCCAAAACGGATCATACTTTCATGGTGGCACGGCTATCATGAAGGTGTCTGCTCTTTATGAATCTCCGGTCATTCGGGGCATTCGCACTGGCAGGCTGCATCGTCGTTTATGCAGCCGTTTGGCCCACCGATGGCGGCAGCGCGCAGCGCGGTCCCCGGCAGCGCGATGACACTTCTGACGGCACCGAAACCGCCAGCAACTGGTACGCCTTCGCGGGCGACAGCCTGCGCGATGGCTGGGAAAAGAATGAACGGCGCTTCAGCAAAGACGACGTTCGCGATTTCCGTCTGCTGTTTGAGCATTACATCGGCAACACGCAAACCGGCGTGGGCGCGGTCTTCCCGCCCGTGGTTCTGGGCAAGCTGCCGGATGAACCCGGCTTTACCGAGCGCGCTTTCGTCGCCGGAAGCCGCAACGGCTTGTGGGTGATCGATGCTGAAATCGATAAGCCTTATTGGGAAAAGCACCTTGATCCCGACAACGCCAGCCGCAGCCGCAAGAAGCGCAAACCCGTGCATGGCTGCGATGCGGACCTGACGGCTGCCCCTGCCCTGCCCGGCCCGGCGGTTTTTCACTCCCCCTCCATCGGCCGGCCGCGCGTCACAGCTGTCCGGTTCGGCGAGCCGCGCCCGGTCTACTTGCTCACCGGCGATGGTTTGCTGCGCCAGCTCAATCAGGCTGACGGCACCGAACCTGTTCGTCCGCGCCAGTTCGTTCCCGGCGGAGTGGCCGCGAAGCCTTTGAATGTTTCAGAAGATGTCCTTTATACAGCCACGCGCGCCGGGTGCGGACAGGAACCGGCCGTCTGGCGAATGGATGCGGCCGACCCGGAAGCGAAACCGAAGTTCGTTCGGCTGGGCGCGGAAGTGGTGGGCACCACGGGCGTGGCGCTGGACGCTGATGGTCGGGCGTTTGTTCAGACGGAAGACGGCCCGTTCGACCCAGCTCGCGGCAAATACGGAGATTCGCTGGTGGAACTGGATCAAAACCTCGCCGTGAGTCATTATTTCGTTTTGCCGAATGCGCCGGAAAAGAAGTCTCATTCGGTCGGCATGAACGAAACTTCGCCCTTGGTCTTCACCTTCCACGGCACGGAACTGGTGGTTAGCGCGGCCAAGGATGGCCGCCTTTACGTGCTGCGCGCTTCCGACTTTGGCACCGAAGACCATCACCGCTATATTTCGCAAAGCATTGTCATTCCAGCCATGGACGGCGAACGGGCGCACGGGATTTGGGGGAATCTAGCCAGTTGGCAAGACTTGGATGGCGCGCGCTACGTCCTGGCCACTGTTTGGGGACCGCTGAGCAGCGATCTTCTCGCCGCTGTGCCCGACACCAAAGCGCCCAACGGGTGCATTGTGGCCTTCAAAATGGAAGAAGACGCAAACGGCGCGGCTCAGCTAAAACCAGCCTGGATCTCGCACAATCTGAATACGCCCACGCCGCCGGTGATTGCCAAAGGAGTCGTCTTCGCGCTCGATAACGGCCGTTTCTATCATCCTGATAATGACGCCGTGCCGCATAAAAAAACTCACGCCACGCTCTTCGCTTTTGACGGCCTGACCGGCAGGCAAATCTATTCCACTGGCGACCAGGTGAAACAGCCAGGCAACTTGACCGGCCTGACCGTGGCGAACGGGCGTGTCTATTTCCTGACCACGGACAACACGCTCGAAGTATTTGGGAAAAAGATGTGAGCAACAATCGGATAGCGTGCTGCCCGCATCACGCGAGATGCTATCCGCATGAACACCGATCCCGATTTTCTATGGAACGCCCTTACTCGTCGCGATTCCTCCTTCGACGGAAAGTTCTTTTTCGGCGTCGTCACCACTGGAGTCTACTGCAAACCCTCCTGCACGTGCCGCCAGCCGCTGCGCAAGAACGTTCGTTTTTTTCTCAACACCGCAGCAGCCGAACAAGCCGGACTGCGCCCCTGCAAACGTTGCCGCCCGAACGAAACATCTAGCGGTCAGGCAATCGAAAAAGTAGCAGACTTCATCCGCGCCCATTCCGGCGATCCACTGCCGCTGGCCGAACTGGCCTCGCGCGCGCACCTCAGCCCGTTCCATTTCCAGCGCAGCTTCAAGGCGGCGCTGGGCGTCACGCCGCGCCAATTCGTGGAATCCTGCCGCGTGGAAACGCTGAAAGGCCAGCTTCGCGCCGATTCTTCTGTCACAGATGCCATCTATGACGCCGGCTTCGGCTCCTCCAGCCGAGTCTATGAAAAGGTGGACACCCACCTTGGCATGACACCGGCCCAATATCGCGCGGGCGGAAAACAAATTACCATCTCGCACGCCTCGGTCGATTCCGCGCTGGGGCGGTTGATGATCGGCGCAACCGACCGCGGCATCTGCTTCATCCAGTTCGCCGAATCGGACCAGGAACTGCTCGACCTTCTCGCCGCAGAATATCCGGCGGCCGCGCTGCAGCCCATGCCGAAGGAATCCCGGCCTCAATTTCATGCCTGGATGACGGCGTTGCATCAATATCTGGCCGGAGAATCGCGAAATCTGAACCTTCCGCTGCACTTGCGGGCTACCGCGTTTCAAATGAAAGTCTGGCGTTACCTGCAATCCATTCCCTACGGTACGGTGCAGTCCTACAAAGAAGTTGCCGCCGCTCTGGGCCGGCCCAAAGGCGCCCGCGCCGTGGCCCGCGCCTGCGCCACCAACCGCGTGGCTATTCTGATTCCTTGTCATCGTGTCATTCGCGGAACCGGAGATCTGGCGGGCTACAAATGGGGCCTCGACCGCAAACGCGCGCTGCTCGACCAGGAACGTTCTCACCGAAGCGCAAAGGGCGCGGATACTCGCGGCACAAAAAAGCCACTATTAGAAGTTTAGGGCGGCGAGCCTGAGACCGCGACCGTCTTGCGCGTGTTCCTGAAAGACCTGAGAACTAAGGCGCGCGCGGCGCACCAAACAAGCATGGCTTCCGTCGTCGTCTCGCAAGAGCATCGGCTCACCCAGGAAGATGTTCTCCACTGGCTGGCCCTGCGCATGGTTCCCGGCTTGGGCACCGTTACCACCATCCGCCTGCTGACCAGGATGAAGTCGCCGCAAAGCATTTTCCGCGCTACCGCAACCGAACTGGAGGCGGCCGGTCTCAGCCCCGCACAGGCGCGGAATGTCACCTCCGGCTGCTCATTTGACGACGCTGTCGACCAGCAGCAGAAAATGCTGAATTTCGGCGCGCAGCTCATCACGTATCACGATCCGCGCTATCCCCAGCATCTGCGCGAAATTTTCGATCCTCCCTTGCTGCTTTTCTCGCTTGGCAACACCGCCATACTGGCCACGCACGGCATCGCGGTAGTGGGCACGCGCCGCCCGACTCCTTACGGAATGGCCGCCGCCGAACGCCTGAGCGCGGACCTTTCGCGGGCTGGGCTCACCATCACCAGCGGCATGGCCCAAGGGATTGACACCGCCGCGCATCAGGCTGCCCTCAAGGAAAACGGCTTCACCATCGCCGTTCTCGGCTGCGGCGTCGACGTTCTTTATCCTGCCAGCAACCGCAAGCTCTATTCCGAACTCCAGCAAAAAGGCCTGATCGTTTCCGAATTCCCCATGGGCGCGCCCGCTTTTCCGCAAAATTTCCCCATCCGCAACCGCATCGTCAGCGGTCTTGCCGTCGGCGTGCTGATCGTGGAAGGAGCGCAGCACAGCGGCTCTTCCATCACCGCCAAACTCGCCATGGACCAGGGCCGAGAAGTCTTCGCCGTGCCCGGCAACATCACGTCCAAAATGAGCTGGGGCCCCAACCTCCTTATAAAGGATGGCGGCGCAAAGCTCGTTCAGGAATGGACCGACGTCACCAACGAACTCGCCCCGGCGGTCCGACGCGATCTGGTGAAAAACGCCCAGCAAAAATCCCTAGAACAGGGCCCGGAGCAGGAGACGGATTCGGCTGGCTTGGCCGACGAAGCACCCATGAAAGCGATCGGCCGCAAGCTGCTCAATCAACTGCAAGTCGATACGCCTCAACAACTTGAGTCGATCATTGAATCTTTTGAGGGGGTCTCCTCATCTGAACTGATCAGCGCCCTGTTCGACCTGGAAATGTCCGGCCTGGTCCGGCAGCTTCCCGGCAAGCAATTTGTCAAGGTGTGGTACAAAGGGTAGCGTTCGGACTCCATCGGGCCTTTCACTGGCTCTTGCATGGGAATAATAGGTTAAAAAGAATCTCGTATGGCAAAATCTCTCGTCATCGTTGAATCCCCGGCGAAGGCGAAAACTATCGGAAAATATCTCGGCAGCCAATATATTGTCAAGGCTTCGCTGGGGCACGTCAAAGACCTTCCCAAGAAGGATCTTTCGGTCGACGTGGAGCACGACTTCACGCCCAAATACGAAGTCATTGAAGGCAAGAAAAAGCTCATTGCCGAGCTGAAACAGGC
>Ga0116230_10008460_pt1 | contig 10143 bp, 10 predicted proteins | sample S1TSphfallax_3_FD_88678 | JGI IMG/M metagenome (GOLD analysis project Ga0116230, IMG submission 88678) | Host-associated microbial communities from peat moss isolated from Minnesota, USA - S1T2_Fd - Sphagnum fallax MG | ecosystem: Host-associated > Plants > Peat moss > Unclassified | place...
AAATGATAAAAATGGAAAGAAGGTTATTAAAACTAAGAAAAAATGGAAAAGGTGTGAGTTGAAATGAAAGCATGAAAGACAAATAAACAAGGAAAGAAGAGGCTAGAGAATGTGAGAAGAGAGGGGCAAAAAAAGATTCAAATTCTTACAAAGTATGAAAGAAAATGAAAATTCAAAAAAAAAAATAAAATAAAAAAAATGATGGGATTTTACTGCACAAAACACAGTACACTAAACCCATGAGTAATGCAAGCCTTCAAACCACTGGGCATCTACAAACTGAAAAGAAAAGCAATGAGATTGATCCTAATCCATCTCTACACCTGCTTCACACATCCATTCCAAACAGCTGAGAGGTTCCTTTCCAAGTCCATGAATAGCATATTCTCTAAGCATGTTGTTCTAAGAGATCACATACCTTGTAAACATCCTATTGAACACATCCTCTTGAATGCAATAGGCATTGCTGTTGCATTTCATGAATAGTAGTTCCAATGGCCTCTGACCTTCTCCCATATTTCACATATTCCACAATCATGGCACACCAAGCAACCACATCCTGTGTTGGACATCCTATTGAACATTGTCCAAGTATCCTCTATGCTCCTATGCATTGACATACATGTCAATGAGGATTGCTGCCCGGAAATATACTAACAAATGCTTGGAAGAACTGTTCATAAACATGCCTGCCTGCTGCTTCAATTGCCATAAATACTTGCATGTCCATTAACCACCCCCAAAAAGGTGACAAGAACTGGCTGCACCCCTTTCCATTGCATTTTGGTTAAACAGTCCCATTGCCTTGTGCCTTGCCTGCATTCAGAGTATTGTCATTCCAGGCAACCACATCAAACTTGGGCATCCTGTTAAAACATGCTCCAAGCATCCTCAATGCTCCCACATTCAGCATGCATGTTGAGCAGGTTTCTACCAATATAGACATCTGAGCTGCATACCACTTTGAACGATCTGTTTTAGGATGCATCTAACCTCATCAAGGGCTGATAGCCTAGCACAGGCATTCAGCATGCTGTCAAGGTGACACATTTTGCATATACCCTTTCCTGTTGCGTTTGGCAAACTAATCCCAAGGTCTTCTGCCCTCACCCATGTTTCACATAACCCCAAATTATTGCACTCCATACAACCACATCATATGGGGCATTCTGTTGAACACTCTCCAAGCATTGTCTTTCTTCTACTTAAGTGCCATCTGATGCGAAAATGCAGATCCATTTGGGAACATGCACGCCTTCATCAAGGGCTGCTATGCTTGCACATGCACTCAGCACCCCAACAAAGGTGACAGTGGTTGGCTCCACTCCTTGTTGCAGTTGTTGATAGAAATCCAATGCCATCTGCCCTTGCCTACATTTTACCAGTCCCAGCATCCAAGATAATGCATTGCTTATGGGCATCTTGCTCTATATACTGAAAGCATCCTTTAGGTGTGCATATTTGGCACACATGTCGACAAGACTACTACCCACCTGCGCATCCAATTCGAACTTACTTCATATGATAATAAAGTGTGGGCCCTCTTCATGTGCTCGTAAACTTGAACGTGGTGTCTGGAACAATGCCCTCTATATGCAATTGTTCAGAAAGAGACAATGTTTCTTGACATTGACCACACCCGATATATCTTGCAAGCCTTGCACACTGTTGAAAAATGTTGAAGTGTGCACTGCATGGTGCCTTTGCTCCCAACAGGGCTTTCACCCATAGGACAAAAAATCCATGTGTCATTGAGCCACAGTGACTCCTTTGTTTTCTTATCTTCAAAATCTCAATACCTTGGATTTGTTCAACTATGAGCAATTTTTTTGTCAAATTGAGCAGTGTTGCATATTGCTCACAAGGTTCAGACCAGACTAAATGACGTAACATACGAAAAACACTGTAGTGAAATCCTGCATGACTATCAGGACTGTGACAGCATATGATCTCAGTTACCTTTAGCAACTTGTGATCCCACCACAGTGAAAGATTTGAGAAGAACTCCTGCCAAAGCTTCTCTACAATCCTTTTTTTTGGAATGCCATCAATCACACAAACTAGTGAAAAGCCAATACCCTCACATAGCGCCTGCCTTCATCACATCACAGCACACCATTTTAGGCATTGGTCATAAGAAAATAAAAACATTCCACAAATTGGAACATAATAAAAAGCACAAGGTTGGCTCTCACACATGCTAACCATTGGAAACCAGACACAAAATTGCAATCTAAGTTCTGTGGCAGGCCAGCAAATTCTTTAGGAAGAATCACAATAACCACAATTGACCAGCAGATTGATGAGGTGGTAGCATGATCAGGCTCTCTGCAGACAGACCAGCAGAAGAGAGAGACATGGACACAGACACAGAGGCCAGCTTACCACTGCCATGGGCACTGAGTGCATTTCTTTGGATCATTCACACTGCCAAAAGAGTGGTTGGGTGAGCAGTGGGGTGCAGAGGAGGCAGTGAGTACACATGCAGACAGAGCCTGATGGGCACACATCGTACTGTGTGCATCTGGGCCCTCATCCACTCTTGCTCCTCCCAATGACAAGAATTCATTCTCCGCAACATCTGTAGGTAAAAAGCAGGAATCTCAATGTCTACATTGATTATACATCGTAGTTCATGAGAATTGATGAATTTATATGTTCAGTAAGCACAAGTTGAGATTCCTGCTTGATCAAGGATTTTGAGCTATGATATTGGACATACAATCTGTAAACTCTCGCTCCCTCACACTCTCCCTGCACCTCAAAATCTACACTCTTATCAAAATATGCAGATTTCTGCAGCTGGTATTTGTGAGAGAGTATAGAGGACTTATGAACTTGGAGATACTGCAATACCGTGTCATGCAGTAAACTGTTCCAAAAAGTGTCAGGTTCATTTAGTATATCCTCAGTCCTGTCTGTCAATCATTTTTCTGCATCTCTTGTGGTGTGTCCCGTTCTGGTATGTCACACTGGTTGTCTTCCTCTTGCTGTAAAAGGGTGAAATGCAATGGTGGTACCATGATCATGAAGATTCTATAAAGCAGGTTTCTGAAGACGAGCAGAAGATCATGCTGCAAATTTGCCAGAGACATCCAAAGTTTACTAGAACGTGCCAGGTCAAAATTTCACAAACTTGTCAATCTGTTTCCTCTGCAACAAGACCAATCTGTATACTCCCTGGCAGTAAAGCTTTTGACTCCACAGCTAAAAACCTGTTAATCAGAACAACAGACAAAGCCAGTGCTTCAGTATGTTACATCCCACAATCAACGCCTCTTTCATGTGTCCTGAAATTCCTGGTATTGCAGAGGCTACTGCAAGAGAATGCGGTGGGAACAAAGGTTGCTACCTGTAACAGCAGATTTCTATGCAGATGTGATTGCTACTATCATGCTTCTTCCAGTTTCACACCCACAGTTCTAGGCAGAAGACTGCCCTCAAGAAGCAGCAGAATGTTTTTGCAATGATGTACAAGTCTTGCATGTGTTGTTTGTTTGTTCTTCTTCTCGAGGGTATTTGCTGCCATGACGACAATCTCTTCAAGAAAACCGCAACCAAAACGCTCTGCACTAACACAAAGCAAAGCTTCTATCTACAGAGTGCAGTGATGAAATGCTCGGGAAAGGGAAGCAAGCTCATAGTACAGAATGCAGTGATGAAATTCAGAAAGGGAAAGAAGAGGAGATTCAGAGATCGGGAGATTCACCAGCATCTGATAATATTCTAGGTGCGCAATATGCAAAGAATTCCTATCACATTCCCCCCCTGATAAGCTTCCTCTGCTCTATAGATCCATTGTCTGCATCCCTCAAAAGTTTCCGCATCGGAATCGAGGTGGATGAGCAATCCTCACCACCTGCGACTTGGAGACGAGTGTGCCACACGCAAAAGCATCATCGCATTCCCCTTATCAGCTTCTTCTGCTCCAGAGATCCAAGACACATGCTACAGTATCTTGTATCCCTCAAAACACTCCGCATCGGGATTGAGGTTAAGAATTGGAATCCTCTCCATCTGCGGACGGAGGAGACGAGTGCCGTATAACAAAAACACACAATGATGCTCTCTCTCTCTCTCTCTCTCAAAGACAAACGCAAGTGGATCCATCACGACATCTCGCCAGACTCTCATCATATCTGTGCAACAATGAGGAAAGAACTGTGCAGGAATAGTTCTAACCACTACTCTCGAGTGTCTCCTCGGTTTCCGTGGTAAGGAAGTACCCTACCGCGCCAACGCTCAAAGAAGAAACGGTCACGTCTTCGTGCAATTTTCTGTTTTCATCATGTTGCGTTAGTCATCGTGAGTCGTGCAACAGGACAAAAAGCAGCAGCGCTTTCGGCGGCGGGGGCCCCACGGTGAAGCGCGCGCCCGACGACCCCAGGAAAACATAATCACGCGGAGGAGGATCTCAAAAGTCAGCCCTGTTGTGCCTTGTCTTTCTTTCTTGTTCTCGGATGGATTGCTACAGCACCCAGCAGTACCGAGAGAAGAGGAATTGCATCATTGCCTTTGAGTGTTGGCAATCCTTGAGGCATTCTTGAGAATCCCCTCCCCGCCCTCGGACTAGAGGGGGGGCAACAGGATTTTGCGTAGATGGCAAGAAGACATCATGAGGGAGAAGGAGGAGGAGGAGCTTGGCGTCGGATCCACCTCGTTGTGCTCTTGCTCATCTGCGTCACCTGTGGAGCCGTTTACCTCGTCTGCTCCCCTGTTCTCCGCAATCCGTTCGAGAAGGAGGTATCATCATCATCATCGGAGAAGAAGAAGACGACGATGGTGGTAGGAAGCCTGGACGACAAAGAGAGCTGCTGTCACGGCGCCGAGGGCACGGAGCTCTGGGGCGAGGCCGTCAATTGGGGCCCTCACCTGATCCTCAACTCCTCGTATCAGTGTTGCACTGCCTGCAAGGCCAACAGCAAGTGCAACTCCTGGGTTTTTTGCGGAGATCGTGACAAATGCGCTGCCAAGTACGGCGAGGTAAGGAAATTATCTTCTTCTTCCTTCTTTCTGTGTTTTCTTGGTATCTCCGAAGTCCTCCTTTTTCTTCGCCTTCTTCTTCCTTTCTTTGTTTTTTTGGTATCTCTGAAGTCCTCCTTTTTCTTCGTCTTCTTCTTCTTCTTCTCCTTTCAAGCTGCAACAGCAATCTTGAGAATGGATTCTTCAGAGCCTGCGGGCCATCATCGCAATCATGGCCCCATCAACATCATCAACGCATGAAAGATCTCTCAGATGCAGAGAAGGCAGACTGTCTCAAACTTCAGAATGTGGAAGATTGGATCTTTTTTCCATTTTTGCACATAGAAATGGACATGGCTCCTCCTCCTCTTCCTTTTCTTCAGATCTATTCTCTGGAATGCCAAATCTGCAAGAAAAAATTGTCTGCATCATTACTATGATGCATTGCCATATCTGCGAAAGCTTGAACTGGTTTTCTCTGGGGCATACAGTTAGATAGCTACTTGGAAGTTGGAGATTTTGCAAGTGGAATGAATGACAAGAATGCAAAGGAAGCATGATTGAAGAAGGAATGCATTTTGGTTTGTGGTGGCAGTGTTGGCTCAAGGTACAGGAGGATCTGCTAGCTCCACAGGTGCAAGATACAGGGCCACATGTTGCATGGACATCAGGTCTCATCTACCGTGAAGGAACAGTAGGTCTTCTTCTTCTTCTGCCCTCCGAAAGTTTCTGTATTGTGACATGAAATGTTGGAAGAAGCTCAGACACTTATGGGAGAGAAGGGTATCTGGATTTGGATGGGGTTATGGAAACAGGGTGTCATTGAATTGGAGACAGAGCGTGGAGTTGTGCACATACAGGTGAGCTTGGCATGAGAAACAAAAGATCAAGTCACATCACTCAAGTTTGCAGAGGATTTGTTGACAACACATAGGTTTAAGAAAATCAAAGCACAATTGCAACAAGGGACAGAGTGGTAGAGCATTGTCAGGTGTGCAACGAGCAAGAGTGTACAGTTTTGATGGGCTTGCTCTGGAATTCTTCTGCTGGTTGGGAGTCACTGTTATGAAGCACATCTTTGCAAGCACAATCTGTTGTTGACAGAGACACTTGCTAGCTAATCTCTGTCATTGGACTCAACCTGGCTCTAAAGATATGGATTTTGACACAGGAATTGTGTGTTTTTGTGAGTGGTGCAGTTGATGCCTGATTGTGCACCTCGGTCAGTGGCTTATATTATAGAGCTGCTCAGGTTACGCCACTGCTCAGACTGTGTCCTTTACCGTGCAGAGGGCCGGGCAGAGTTTTGGGATGCTCAAGGAAACCATATTTCCAAGGTAATGGTGCCGGAAGTTTCATAACTGACTGGAAAACTAAATTGACTGAAACTTTATTGTCTTACATTCAAACCAGTATCATAGAGATATAGGAATTTGTGTAGAAACTACATGTGTTGTGTGTAAAATGACATCAAGGTAGCCAGATTGCTAGTAGTCTTTTGCAAAAGAACAGGGATAGCTGGTGCTGCTTTGAAAGAGAAGCTCTCATTGGTCTTGTCATGCACTCATGTTGTAATTCACTGCATGGTTTTCATGTGGGCTTGGCTTCTCCACTTTGCTGAGGATTGCAAGATCAAGCTACTAAGGTTGTGGGATTGATGCTTGTGCAGACTGCCTTTGGTCCACCTTATGCTGTCCTGCAGGGCATATTAGCAGCACAGGGGGTTCCTTTAAAGGATATTCCAATGGAAGCACGCCTCCAGGTCAAAAGGGGCATGGTAGGCTGGGTGGAAGGTGGGCCGGACTTCTTCATCAGCCTGGCAAATCACGAGGAGTGGTACCCTAGATATACAATCTTTGGTTCAGTGCTGGAGAAGAACATGACGCTGATTGAAGAATTGGCAAGTCTGTCCACAGCGCCGTCTATCTGGAGTGGGGTGAAAGTGGGAGTACTTAAGAAAAGAATTAGCTTTAATCTGCGAAAACCATCCTGATGGTAGTCAAGGTTCCACTGGTTGAAAGGTTATGTACATCATCTTCATGTTGGATCATCCCATGCAGCTCCAAACCTTGAGGGTGGAGGATGTAAATTAGCCACCACGTAAAAGTTCATAAGGGAGAACTGTCAGTTAAACAGGTCCCTCAAGTAGTAGGAATGCCTCTTTTGATCTGCTTTCCATACCAAAGTTTCTGCTGGAGAACAAACAGCTGTTAGGTTTTCACCTCTGGCACTTTGTCTAAGAAGCACTCAAGTTAATAAAATAGAAATTTTGACTTCACTCTAGATGCTTTGCACGCAATTGACAGTGAAAACAGCACGCAACCATAATATTCACACAAGGCTAAACCAAATGACCACCTCTTCTCTGGTGAGTCACTCCATTTGTTCCTTGCACCATTAATTCAGTGTTTCTCGCAAGTATGTCAAGAGGCATTGGAATGCATGTTGCTAGCTTTCTGTGAAGGTACAGAAAGTAGGGTTGTGTCCACCAACTCCAATGGCTCCCAAATACTCAAAATTCAGCAAAATTCAGTAAAATCAAATACTACCACACTTTTCAGGAGGATGATGAACACATGATTCTTTACGACTTCAAACTACTGCTCTGATTCACATTCTCTACTTTGGCTACTGGAGTTCTGTCCTTACTTCCCTCCTGCTGTTGTACAACCTCTTGATCTGTGACTTCTGTTACAGGTTTCAGTGGTGGCTGACCTCCCCGTGCTGCTGCTTCTGTCACTGAACAGTAAACCAGACAGGAGTCAGAAACCAGAGAGCCCATGGTTTTGAAATCAGAGTTTTGCCAAGGCTCACAGGCTCTACGCCATTCTGATTCAGGTTGCAAAGTTGTAGCAATGAGAGTAGAGACCTACAGCATGAATCATACAGTCTACCAGAAAGTAGAGATTATTTTGCATCTCTTCTCTAGAGATCCAACAGCAATAGAAAAACTCTTTATAAGATTTACCTTTGCGCTGCTCTTCTGGGACCAGAGCCTTAGCTTGCTCTTCTGTCATCCGTAGATAGTCTTCTGTAGTGTAAGCCCTGGGTTCATTTGTGACTTCTCCTTCTTCCCAAACCCAAACCCAGAACAAACTTGCCCTCAGTTAGATGGCTGGCACAATCTCAAGCTATTCTAGTGCTGCAAGCTGACACAATTTGCTTCAAATTTTGCAAACTCAAAGAAAGACACATATACACTACACCAAGATGCTTGAGAGACACATGAAATGGCGTCCTACCTTCCTTGAATGGTATGGTAGGTTGCTGAAAGGGGGAAATTGGAGTTGATGTTGGAGCTTGACTAGGGTTACTCAGTTCATCCAAACCTATCTCTTGCTCCAAAGTACTTTTGAACTCCTTAGATACTTGCTGCAGAAACCAGTTACCACCGCATGTGTCAAGACTAAACAGGCAACAGTTCAATGCCTACCATTGACCATTTAGTCTGTCTCATAATGAAACCAATTTGCATTGTATTTTTGGCTGGTATGAGGCAATTGTATCCCTGGTATTGAAACTGATACAAAACTGGTACAAGACTGGTATTACCTCAAGTCCCTAGTCCCAACCAGGCTGGAATTGCCTCAGATCATACCAGTCTTGTAGGGTCCTTGCTACTAGTATTGATGCCATTGTCAATACCTGGCACAGACCTCTATACTGGACCTGGACCAACACTGGTTCATAGTTCATACCTACAAACTTGGGTTTTCCAACAATTCTCTTCAAGTGCATTTGCTGCTGCTATTCCACATTCTCTCTTACAGCAGCAGCAACAATACCCAATGGCCTACATGAGAGAAATTCAGCTGACTCTTTTACCTGGAGCTCACGGATAGTTGGTTGAAAAGCCCGCAATGAGTTCCCCAATGTGCGTGCCACCTGCACTCACACATTTCATCTCTTTAGATTGCTTACTCTTCTTCAGACTCATTGTACTCACAGCATATTATTCTCTTGCAACTTTGGCTTGCTTGTATATGAAGCTCTTCCCCCCTACAACAGTTTTGAATACAAACAAGAACTAACAAGAATATATAAAAGTGAAGTATCAGTGATCATGAGGGACTTCAGCTTTTTGCAGCTTCTTCTTCTTCAGAATCAATCTTAGAATCTTCTTTGCAGAACCAAACTACTGTGACAGAAATTTGAAAAAACTACAGGACCAATTGTTCTTCTTATTGATGAGTGTTTGAAGAACCTGTCATGCCACCTCAAATGATTCCAGGTGTTTATGCACTCACAGAAACATTCAGATCCTCAGCTTCTCAGCTGCTTTCCAAGATCCCCAAGCCTTAAGGGAGCTTTCCAATCTATGATACCATATGTAGGTAGGATGTGGAGGAGTGACAGGAAGGGAGAAAGGAAGAGAGGGATTGCATTAGGGTTTCTACTCTGGAGGAGTGACAAGAAGAGAGAGAGACAGAGAGAGACAGAGAAAGATTGCATGCCTCTGCAAGTCCTTTTGGGCCGAATACAAGCAGTGCCACCACTCCTATTACCAATACCTCTGGTGCACCCACTCCCAGCAATGAAGCTTGCACACCAGTTTTCCTCACCTGTGTGCCCTTGACTACACACACCCATATAGAGAAGAAACACCCCATGTCGCAAAGGGATCAGCAATGACAGGGCAACATGGGAGAGAGTACAGAGCAGTAGTGAACCCTTTAAAAGAATGCTATCCCGCTTCTTTGGTTGAAAAGAATTGCAAACTACACAAGATCGAGAAAGAGGATGAGACAGAGATTGGGCAGACCTCTTAGAGAACTGACAAGTGGAATGAGATGAGAGCGGGCATTCCACGAAGCAAAAAAACTCAACTCACGCGCCCTGACCAAAGAACAGCGAGCTTTGTTTCTGGTAGAGAGCCGAGGACGCTGCAGGTGCACGGCGGCAGAGACACGAGAGGAGGAGGAGGAGCGATGAGAGATGGGAAACGTTGCATACAAAGAAGAACCAGAGCTGGTGCTGCAAGCTGCATCATCCCTGGAGATAGAAAAGCAACAGGGGATGATCAAAGAGGGCGACCTTGTGCATGCAGCAACAGCTCTAGCCATGGCCGTGGTACACTGTCCGAAGCCAAACCAGTTCTCTCTCAGAAGAAGCTTGTGAATTTCTTGCTCCCCTTTCTGCACTCTTTGTCCTGTGCAGATTGCACAGAGAGAGAGAGAGAGA
>Ga0116230_10008461_pt1 | contig 10143 bp, 7 predicted proteins | sample S1TSphfallax_3_FD_88678 | JGI IMG/M metagenome (GOLD analysis project Ga0116230, IMG submission 88678) | Host-associated microbial communities from peat moss isolated from Minnesota, USA - S1T2_Fd - Sphagnum fallax MG | ecosystem: Host-associated > Plants > Peat moss > Unclassified | place: USA...
AAAATCGCTTCACAATGGTCTTGGTGCAAGTTTGATTTATATTGATCATCCTTATATTGGGCATAGTTGATGTAACTATTACAACTTGATTGGATTACAATACTTCATCTATTTTCCACCTTGTTTATTTTCATTAATCCTCTTAAATACTCCAATTCACGTGGTATAGTTAGGATTGTTTCCACGGGGTTCAAATATATCTTCCTTATTATAAAATGGGAGATAATCTTTGACTTCATGTTGATACACCCATCAATCCTAATTTACACGTCAAAACCATCATTACCAACTTTAGGGTTTTTATTGTCAGGATTGGGGACTACATCAACTAGCACATTTATAAGTATTTTCCTTTTGGGTACTCGGACATGAGAAAACACATCATAATTAAATCCACGCACTACAAGGAATTTGCAAATGTATGATTGGATTTACGACCCATTTTTAGTCATAATTACCACATGTGAGTTATTACAATGCCTAGTCACCTTGGAAAGTCTCATAAAATTATAATTGCAAAAGATAATACATGGCACAATGTTGCAAAGGTAGTTGCATAAAGATGCGATTTACATGAACTTTTCATCCATCAAAACCAACTTACGTGGCATTGTCATTTTGTGATTGATTTTACAATTAAAAAATGTAGTCACATTATTTATATTTGTTTAAGTATTTATTATTTAAATAATGATAATTTAATATTATTGTTAATTTCATTAAATTCAACATGCACCATGTTGATATGTGTCATTACATAGGTTAAACTTAAAAAGTTAATTTAGGTTGTTAGGTAGGCCACCTATTGTGCCTACTTAGGGTGACCTTGTAGGCACCTAGAATATGTTGGCTATGTAGGTTGGGAATATTCGGTCAACATTCCAATGTTGACCACAACCCATGCCATTCATGAAGACCGATCCTTGAACCCCAAGGATGGAGATCAACTCTTTTACCACAAAGCCACACCACTTGTTTTGGAGAAGAATTTATGTGCATTTTATTTAACCTATTTGATTTAAAACATTACACAAAATATCATCTTTGAACTTTGATATCTTATTATGATTTTGTCCAAATGAAAAGATTAAAGTTTAAATTAATTTTTTTCCAATAATGTACACAAACATATTTTTTTCTTCTTTAAAAAAGAAAAATGTTTGAAAAGAAAAATATTTGAATTTCATAATTCAATGCAATTTCAAACACCATTCCATGGAAAAAAATAAATCAATCACATGATTTATAAATGAATGATATTATAACAAATACATAAATAAGTTTCATATCTTAAACTTTCATTTGATTCTAAAAATTATAGTATACAATTTTCTTATGATATATCATAATTTTACCAATAGAATTAATTAAAATGTGTGATATATAATTTATTCACATGTAATATTTATAAATGAATCATAAATAAATTATGATAGAAATATAATAAAATTTATTTTATTAACTATATTTCTGATGTAAAAGATTAATCTAGATAATCATTTTAAATTTCTAGATATTGATTAATGCCATGTAATTAATTGATTTTATTGAACTATAAATTTTATTATGTTCACACATATAATATCTTAAGTTTTACTTAAAATTATGATAAAAATTTTATGTAAAAATAAATTATATATTTTCACATCTCAAACATCTATTTGATTTAAGAAATTATATTATAAAATTTTGCCTATAATAGATCATAATTGTATCAGTAAAATGAAATTGAAATGTGTGATATGAAATGGGTCATAAATTACTCCTACTACCTAGCATATTCAATAAATAAATTACATTGCCTACATAATATAATAATTAATTAAAAAAAATCACATATATCAACATGATAAAATATTTATCACTTAACCCACATACATATGACCTACTTGCTACATACTACATATCCTATTTATTTCCTATTTAATACATTAATTGCATAGCCTACCTAATTATTTAATTACACTTACTACCTAAACCTTAACCTATTTAATAAACACATTACATAGCCTAATTAATTAAATAATTAATACAATAACATTATCACATATCAACAATATGATAAAATACTTACTACTTAGCCCTATTTCTACCATTAATTGCAATGGGTCCTTTAAAATTTTCGCAAACCCACCAAACCTTATTACACATTTAATGGTTAATTCATTGAAAAAAGTTGAGAGAAGACAATTAAAACATTAAATCTAGCAATTTCATTGGTCAATTTTTTTTTTCCCACATTTAATTACATGTGCATTTGTGACAAAAATTTACAATCACAAATCAAGTTGAAAAGATGTCATGTGATATCCAATGGCCTTTGAACCACCTTCCAAGTCACAAAAGCAACCACATTTTCCTCTATTTTTGGATGCCACTAAAAATGGATGATATAAGTGTATTTTTCATATTCATTTTCTTCCAAATTGACATTAGTCACAACTATAAGTTGCATATGCAACTACAAACCACTTTGTAGTTGTTTATGTGACTATCAGTTGTTTTTACCAAGTGCCACGAAGGACAATCATATCTAAAGTTGCAAAAATGGTTGATTTAAATAGAAGTCGCAAATGCATGGGTTGGAATGGACAAGATTCCTTGTAATGACAGATCTTATTAAGCTAGGTTAGTGTTGTTTCCTCATCATCAACAAGAACCTCCAAAACAATTGCAGCAATAGTTCCACTTTTCAAGTTTTTCTTCCAACACTTGTTTTCAAATTGCCCCATCCCACCATAAAAGTTACACTTCAAACCACAATTCTATGTTTTATGTAGCCTTCCACACTTTTGGCATTTTGGTTAAGAGTTGGCATACTTTGGACAAGTCATGGCTTGGTGATCTTTTGCTTTACAAGATTGGCAACCATTGAAATTAAAAGAACACACTTGAGTAGCTAGTGGTTATAATTTGGTTTTTTTCTTGAAGAAATTGACCAAAAACTTACCTAGCATTTGGGTCTGCTTTTCAACCATCACATTTGCAACATACATGAATCCTTTTTGCCCCTTGAAAGGATCAAATGGTGTCTCCCTTAATTCCCCAATAACTTTTTCCACCTCCAAAGTAGGAGCCAATAAAGCTTCCATGTTGGCACAATCCCACACAATGCACAACTTCCTAATTTTTGGCCTTAATTTTGATAGAAACCTCTTCTTTTGTTCCACTTAAAAAAAATTCCCCTTGTAAACAATTTCTCCAGTTTATCATAATACAATTGCACCCATGTGCCTTCAAGGTAGCCCAATTGGCAGGAGCAAGTTCAAGGCACTTGTACCACTCTTTCACCTTACCATGTAGATTTAGGTGAACAATTTTGAATAATTTGACTTCATCATAGTTTTTGACATTTGTAGCCATCTCTAACCTTCCCTAGAATAACTCATCCATCCTTTTAAGACTAGCCATCTTGTTAGTCTATTCCTATTTTAATTTAGTATATTTTTATATCTTGATTTGGGTTGTCATTCAACATAATGAACAATCCAACGAATAATTATAGTAAACTATAGTGCATTTTGTCCTCATGTTCATAATTCCACATCCATTCCCCCTTAGAATCTTTTCTTAACCTCTAAACTAAAATCCTAGATTTTTCACATGTGTGCTTTACTCACACTACTTTGTATCCTACAACAAATAATCCTTCAATTCCTGATAGAAAGAATTTAATTCTCTGATGAAGTGAGATAGTAATAATGGGGATCCACAAGTATCCTACTTTAGGGATCAATCCATTTCTTTCATGTAATTCAATTGCTAGTGCGTTAGGCAAAGATGGTAGAGAAGAAATATTTGGTATGTTCTTGGGCAACTATTGTCTAGTTTCTTGTTCTATCACTAGTCTTCAGCCATACTTGAATTCTTGAGTAAAAACTGAAATGCATTACAAGAATTGCTGGATCACCCACCTTTGCTCGATCCAAATCCAAGCCCATGATGTGGACCACCCCAAACCCTTGTAGTTGGAGGATGAGAGCTCCAACTCTTGGTAGAATATCAAACCTTGGAAAAAGAAAGTCGAATTCATATCATAGGAAGATTCTCCTCTTGATGTTGAGCCTCTTCCAAGTCAATTATCCTATTTTGGTCCATTCAATTGTTTGATTATGTTCCACCTCCTTTACATCATCATAGTAGACTAGCATGGTATAAACACACACACCAATCACTTATTGGAATCTACTAACAGACCAACTCTAATACCAAAATTGGGGGTAGAAAAGTTTTGGCCACCACACCACTTGCATTACCTTTTCATACACATAACTTATTCACACAATTGAAAAGTTTTATTGATAGTATCTGGAGACAAACTTCTAGGAATTAACACATACACACTACCATTCAAACACATTATGTTTACTTCTATCCTTAACAACCCTAAACCAAAGAGAATGGATCAAAACTTTCCTAGTTCATCTCTCAAATCAATGACAAGTATCATCCTTTGCACAGAAGGAGAGAAACTCAAACGATTCCCTTTGTTTGGTCAACCAAGAAATTCCAAACCTAGGAACCCTTGTTCCATTATCCCATAGCAAAGAGGAATTTTCCCAAACTTGTGCGCATTGGACTTGTAAGATTTATGAACCTAAACATTGCCATCCTTTCTATCACTTCCAATTTCAAGATAAGGAAAACACAACACATTATACACATTATTTTGCTTTACGACTTCAAAGGATATAGCCTTTGTCTTGCAGAGAACATAAAAACCCAAAGCAACATCAATTTTCACAAAATACTTAGATTCCTTTGCCAAGAATGCTGCTCCCTTAAATCCTTCCTCTCACTCCTTATCTCCATCTGTTAACTTGCATTCCCACCACACAATGCCTCCGTCCAACAAATCCTTACAAAGCTTATCAGCCAATGCAACACTCAACCACAAACTAGAAATTGAAGAAAAGAAGTAATAGCATAGTCACTGTTGGCCACCATGACCTCTCTTCTTCAAGGACAAACTGCCAAAAGGTGATGGTCACATCACCATGCAATAAATCACCAAAAAAAACCCTAACTATGTCCTACAATACACAAGATATGCCTTTAAGTCACACCAGTTCCACAAGCAATGGAGCTTGGAAATCCAAAAAATTCAAGTTCTGGTTTTAGGAATCGAACCTAGTTTTTTGGCCTGGTTCTGAGTAAGTTTGACCATAACTGGTGGATAAATTTCAGTTAACCTGCAGTTAGCCCCTGGTTCTAGTCCTTCTTTTTTCAACATACTTTTTTTTCTCCAAAAGTGCCATTTCCAATTCCAGTTTCAATTCTAGAAAAACCAGGAACTTGGTTTCAGTACGGTTTCGATTCTTAAAAACTCAGAACCCGATTCTGGTTTGGTCTTTACTAACTGGAATTGGAACCTGTGGTTCTAAGCCTTCAAACTGGGTAGCTGCCCAACATTGGTTCCAAGTAGTGTTCAGCAATTCTTTACTCTTATTTATAAAAAACCTAGTTCTAGGCCTAATTATAATTTTTTAAATCATTTATAAAGGTTACAGGAATCTAGTTGTAGGTCTGATTATTTTTTTAAAAATTCATTTTGATTCCAATTCCAATTTCAAAAATTAGACTTAAATCTGGTCCAATTCTTACTAACTCAAATAAGAAACAATAGTTAACTGTCAATTAACTTTTAATTAAGCCATGGTTCTAGTTGTTTAATTTTTTAAGTTTTTTTCAAAAACAACTTTTTTCAGTTTTTTTCAAGTCTTGATTTCAATTTTGATTTCATACCTAAATAAAACCAAGAACTCGGCTCCAGGTCCAGTTCTCTAAAAAATAACCTGGTTCCAGTTCTAGGTTGGATTCTCTAAAACATACATAAAAATCTGATTCCAGCTCTGACTCTCATTCTAACCAGACCTGATGGTTCTAACCTTCCAAGCCAGGTATGCACCCAACATTGGTTCCAACTTCAGTTGCCTAAAAGCAACGCACAAATTAGCAAAATGTTGCGTTGTAAACAACTGAGGGGGATGGGGGCAGGGGAGAAGACCCGTGATTGCACTCTGTTTACTTCCTCTTACAAATGTGGCATTAAGAAAGAAGCCCATCCCAAAATTGTGGAATTGAGAAGAGAAATAACAGAGCAGGTGAGCTGTTCTACTCCATTATAAATTGACCCCCAATAGCGAAGTACTTTCTACACCCAATTTCCTCTATTCAAAACCTTAATTAGAAATATAATGTACTCATCAAGGGGGCGAGATATGACATCAGCCATTGGATTCAAAGTTTACACACTCAAAAATATTTGCTATAAATTTCAACCAAAGTGAAACAAGGGACTTCGAACAAGACACCTATGCAATGTGCATGCATCATAATATTGCACTCATGAGAACCAAGTTAGGTGCTTATAAAAATAATTTCAGGCCATAATGTGGCTCTTCAGATAAGAATGAACCCTTGCAATTTACAGAACATGAATGTCAGGAACTTAGAAAGTGGCCAGCAACTTCTAAGAGAATTCAGGCTGGCAGGAACTTGTAGATCTCTGGCTGCCCACCTGCTGATCCACGAGCTTCATCAATGCACTCCTGAAGCCAAGTGATCGATCCAGGCCACATGCATGCACTCCTACACGTTTTCCATGCATAACAGATTACTAGTTCAGACATCTATTTTTTTGGGTTTTATTGGATGTGTATTTTCATTTCTTAAATGATAGAATTTTCTCCCTTCAAAATTTTAACTTAATTTGAGGTTAAGTGAACAGTTATTTTGGCGAATTTTTCTTCAGAAAATGAAAAAAGGGTGATTTTCTGAGACTTTTTCGCCAGTTTTTGAAATAGCCACATCTAGATCTAAACACGTCCTAGTTAGGTAGTCACTTGTAGCAGAAGTTTTGTAAAAATGCTACAGCCCATTAGGAGAGTCTCCATTTAATGCTAAGGATCCTGGTCAGTAGACACCTACTTGAGGAATTTGAAAAAAAAAACCCTGGTTAAGTGATGAAAACTTCACGAATGTCCCTCTGAGCTCTTAGAGGTTAAAGGCTATCGCCTGTCCTGAAAATTATTCGTGGTGGGTTCCTTAAAGGGCAGAAAAGTTGGAGGTGATTTGCTTGCCACTAATGGAATTCGGTACATGACAATGCAATCTCATATTACGTAGGACAAGCGGGTAACCCTCGCCAAGACTGCCAGCATTGTGTATATATAGGCAAGCATTGTACATATTTTCAGGACTTTCATGAATTGTGGCCGATCGAACCAACCTCAAGCTAGAAAGATTTAGGTCAAGTACTGAATGGTTCAAGCAATCTTAAATTCGGGGTCATTGCATTTATGTGGGTTGTTACTTGTGCTGCTAACTGGACCCATTGAGTGTAAGTTTTCAAGAATCTCACTTGAGTAACCACCACAAAAGCCAAATAAGTAAGACAAACTTGGTCCTTTATTCCAATGGATGCAAAGGTGCTTATCCAATTCTATGGTACTCATCAGCTAAGAGCCTTCCATAGACGGTCTTGGAAACAGACAACTTGGGTCATGAAGCCAAGGAATCTTCAACGTGTTACAATCAGTGTTTAAAAAAAATAAAAAATTTAGGAATTTTTGTTTGCAGCCAAAGTGGCTATCATCCCTAGCAGGATTTAGTCAAATGTAGCTAGCTATAAACCATATATGAAGTATACATCTCTAGTCATCCTTCCATATTTTCTGCGTTGGAAAACAAATATATAAATCTTTTAACTTTTACTATTGTCTTTTCCTCACATTTGATGATTGAAAACCTCCAAAATCATTTCATTTTCAAAAAAAAATTGACTTCCTTTTTTGGCAGAATTTCGGCAATAAAAAAAGGTTTGGATACAATTGAAGGAATTGCATTGCTGAGATACTCTGGACTCAAGATTAATCAATCAAAAGGTGACACAATAACTCATGGGAGTATGCCACCCAGCAGAGACCACTCCACCATACGCTGGAAACCTGTGGAAACCTATGACTCAGTTACTAAGGTTCCAACTTGCTAACCTATGGTGTAAAGCCTCCTCCTCCTGGCACACTACCTATGTAAATAGTTAGGGAATGTAAGTGATTACTCTGTAGATAGGTAAGTAGGTAAGGCGCCAGGTTGCTACTATGTAGATAGGTGAGTAGATGCATCTGAATGGTCGGTTATCTATACATAGCTAACCACTGTGGTTCACAACGTGACAGGAATAGAATGAAAAAGTGTTTCATATCCATGCATCCTACATGGTGCACTGTTGGGTGCTGGTTCACTCTCGCCCACCTCATGCCCTCCAATGGTGTTAACTTGTATCTGGTGCCGGACCAAGATATGGATAGGAAATTTTTCACAGCCAATGAGGTGTGGCATCAAGAGGCCCCCTTTTCCCCTTTGTTGGAAGGGGAGGGGCCATCCTCTTTGTTGGGAGCTTTTTTTGATTTTTGCGTTCTCAATGTGGTCCATATGTTTGTCAGAATGTTCTCAATGTGTTCTCCAAGTTGTTCCCAATTGTACTGCACTTTATGCTAACTCATTTGCCTAGAGTTCTAGGCGAGGCGCTAAATACCCCCTAACGAGCTCTGTCCGGCGCTGGTTTCGGGCCTGACAGTGCAGCCCTGCGCAGAACTGCGTTGTTCTGCCGCAGGGTTTTTAAATTTTTGTCCTTTTTGAGTTTGTGTCTGGAACCAAGTTAAAAAAATACCATAGTCCTCAGTACCTGATGGTGTGTGCCAGTGGTTAGTGCTACATTACCTGGGGGAGGTTGTGGGTTCAACACCTGCGCCTGCAGTGCAAAACGTGTGCACAGAACATTGGCAATGAAGAACCAGCAGGAGGTTCTTATTTTTTGAAGAACTGAAGAACATTTAAAACCGGGTTGCATGGTTTGTTGCAGAACTGTGCAAGGCCGAAAAAGGTGTGCAAAAAGACAAGCGAAACCAGCGCCGGACAGAGCTCGTTAGGGGGTGTTTAGCGCCTGGCGAGTTCTAGCCATCTAACGCGTACAGATTGACAAAACTCTGCAAAACTTTATTTATAAACACAGCACTAATTTGGAAAATGTACAAAGCATTAGGAAGAAAGAAGGAGACATTGGCCAATAGAAAGATTGCAGTATGTCTATTTTGGGAGTGTACAAACTTAAAATTTCCATCACATGCTTTTGTGATGGGGCCAATGAGAGAGGCTCATCACCAGTTGTCCACACAATTCATTAATGTGAATCGCACATATCCCAGACTATGCGAGGTTTTAGGTTGTCAATATCAGATCAATTGTCAAAAGACAAGGCAATTGCTATTTAAAGTATATTCCAGGTGCGGGAATTCCCAGGACTGCATGAAGTAAAAAGTGTTTGGTTTTGTTCCCAACGTCCAGAGAGAATGCAACTGCAAAGCTTCTAACCCAGTGATTTTTTGGTGGCAACATTTCACTTTTTATTGAAATCTATTGAGTGAAGAACTGAAAAATATGGTGAATTTCCGTTCATAATTTCTTTTCCATGATAAATTTTCCAGTAGAAAAATCAAAACTGAAAAGAAAAGAAAAATAAACTAAACCTGTTTCATCCTGGCCCCTACAAAGCCCATACTCTCAGAATAAACCCTAAACAGATACCTCTGAAAGATGACCGTGTCCCCAAATTTCTGGCCATGCCATTAGCCCAGGCCGGAAATGGTGACCAACAGTTTTGTAAATAGAAATTTCATGCAGCCAATGGGAAGGCTCAGCATGCGCTCATAACGATCCAGTTTTTTTTCTTTTTGAGCGGGAGCGGTGTGGGACAGGGATTTTTTTATTTTTATCCGTTGTTCCCATAAAGTTCCCAGAAACTAAAAAGGTGAAATCCAGGGGTGCACATTTGTTTCTATTTCGCAAGGGGGGGGGGTCCAAACATGGGATCCTATTGGTCATGCCCAATGTTCCAAAACATTTGCTGATGGGCCAATAGGTCTCCTTTAAAAGAAAAGTAAACGTTTTGAGTGCACCCATGATCACACCCATGATCTAATTAATATGAATCACACTATGTCCCCATATTCATGGATGGCTTTATGATGAGGGTGCAACAGATGATTTGTGTTCATTTTATTGGCCTTGCCTACCAAGGCAAGGATATTGTGTTTAGATTCATTATAGAGTATAGTAGTTTAAGGATTATGGCCCCTAGGT
>Ga0116230_10008462_pt1 | contig 10143 bp, 7 predicted proteins | sample S1TSphfallax_3_FD_88678 | JGI IMG/M metagenome (GOLD analysis project Ga0116230, IMG submission 88678) | Host-associated microbial communities from peat moss isolated from Minnesota, USA - S1T2_Fd - Sphagnum fallax MG | ecosystem: Host-associated > Plants > Peat moss > Unclassified | place: USA...
ATCCGGCAGTCGTGTCCAGTACGCCCCTCACGCGCTCAAATACGGACTGCACTCCCCAGAAGCACCCTCCGGCAAACACCGCCGTCTCGCGTCCATGCACCGGTGCCAGCGCAACATCGTCCTTCGGAGCAGGCAGCGGCTTGTTTGCAGCATTGCACCCAACAAATCCAGCCATCATCATCACCCCGACCGCAGCCTTACGGATCCCCATCATAATAGACATAAAAAACCTCACCTCTGTCTTATTAGATTGGCGACAACAGAAAAAGTTACAACTGGCCTTTCTACTCCCAGGTCAGCGACCCACCATTCTGATATTCAATCACCCGGGTCTCAAAGAAGTTCTTTTCCTTCTTCAGGTCCATCGCTTCAGACATCCACGGGAACGGGTTCTCTGTCTCCGCAAAAACTGGCCCAAGACCAATTTGCCCACAGCGTCGGTTGGCGATAAAGTGCATGTACTGCTCGCACAGTCCCGCACTCAGACCAAGAAAACCATTCGGCATCGTGTCCCGTCCGTATGCCGCTTCCAACTCAGCCGCCGAACGCAACATGCCCTGCACTTCCTCCTGAAATGCAGCCGTCCATAGATGAGGATTTTCATTCTTGATCTGGTTGATAACATCAATCCCAAAATTTAGATGGATCGACTCATCCCGCAAAATGTACTGGTACTGCTCTGCAATGCCAACCATCTTATTGCGACGGCCAAGCGACAAAATTTGTGCAAACCCGGTGTAGAACCACATCCCCTCAAACACCACATAGAACGCAATCAGATCGCGCAAAAACGCCTGGTCTGCTTGCAGCGTCCCCGTCGCAAATAGCGGATCACTCAGGTGCTCCGTGTACTTGATCGCCCACGCCGCCTTGTCTGTAATGGAAGGCACTTCGCGATACATGTTGAACAACTCGCCCTCATCCAGTCCCAGGCTCTCAACAATGTATTGGAATGTATGCGTATGCACCGCCTCTTCAAATGCCTGCCGCAAAAGATATTGCCGGCATTCCGGGTTCGTCAGGTGCCGATAGATCGCGAGCACAATATTGTTCGCCACCAGCGACTCAGAAGCAGCGAAGAAGCCAAGGTTCCGTTTGATTGAGCGCCGCTCATCAGCAGTCAACCCATTCGCACTTTTCCATAGCGCAATGTCCGCCTGCATGGAAACTTCCGTCGGCATCCAGTGGTTGTTGCATCCTGAAAGATATTTCTCCCACGCCCAGCGATACTTCAGCGGCAGCAGTTGGTTCACGTCCGCCCTGCAATTTATCATCGCCTTGTCATCAACACGAACGCGGCCTGCATCAACAGCAATCACACCTTTTGCAGCATCGCCTGTGTTGGTCCCAGCATCATCCACCATAGACGGCATAAACGCCACCACAGCAGTGTTCTCTTCGGCAGCATCATTCCAATTCAGCATCCGCATCTTCTCTCCTTTTCAAATAACTGCAATTACTGGCAGGCCTCGCAGGTTGGGTCATCAATCGCACAAGCCTTCGGTGCAATCACATCGCGCGATACAGCATTCAACTTTCCGTCAGTCCGCTTCATCGTGGACTTCTCCACATGCGTGGCGCTCTGCGAACGCAGATAGTATGTTGTCTTTAGTCCCGCATGCCATGCTTCCCGATACAGTGTGTCCAGCTTTTTTCCACTCGGCTTGGCGATATAGAGGTTCAGGGACTGCGCCTGATCAATCCACTTTTGCCGCCGCGCGGCCGCTTGGATCAGCCAGGTCGCTTCCACTTCAAATGAAGTCGCATACAGCCGCTTTAGGTCCTCTGGAACGCGATCAATCGAACCGAGCGCACCATCAAAATACTTCAGGTCGCTCACCATCACCTCGTCCCATAGGCCCATATTTTTCAAGTCATGCACCAACGCTGCATTCACCACCGTAAAGTCGCCAGACATGTTTGATTTCACATACAGGTTTTGATACGTCGGCTCAATGGATTGCGTCACCCCACAAATATTGGATATGGTCGCAGTCGGCGCAATCGCCAGCGTGTTTGAATTTCTCATGCCAACCGTCTTTACCCGCGTCCGCAACGTGACCCAATCCAGCTTCGACGAAAGGTCTAGTTGCAAAGTGTGTTTGCGGTTCTTCTGCAACAACTCCACTGAGTCAATAGGCAGTATCCCCTGGCTCCATAGCGAACCTTCAAAGGTCGCATAGCGTCCGCGCTCCGCCGCAAGATCGACAGATGCTGAAATCGCGTAGTAGCTAATCATCTCCATGCTCTCGTCCGCAAAACGGACCGCCTCATCCGTGGAGAAGGGAATGCGCAACGCATACAGCGCATCCTGATGTCCCATGATCCCCAGCCCCACCGGACGGTGCCGCAGATTGGAATACCGTGCTTCCGGCACAGTATAGAAATTTACGTCGATCACGTTGTCCAGCATGCGCATCGCAGTCGTCACGGTCTTCTTCAACCGTGCCTCATCCAGGCCTGTCGCTGTAATGTGATTTGCCAAATTCACAGAACCCAAATTGCACACCGCAATCTCACGATTGTTCGTGTTCAGGGTAATCTCCGTGCACAAGTTGGAGGAGTGGACCACTCCGATATGCTGCTGCGGCGAACGCAAATTGCACGGGTCCTTGAATGTAATCCACGGATGCCCCGTCTCAAACAGCATGGTCAGCATCTTGCGCCATAGTTCCTGTGCCCGCAGCGTCCGCGTTATATGCATCTCACCGCGCTGGGCTTTGGCTTCGTAAAATTCATAGCGCTCGGCAAATGCATTCCCATATAGATCATGCAAATCAGGCGCTTCATCCGGCGAAAACAGCGTCCAGTTGCCGTCCTCTTCCACCCGCTGCATAAACAAATCTGGCACCCAGTTTGCCGTGTTCATGTCATGCGTGCGGCGGCGGTCATCGCCGGTGTTCTTGCGGAGATCAAGAAACTCCTCAATGTCGATGTGCCACGTCTCCAAATATCCGCACACCGCGCCTTTGCGCTTGCCGCCCTGGTTCACGGCAATCGCAGTATCATTCGCCACCTTCAGGAACGGGACCACACCCTGCGATTCACCATTCGTTCCCGCAATGTGCGAACCCAGCCCACGCACCCCGGTCCAATCATTGCCCAACCCGCCTGCATATTTTGAAAGCAGTGCATTGTCTTTGATCGACTTAAAGATGCCGTCCAGATCATCAGAAATGGTCGTCAGAAAGCACGATGAAAGCTGCGGACGTAGTGTGCCCGAATTGAACAAAGTCGGCGTCGAGCACATAAAATCAAACGACGAAAGCAGCTCGTAGAACTCAATCGCCCGCGTGTCCCGATCAATTTCCCGCACAGCCAGTCCCATGGCTACGCGCATAAAGAAGGCCTGCGGCAACTCAAACCGCGTCCCACCTTTATGCAAAAAGTAGCGGTCGTACAGAGTCTGCAAACCAAGAAACTGAAACAACCTGTCCCGCTCCGGCTTCAGTGCAGCAGCGAGCCGCACAAGATCAAAGCTTTTTAATTCCTTGTCAAGAATTTGCAGCTCAACCGCCTTCTGCACAAATGCAGGGAAATATTCCTCATAGCGCAAACCACTTTGCTGCTGCGGACTGGCAACTACTCCCGGCAGCACAAAGGCCAGCGCCTCGTCCCGCAAATTATTCAGCAGTAACCGCGCACTCACGTATGCATAATTCGGCTCTTGCTCCACCAGCGCACGGGCGGCCATCGTCTGCGCTAGACCCACCTCATGCAGCAGAATACCGTCATACAAATTGCGTCGGACCTCCGTCATCACGGCTTCCACTGATACTCCATCCAGCCCTTCACAGGCCGCCTCAATGGTCCGCTGCAATAGTCGTTCGTCCAGCCTCTCCGTCCGGCCATCTTTCAGCCGTACATTGATCTGAGGCTGCGTCGATGGCGCACTCTGCTCCTCACGCTTGCGGCGTTCCTGCGCCCGTTCCTCGCGATACAACACATACGCCCGCGCCACCTTGTGCTCGCCGCTGCGCATCAACGCCAGCTCTACCTGGTCTTGAATGTCCTCAATGTGAATGGCACGCGACACATCCGCCCGTCGACTCAGCGTTTCTACAATCGCCGCCGTCAGCGCTGCAACTGCTTCATGGATCCGCCGCGATGCCGTCGCACCCGGCCCTTCCACGGCCACAAACGCCTTTGTGATGGCCACCGAAATCTTGCTCGCATCAAATGGCGAGAAGCTGCCATCACGACGGACCACTTGAAAGACTTGGGCTGCTGGAGGAGTTAGGCCATCGCCACCGGAATAAGCCGTGGATGGAAGTGGCGCATTGCCGTTGAAGTGAATGCCGCCATTGAAATTGTGGCTCGGAATGCTCTGTGTTGTCGGTGAGGCCATGGTTACTACTCCTTGGCCTACGAAAAAAAGCGAGAAAAACAGCAGGTCATTTGCCGCACACTGAGCCACTGCCACCTCGCCTCCCCTCGGAGGCATCAGCGAATGTATTCATGGCAGGTCTTCGGACTTGCAGGCCGCCTACTTGCTCCAGCTTCCCAGTTTGTCCCCAAACCAGTGCTTTTTACGGAGTGTTCGTTCCTGCTTACCGCTGCGGGGCAGTTCCGGTCTCTCACCGGCTTCCCATTTTCACTCTATGTTGATGACACAGAGACCATGAATGAACCTACTCTAGCTTGGGTCAGCCAAAAGTGCAAGCACAATATCTAGCGCACCCCTTGTAACTATCAAAACCTCTTACCATTCCGCCAAAACACCACCTGCAAAGCCCCTTCCCCAACCTCCAACCCCGTAATCAAGTAAACTACACCTATACCTAACGGTTTCAAGGAGTCTTATCAGTGCGTCTCATCCGCTACAAACTAAATGGCCGCATCGCCGCCGGTGTTCTTCTTCCCAATGCAGACCGCGTCCTTCCGCTCGACGGCCTCGGCTTCAACTCCCCACTCGAATTCATCGCTGGTGGCCCAGATGCCTGGCACAAGGCCGCATCTGCACTCAGTGACTCCGGCGACACCCACACCATCGCGCTCGATACCCTCACACTGCTTTGCCCCCTGCCCAACCCAGGCAAGCTGCTCTGCGTCGGCCTCAATTATCGCGACCACGCCCTCGAATCCAGAATGGAGATTCCCAACACTCCCACGGTATTCACCAAGTTCGCCTCCTCCATCATCGGCCCCGGCGATACCGTCCGCATCCCCCCCATCACCCAGCAGCCCGACTACGAAGCCGAACTCGCCGTCATCATCGGCACCGGCGGTAGGAATATTTCTGCTGATAAATGGCGCGACCACGTCTTCGGCTACACCATCGTCAATGACGTCAGCGCTCGCGACATTCAGCTCGCCACCTCCCAGTGGGTCCTCGGCAAGAGCCTGGACACCTTCGCCCCCATCGGTCCGTGGATCGTTACCGCCGACGAACTCACCAATCCCGAAGAACAGGACATCAAGTTCGACATTGACGGCGTCGTCCTGCAAAGCTCCAATACCCGCGAGCTCATCTTCAAAATCCCCCAGCTCATTGAGTTCATATCCAGCATCGTTCCACTCGCGCCTGGAGACATCATCAGCACTGGCACTCCCAGCGGAGTTGGCCTTGGCCACAAACCACCCCGTTGGCTGCGCAACGGCGAAACTATGACCATTGAAATCAGCGGCATCGGCAAGCTGGTCAATCCCGTCAAGTTCGTCTCGTAATCCATCCGCAAACTTAGCCACGCGCCCTGCGTCGCAATGCAAAACCACTGCTGTCTGAAAACGTTATAGTAGGCAATATTCTCTGCTTACTGTAACGTTATTTCGGTTTGATCACGGCATCTTAAATTGCTCAGTTTCCTGCCCCCAAAGTGCTATAGTCAAATATCTCAATGGGATACACCATAATTATGTGTTTCAGATTAGGTCAGTTGTAGTTCCATTTTTCCTCATCTTGTCGATAAGAGGAGATAGCAAAAAGAACATATTGCCCGAAAGGCTTGCAAGATTATGTTGACCAGAACTAGTTGCGTCTCACTCGTCGGAGTACCCGTCGACAGCTTATCGATGCGGGACACGCTCGATAAGATTGAGGCGTTTATTAATGAAGGTGGCTTCCATCAGATTGCCACAGCCAATGTCAACTTTTTAGCCAATTCTTTGCGTGTTCCAGAGCTGCAACGTGTTCTAAGTAGCTGCGATGTAGTCGTACCAGATGGTATGCCCCTTATTTGGCTGTCCCGTTTACTCGGTCAGCCTCTCAAAGAGCGCGTCACCGGTGTCGACTTGGTCCCTCAAATCGCTGAGCTTTCCCAGCGCAAGGGTCATAGCATTTATTTCCTCGGTGCCACTGAGGAACATTCGCGCATCGCCGTTGAAAATCTTCTAAAGCAGTTCCCTAACATGAAAGTTGCCGGTCGCTATTGCCCACCCTGCATCCCGCTTGACGAACAGGACAACACCACCATCCTCAACCGTATTCGTGCCGCCAAGCCTGATATTTTGCTGGTCGCCTTCGGCAATCCCAAGCAGGACCTATGGCTCGCCCGCCACCGCAATGACCTCAATGATCTGAATGTTCCCGTTGCCATTGGCATCGGCGGCACCCTTGAATTTCTGGCTGGCGTTGTGAATCGTGCCCCTGACTGGATGCAAAATAGCGGACTTGAATGGCTCTATCGCGTTGTTCAGGAACCACGCCGTCTGGCTAGTCGTTACATAAATGACTTTACAGGTCTCTTTTTTCCGATGCTCCGCCAACTATTGGCCCTGTTCCTTCAGGGAGCACCAAAGTCCCTCAGCTACATCACCCTTCAACACTGTGGCGATGTCACCATGCTGCGCCTTGAAGGCGGACTCATCGCTTCAGATATGGAGCGCGTCTGTGATCTGCTCGAGTCAGACCCTGACCCTCGCCGTCATCTTCTCCTCGATATGCACCAAATCCACTATCTCGGTGCCGATGCACTCGCCATTCTCTTGCGCCTCGGTTCATTGATTGATCGTCACGAAGGCACCATTTGGCTTACTGGCCTCAATCAGCATATCGCAGCTATTCTGCGCCCCTGCAATGCAGGCCACCTGTTGCGCACTGCAAAAAGCTCTGACGCTGTTGTTGAAAGATTTCCTGCCACCAACGGCGTTGAAAAGTATCATAAGAAACATGTCCAAAGGCTCCAGCACACTGAGGCTCTTCGCTACCTCGCGTAATCCTCTCGCCTCTGCCTTTGATGTCGCTCCTTCACACCCTGTCTCTAATTATTTTCTGCAAACCACGGTGGCTTTCGCATGACCGCCATCGCCCTCATTCCCGGCATCATCTGCTTCTGGGTGCTCTGGCAATACTCCACCCGCGCAGCGCTGCTGAATGTTTATCTGCCTTCATTGCTACTTTTCCCTCTCTATTATTCCTGGCGAATTGGCGGCGTACCGCCCATCTCCGCAGCCCAGGCCGCGGCCATCCCCTTCATCTTGTTCATCATTCTTCGCCATCGCCAAATCTACTTTGTAAGTCGCTGCGATGTCCTCCTCGCCCTCTACGTCTACGGCGGCATCATTTCAGAAATGCGCCATACCAATGTCAACAACGGCCTTTTCGCTGGCTTTGCCGACATCACCAACGTCATCATCCCCTATTTCATTGGCAAGCTCCTCATCGAACAATATTTCCTCCGCACCCAGGTCCTGCGCCGCATCAATGTGCTGCTTTGCTGCGTTGCCATCATTTCCATTTATGAATTTCTTCTCGCCAGAAACCCCTACCACCAGTTCTTTGACTCCATCTTTCCCGGCCAGGGCATCGAATGGCAACTCCAGACCCGCTGGGGATTTGGCCGCATCTCCGGCCCCTATGCCCACGCCATCTCCGCTGGCATGATCTTCCAGATCGGTCTGGTCGGCAATCTCTGGCTGCTCCGCACAAAAAAGTGGGAGCGCTACTTCACCCACTTTCCTATCACCTGGCTCTACAAACCCGCCATCATCACCGGCACCATGCTCATGGGCATCATGATGACCCTCTCCCGCGGCCCCTGGCTAGGCGCCCTTTTCGGTTGGGCCAGCGCTCGCGTCGGCATGTCAAAAAATATCCGTCGCTCATTTTTGATTTTTGTTGTCAGTTGCGCCGTCCTCGGCGGTGTCGTCTACCCCGTCTTTAAAAAATATGTCCAGGGCACCTTTACCTCCACTCGAAATGAGGAGCAGCGCAACGCCGTCTATCGTGCTGAGCTATGGAAAAATTACACCCCCATCGTCAACCGCAATCCTCTCTGGGGATGGGGTGCCGATGCTTATCCATATCCACCCATGCAGCCCTCCATTGACGATGAGTACCTCTACATCCTAGTCACTCGCGGCTATATCGGTCTGGTCATTTTCATCATCATCTCCACCGATGCCATCCTTCGTCTCGCCTGGGTCGGCCTGCGCTTCGCCAAAGAGGAAAACCGCATGTTCTCCTATTGTCTGCTCGGCAATATCGCAGGTGTGTTGTTGACCATCGGCACAGTGTACCTCGGCTCTCAGGTCGTCCCCATGTTCTTCCTCCTCATTGGTTGGAGTCAGGCTGTCGGTCAGCGTCGGCTCGACCCGCGCCCACAATTCAGGCAGGTGTTCGTATGATCTTTCACTTATTGTTCAACCTCCTCGGTCTACTCATTCTCTTGCTCACTCTTCCGCTTATTGTGGAGTTGACGATACTCACCTTCGCCGCATTGCTCTTCGCTCTTCGCTTCGACATTCTCAAATCGAAACATCCCCTCACTGCTTCCCTTACGGCCCCTCACTCCCTCATCATTGTTGTCCCCGCACACAATGAGGGCTTGCTGATTCAGCGCACCATCCAATCCCTACAATCATCCGCCGCCCTCGCTACCGCAGCCAATCCATCCGCCACCATTCGCATCTGCGTCATCGCCCATAATTGCACTGACGATACTGCTCAAAATGCCGCCGCTGCTGGCGCTGAAGTCCTCATACTCAATGACCCTGCCCTCACCGGCAAAGGTCATGCCCTCCTACACGGATTCAACACCCTCGCCCCCTCGCCAAACACCGCATCCAACAACGCCTTCGTCATCATTGATGCCGACACCATCGTCGCCCCCGACCTATTACTGCATATCCATACTGCCATCTCCACCGGTGCACCAGCCGTGCAATGCCGCTATGAGGCACTGAATAAGAATCTCGCTGCTGTGGCTATGCGCGGATTCAACGTCATCCGCCCTCGTGGTCGCGCCCAGCTCGGCCTCTCTTGCGGCATCTTTGGCAATGGCTTTGCCCTCCGTGCCGACCTCCTCAATCGCATTCCCTACAACGCCCATTCCATCGTCGAGGACCTCGAATATCACATCGCTCTCGTGCGCAATGGGGTCCGCGTCCTCTATCTTGACCAGGCTAGATTGCAGGGCGAGATCATCGGCTCGCGCTCCCAAAAATCCCGCTGGGAGGGTGGCCGTGCCCGCATGGCCCGCCAGTGGCTCCCCTCATTGCTACGCGATACCTTGCACCTTCGCCTCCGTCTGCTCGGCCCCGCTCTCGATCTCGCTTCTCTCCCGCTGGCACAGGGCGTTTTACTTCTACTAGTTGCCCTCGCTCTACCCGTCCTTTGGCTCAGGGACTTTGCCGCCGCTGCCCTGCTGATTGTGCTCCTGCATCTCATCGCCATCATTCTTGCAGGCAACAAGCCTCAGTCCGATTTGCTTCTCCTGCTTCAGGCCCCCCGCTACATCATCCAAAAAATATTTTCACTGCCTGCAATACTCCGCATGGCACGCAATAACGCCGCCTGGGTCCGCACCCAGCGCGACCACGAGGGCCCACAGTAAAGTAAGCTGGAATGAACCACCAATCCAAAATCACCAGGTAGATACTTGAGCAAGAATCCACCAATTGAAAATGGCCTGTCACAACTGCAAGTGGCCACTCAGGTCGATGCCACTCCAGACAACAGTCCAGAGCATACTTTGGATTTGCCGATCACTGCCGGTGGCCCAGCCCCCGCCATCACTCGCAAAATCGGCAACAATGTTCTCGTCACCATCCTTGTGCAAATCGCCAATATGGTCTGCCGCCTCGTCAGTGTCGCCTTCATTCTCACTCACCTCGGCAGCGTCATGTACGGTGTATGGCAGATCATTTTCATCCCGGTCAGCCTGATGGGCACCACCACCATGGGCGTCTCCAACGTCTACATCA
>Ga0116230_10008463_pt1 | contig 10142 bp, 4 predicted proteins | sample S1TSphfallax_3_FD_88678 | JGI IMG/M metagenome (GOLD analysis project Ga0116230, IMG submission 88678) | Host-associated microbial communities from peat moss isolated from Minnesota, USA - S1T2_Fd - Sphagnum fallax MG | ecosystem: Host-associated > Plants > Peat moss > Unclassified | place: USA...
AGGGCTTGCAAGGTTGCAGGCCAAGAGGGAAACCTGGGAGTCACGCCATATGCTCCTAGGAGTGTAGGAAAGTGTGAGGGAATGAACTTTCACACTCCTAAGGGAGCTTCCATTTTGGGAGTTGAAGTCCATGTGGACTCTTGAATCTTCAGAAAGCAATTAAAGGGGTCAAAACTCAATCGATTGAAGAGTTCCTTATATCATTAGAAAGCTCTTAGAACTTCGGTGTCTAAAATGGGCTTGCATGACCCATTTGAACACTTAACACACAAGTTATGGCCAAAAGAAAGGTCAGAAGTCAAATTGGCAATTTGACTCCTAACCACTAAAAGTCAAGAATCGCCCTGATTTCCTCGCGTTCAGGTAGCATGCAATATACTATTGGAAAGCTCTCGACAAGGGCTACAACTTTGCTTTAGATCTCATCTTAATCAAAGGTCTACATGCAGAGTTATAGACCCCCAAAGTTGCAAGAGTCTTAGTTGTGGGAATTTCGGGACTCCCACCTAGGAGTCTCAAGACAAAATGACATTTGGGTGTTGGTCCCATGGCCAAGCACAAGGTATACTATAAGGGGGAAAGTGGTGGCTTCCTCCAAATCTAGGTTATAGTGGGTCTTGTGAATCTGAGTTTGCTCGTGGCTCGTCCTAGCACCAAAAGTGTTCCAGCTATGCATTAACCAACTTGTTATTTAGTTTTGTGTAGGCCCATGTGAGTGAGTGATTGCTTGTCATTCTTCCTAATCCCATCTTGGAACTCCAACATGCCCCTCTACCCCCAAAGTGCAGCAAGTCAGGGAACGTGCCCAACTCCTCAATTTTTCGTTGTTTTCACCTCAAACTCACATTTGAGTCTATCAAGGAACTTGGGAGTGCATCAGAAAGATCTAATCCAAACTTTCAATTGTTTCATCATTAACGAATTTTAGTAGTAAACTGCCATACTTTCTTTTGTTACTAGAAAATGGAAGCATGGAGTAAGCGGCCATTTGTCGAATGATGCCTTCTACAAATTCAAATAATGATTTGCATGAAAGGGGACTATGGAAAAGTCATTTTGAGCATAAAATGTAACAAAAGGAGATGCAAATGGTTGGGTATTTCTACGAAACACATAGAACATCAATCTGAAGTGTGAGACTTGAAATAAGATACAAGTAAATGAACAAGCAACTAAACTAATAATAAACTTGAACTTACTCACAATCAAGATTCACTCTCGATCTCTTTTTGAATGGGGAACATGAAGGGCCATAAGTAGACATTTCAAGATCAACTTAAGGTCTAACTTCTTCCAAGAGGGGCTTGACCACCTCCTCATAAACATCATTGTTTGCTTCAAGCATAAGAACATGACATGCACAAATATAATTTCTTGGGAGGATGATGTAATACCATAAGAATGAAAGATTGCAGAGAAAAAAAAAATCGCAAACAAGGTTCCAAATAGATTCAAATAGTTTATTTGTGGAAGAGTTCATGCCAACAACCAAAAAACCTTTAAGAGAAGACACTTAGATTAAAGCCCCCATTGTGGAGACATGGATTTCATGTCCTCCTTTCAATAGAATTCCTATAAAAGACTTATGCATTGAATCAATGCTAGTTTTATTGTACAAGATATCATCCTCCACTAACGATAACCCAAGCCTCAGTTGAATTTGTAAATAAAAAATGACCAAAGTTAGATATGGACAATGAATGGGTTTGAATCAAAAGGATTTTGAGAAGGAACAAGACAAAAACTTACCATTTCACATAAACATGATTAGGAGAATTTCTTTCGACCGAAAGTTAACACAACATCAAGTGGCGTCACTAGTTCAAATGTTGATGTTGGCGAGTCCAATGGGATTATTAAAGATGAGGCATTTATTTTGACTTTTCAAGGATTGAAGGTTCAAGAACTTGTGTGAGGATGGTGTATGGAGGATTGAGAGGTGCCCACCATCATTAAATACTCAATGTTCTACAAATCAAAGAAATTCGATGAAACATTGCAACACTAGAATCATTGCCAAAAATATAGTTTGTGGAATACCTAGTCCATATTAAGATGGTTGATGGTCTAATTTGAAAGGGTTTGCACCAATCTATCACAAGTTTTAATTTTGTGCAAATGATTTGATTCATTGTGTTAAAGGAACTAAAAGGAAGTATTTTGTTGATAAGCCACTTGTCCCATCAATGTGGCCAGTGCGAATAGGGACTGACTTGACTCAATTTGAGGTGACAACATTGGAGGAGCTAGGATTTGTTTTATGTGAAGCATGCAAATGTGCTCCTTGAACCCTTTTTGCGAATGAGAGTACAACACCTCCTAACTGACCTGCAGATCCTGAAGCTTGGCCAAAAATTCGCAATAACAAGCTTATTAAGCGAACAATAACGTTCAAACTTTCAACACAACAAACAAATCGGTGGGAGGCTGGATGAACTTTGGAGGCTGTTGTTTTGCCACCTATTGAAGTTCCTCCACTAACGTATGGACAAATTTACATCATTAGTTTTAATCCACCTCTTAGCACAAAACAGTTTGAGGTGACGATTGGAAATTTCCATAATTGCACTTGTGTTGACTTCATAACAATGATGGTAGGTTCCTTGGGTGGTCAAGGGAAGTGGGTGCATTGCAAACATTTTTATTTCATCTTGCAAAATGTGACGTATTGTGGCCAAACAGAACCTTTCATTCATTTTTTAACATGGAGTTGGGATGAAGTGCAACCCCTAATGAGTCATGTTAGGGTGATATTTTTCGATTAATTGGAATATTGTTGTCAAGTTGTACAGCATGCGATAAAGGGATTTTCATAGAGTACATTTGGAGGTAGTTAATAGATATGAAATACTTGTATGAAGTGCAAAATTTGTTGGCATTTTTCAAAACACAAAGAATAAATTTAGAATTATTCTCGTTTTTACAAATGGATCACCCATTGGGCATTGGTTTTTGTGTTTGTAGATTACCCTACATTCTTCTTTTACCAAGGCAAGATCATGTTTATCTTTGTCATGTGTCGTGCCACTTGTGTTAAAGTATGAAACTATGCATGTTTTGTAATTTAATGAGAAAATATCACTTGAACATTTTGAATGTCCCAAATATAGTTTTGTACATGACATCCAACCCACTAACAAACACTAGTATATTATTCAATAAACTTTAAAGAATGAACAAGCTATGGTTTTAAGGATAACCCTTTACCAAAAATAAGTTCATTTGGAGAGTTTTATCAATAAAGGTTTTTTTATGATGAATTTCATCCATTAATTTTCATCCATGTCCACGTGGTAGAATATTTTGCCATGTCATTTTAGATTCTATCTTACATGGCAAAAAATATTCCACGAATATGATGTCCATGTCATCAAAATATTCTTTAAAAGATTCTATCATGTTCATGCGTTCACACTGACGCTCACATGCTCATAAGATAGTGTCATTGATAGGACAGAAACCTCCAAAGCCAAATCTTGAGTTAATCAAACCTCAACATTACAACTTCTTATGATATGAGGTTGATGCAACCAACATAACATATTGGACAATGAAGAATCATGAAATTGAGCTATACCTTTAAAAATACCTACTCATACATGTGAGCGCTCAAATTTTAAAGTTTTGAGAGCTTGAATTGTTATACAACAAGAAGGAAAATAATTGTAAAAGTTTTGGCAGTTTTATATGTTGTATAATAGCCCTAAAACAAAAAAAATTGAAAACTTTCAAAGTTTCCTATGTAGGAATGAAAATCCATTATTCAAAAAGACACAAACCCAACTTGTCCAAAGTGAAAAGAACCCAAAGGCAAAAAAACAAACAAACAAGGTCAAAATGAAAAAGCAAATGATAAAACAAGGATGAAAAAAACCTATGTTTCCATGAAATATTGAATTGGTTTTTCTTCATACAGATGTGGTGCTATTTTTTTCTTCGCCACCTATTTTTTATTAGGATTCATGCAAGTTTCAACTTGGCCCACCACAACAAAACAATTGCCTTGGTTATAGGAGCCAAGATGTTTGACCTCAATGATCACATGGACTCCCTACATTGAATAGCCATGGTGATCCTAGGATGCACTTTCAATAATCAAGTTTTTTGCCTAAGCATGGTTATCAAACTATCACTCACAAGGGCCATAAAGATGGCATGTTTTGTCACCAGCTTCACTAAAGTGCTTGCCCTTTTCACTTCAAACAACAATTGCACTAACCTAGACATAAACTCTCTGTCAACAAAGGTATTCTTCAAAACTACATTAAGGCTTGGAACAAGATTTATAATGATGGGGTTAGACAAAACCTTTTGCATGACTATTTCCTTTGCAAGAACACTAGGAAATGTAGGCAAGGTTTTTTCAATTGTTTAAATTATGACTTGTGTGGCCCTCCTAATTTCACAAATTGGCATAAAAAGGTCCAAAATCTCTAAACCCTTTTCAAGGACCCCATTCTTGTACTAGGCTATTTTGTCAATTTCTCTTCTCCAAGATTGACAACATTGTTGTCACTTTGGAACTTTTGCCCTTTCTACAACACCACCTTGTATCACCCCTAGATGCATATCCTTATTTTTGTTGTTACCCATGACCTTGACAAGGAAACCATAGCCACAACCTTCATAACAAAACCCAAAAAAAACACAAGCACAATAAAATCAACTTCCCACATTACTAAACCTTCCTTCCTAGACCTAAACTTCAAACCTAATGCTCTAACCTCATGATGATGTAATCTTTTAAAACTTTCGATTTTGGAACTTTTGTGTAAAAAGTCCTCTAGTAGCATCGCCCCAAGTAGAGCTTGTAAAAAATATGAGCTTGAGAAAAACATTAGAAAACAATAAATATATTCACCTCATATGGACTTATGAAAATATGGTCCATTAATTTTGACCATTCAAAAGTCTTTAACTATTCAATTGGTTAAAATTATTTTAAAAAGGGCTTTTGATATGACTTTATCATGTCATTCTATAACATATAATAAATCATTAACAAGAATTTAAATTGAAAATCAATATAAAATTTTCCATTTTTTAATGTTCTAGCCATACAACCACTCCAAATTTTTAGATTTTGAAAATCCATAATTACTAGTAGTGCATGAGTTTTTCATTAAAAAAACTAAATATTTTTTTTTCATAATCAAGTTGTTAGTTTAGATTCAAGTCCAAATTATCATATATAAGGACATATCAATCACCATACACATTTGAACAAAAGGCACCCAAAAAAAAATACCATTGTGACACAAAAATGAGCCAATGTACCTTGCATTCACCCTTACTTAAAGATTCCCTCGGCCACATAGGGGCTTACTTAGAAGGGTCTACCTAGGGGTTATTTAGGCTATTTAAATAAGTTAGACAGACTACTTATGGGTTACTTATAGGGGTTCCCTAAGGATTTTTTTAACTACTAACTAAATGCCTATATAGGGGATATTAAAACTATCATTACAAGAAAATGCAACTTTTTAGAAGGCCAACTTGCTCAAAATGTCCACATTGACCAAAGGGTATGTCCATTTTGACGAAAGGTTTGGGGCATGAAAAACACATGTTACATTTCACCAGTACATTTGACTAAAATGCCTTTTTTAACCAAGTGTCAAATCAAAAATTTGGTCAAAATTGACAAATGTGCATCAAAATGGCCATGACTTAATCAAATTAACCATATTGAATGGATAGGGTTTAGTCAAATTGACCATTATGATTTGACACTTAGTCAAATGAACCATACTCATTTGATGGCTTAGCCTACTTGTTAAGCCTACGCTACCTACCTAACCTAACATAATTAATAAGTTAAGTTATGCTAGACTACTTATCTAGCATAACATAATTAATAGGTTAGTAGGTTATTTGTTAAGTAATAACCTAATTAATAGCCTAGTTAAGTAGCCTAGCCTAGACCTACCTAGTAAGTTACCTAGGACGTAACTTAAGATTATTAAATAGCCTATAATTAAGTAGTGTAAGTTTTCCAAGTAGGTATCCTAGGTGACCTAAGCTTACTAGGTAGACCTATTAGCCATGTAGGTAGACATTTAGTCTAGGTTTATTATAAGTAAGTAACTTAGGCCTACTAGGTCAATAACATAGGCCACCTAGGCCTAATAGGTAGGTAGTTTATCCTACTAGCCAGGTAAATAACTTAAACCACCTAGGCCTACTAGGTATAAGGTAGCCTAACCTAGGTTACCTAGGTAGGTACATAGCGTAACCTAGGCTACTTAAATAGGTACACAACCCAACCTAGGTAGCTTAGGTTAATTTAACCTAAACCTACTAAGTAGATACGTAGCTTCATTTAACCTAAGCCTACTAGGTAAATACATAGCTTCACCTAAGCTACCTAGGCAAATACTTAGCCTAGGTAGCCTAGGTTAGCCTAACCTAAGCCTATTAAGTATGTACATAGCCTAACCTAGTCTACATAAGCCTACTATGTAAGTATGTAATTAACCTAGGTTAGGTCACCTAGGCCATTAGGTAGGTAGTTTAACTTAGTATTAGGTGGGTAATTTAAGCCTAGACCTACTTAATAGGTTAAAATACCTATTTAATATGCTTAGGCTAAATCTATTAATTATAGGCTAATAGGTACCTACAAAGCTTACCAAATAACATAAGTGTAGGTAGGTTATAAACACAAACTTAGTAGGTACTTATAAGGCTTAATAAATTATAACTTACATGTTACCTAAGTACTTGCATTTATTAATATGTACTTCCTACCTACCTATAACCTCCTTATTTATGTATGCAATGTAAAAAAAATCAAGTTCATTTAGTGCAATATGTTGAAAAAAAATTCAAAGAAGTTGATTAGAGTATGTTGGTTCAAAATCATGTTCATTACAATATGTTGTCCAAAAACAATCACCTTATGGGGTGGTGGTGCAATGGTTAAGGACTTGACTTCTAAATGTGGAAATGAGGAGTTCAAGTCCCCACACTTGCAACCTAGGCTACCTTGGTTACTTAGGTGACCTAATTAGGGAGCCTAGGTTGCAAAACCTTTTAAACCACCTAGATTAGGCTACTTGGCTTAGCCTAAGTTGTTTGGTTTAGCTTAGGTGGTTAAGTTAGGTGGCTTAGTTTAAGCCTAGGACATAGGGTTTGTAGGTAAATAAATGAATTATTTTTGGCATTTATTTAATGGTTTATTAATTAAATAGGTAGGTAGGTAAGGTAGGGTAATTAATTAATAAATATTTTCATATTAATTTTAAATATAATAACTTAAATAATCTATATTTTTGGTTGTGTCCAAATTATATTATTGTCAGTGGTTCAGTAAAAAAACTTGGTAAAAACAACCCAATCAAAAAAACCAACCAAAAAGACCCAATCAAAATGGTCGGGTCCACATCGACTTGTCCAAAATGGCATTTCAGTCAATCTCATTTTAAAATATAACAAAATTTAACATAAACACAAGAAAGTACATTAAAAATTCTTTATTCTTCATTTTGAAAATATTTATGTTTCAATTGGGTTTATGGTAAGTTGAATATAAAAATTTGAAAAATTTTACTACAATAAAATTAGGTAACAAGTTTGAAATTGAATGGAAATTATTTTTTTCAAACCTACTTTTACCTTACAAGCTAAATATATTTTGATTAGAATGTGAAAAACATGAAAAACCACAAGTACATTTTAGGACCCCAATAATTCAAAAAAATTAAAAATATAATATTTCATGTACTTACAACCTACTTAAAGGCTATAAAATAGATTGTGAGCTTTGTTGGAATTTCCATGAATATTTTTTAACCTATTTTAAACATGTAATTTTTAATTAAATTTTTAACGAAATTGAAAAAAATGTTCAAATTAAATTACTAAACTAAATAATATTTTCAAGCTCAATATATCAAAGCAAGTGCTTGATGGCTACTTTTCATTTATACTACAAGGAACATTTGTGGTTTAATTTACCATGCTTGGACCCTGTAGTTGTATGTATTATGTTTTGTTACACTCATGAATCATGATGTAGATGATAATCAAAACATCTTATTATCGCATGGCCATGTGATCATCATGGGAGATTAAAATTTTAGTCGCAAAGGTCTATGATATTTTTTACTAACCACCATGAGAAATCATGTCCATCAAAACCACACTATCCTATAAGTAAAATTCAAAAAACAACTCATATACAACTATTGTGCAACTATCCCCCTTGAAATACAAGGTATTAATAAATAAATTACCACATCAAAAAATCATTGTTATATTATAGTTGTAAGTGAGTTGAAAATGGGTATTCTATATACACATCATACATACATATGTAATCAACCATGTTTGACTTTTTAAAGAGTTGCATTATAGTTACATGTGGCAACTACTTTATAATTGTTGTAAATGTGCCACTAAAACAAACAACTATGTTGCAATTAATGTACAATGTACATACATGTGATCATGCCAAATGTCATGAATGTCAATGCCATGGAATTGATTCATTTGAATGTTCATCCGTGTACCTAACTTTTAGTTTAGTTTCAGTTCATTCTTAATTAACTTCCAGTTAAATTTTAGTTCACTTCTAATTAATTTTAAGTTCATTCTAATTAAGTTTTAGTTAAGTTATAACTAAACTTGAATCAACTCCTAGTTAATTCTCAGTTAACTTCTAATTAAATCCCAATTAACTCAAAATTAACTTTTAATTAACTCCTAGTTAAGTCCTAGTTAATTTTTAATTAAGTCTTAATTAATTTTTACTTGAGTCTTAGTTAACTCATAGTTGACTATGAGTTAAGAAGGTTTTCAAAAAAGCTTTTTAACTCAATGCACGCATTAAAACCTACTTAGAAGCTTCCTTGAACTAGGTCCCCCAAAGGGGTATAAGTAGAAATAGGACCCCTCATTTCCTTTAGTTTGTTCAACATTAGTTTTAGTCATGATCATGCACCATAGCCTTGTCATGTTCTTGTTTTTAGTTCTTGTGTTTTTGTTTTTTGAATTGCATAATCTTATCTTGTTCCTTGTTTGAAAGTTAGATTTAAACCTTTCCTTTAACCTTTGTTCTTGTGGATATTTGTGTCCTTAATAGTTTGAATAGACTCCATTAGGTCTACCTCTATTTTTGCATCTATAAGTCATTTAGGAATTAGATTCCTTAATTTAGGACTCTACCTAACCTAGTGGATGGTATGAACTCCACCCGGTGGCCACTAGATTTAAGAAATGTAACCTTACATTCAAGTAAAAACAATAAATTGAATATTACAACCATGTATACATTTTGTCTCAAAAGAATTCATACCAAATTTTTTATGCAACATTTTCAATCATTGTTTTTAATACATTAATGGACATGAAACTAATCCAATAACACCAACATTGTCAATGGATCCATTTGTGTTGTTCATATTGTAACAAATATAATATATTAGTTTCAAAACGAATATATTGATATAATGATGAAAAGAGTATTTTGCCTGGTGCCCACCAAGTGAAAATTATAGGTTATTCATTATCAAGTTTGGAAGTCAATGCTATTCATGAGAAACAAAAAAATTATTTACTAAATTAAAATAACTAAGCACAATGCCAATTCATCAATCGCAATAATGTCTACGGATCCAAAGTTGTTGCTCATATTATAATAAAATCATTAATCATGTTTGGTAGTTTTATGCCATGAAAGAAAAAAGTAGAGACATGGTGGCCACCAGAGATTAGGGTTAAGGTCCCAAAAAATGATTATCAATAGCTAATATCCAAGAATACACACACACAAATGTTTACAATAAAAAAATTCCTTAATGCCATGTTATGCCACGAAAGAAAAAAACAAACACCTAAATGGTCATTAAGGATGCAACAAAAAGATCATTGACCATGACTATATAAATATACATTTATGTAGTCTGAATAATTGTACTACAAGTTGCTAATGATATTCTTTTCAAATTGTGCCTTTATTATCAAGTATGTGGCACTTAGATGAACCCCATGATTACATGTTGGATGATGGAGTTGATTAAGGTGTATGCATTATGTAGAACATAGTTAATTTCTAACAAATACAACACTTGATATAAGTCCTATATAAGTTCATAAAAATTGTTCAAATGGACATGGTTGTTACTTTTTAAAATGTTACT
>Ga0116230_10008465_pt1 | contig 10141 bp, 11 predicted proteins | sample S1TSphfallax_3_FD_88678 | JGI IMG/M metagenome (GOLD analysis project Ga0116230, IMG submission 88678) | Host-associated microbial communities from peat moss isolated from Minnesota, USA - S1T2_Fd - Sphagnum fallax MG | ecosystem: Host-associated > Plants > Peat moss > Unclassified | place...
CTGTTCATTACAGGGTTTGACAGGTGTTGCAAGCAAGGCTTGGGTGCTGACCGGTTAAAGAGTCTGCTGACACTTTTTGGGGATGGAGAATCTGATGGACCATTACCTGGCTTACAGCTTGAAGGGAACAAGGATCTTGTAGGATTTGTCACTGTTGACCAAGTTCATGATCTTTTATGTCTTTGTTGGTTGATGATGTGTCATGCCCGGCTCCCAACCTCAATCAAACTAGCTGGATCTGCAGACTCAAATGTAAGCTTTGTATGATTCAGGCTTTTATCCTTTTGGCTCTACTTCTATCGATTAGAAGTAGGCTTAAGGCTATCTGGGTTACAGCATTTGATAGATTAGGGGCTAGGACATGATATGATTATGGGTTTAAGGTTAAACCTTAGAATAAGCTCAGGGTCATTGCTCTGACAGGATACTCTGATCATTGTGCAGGAGATGGATATTACACTTCCTGATCTCAGACCCCTGTATAATTCTTTCTATGCAGCAGCAACAGGGTCATATCCAGACAAAAGCACAGATGTAAGTAGCAAGGAGGAAATTTTGGTGGAAAGGTTGTGCTCATGGATATTAACTGTTATCCCTGGCATTTCAGAGTGCATGGCTCAATATGTCCAAGCTCAACTGCAAAGATTAGGATCTGAAAATAATGAGGTATCATTTCTTTCTACTAGGTCTGCATGGCAGTGTACCTCTCTAGGCTACCTACCCTAGGTTATTGCAGTTTGTTTTATTGACTTTTGATTCTTTTGATCAGCAATGCTTGTTGCGTGATAGCTTACACCTTTAGTCGGTCTTCCATTTGCTTCCAGATATGTGACTAGAAACTCAGGATGCAGATTGGTATGATTTCTTTCCCTAAGGTTACATGATAATCTGCAGATTGTTGCATATTCATCTACACATATTCTGGGGATTAGCTCATGAAGTAGTGGGGATTAAAAGTGCAGCTGCTCACTGCCATGCATCTTGAGGATGAATGTGACGGTCTGATACTTTGTGAGCGGCACTCATAATGTTATCATCACACTCATCCTTCTTGTGTTTGTTTTGGTTTGGCTAGAACCAAGACAACATTTATTTGGTTGCCTTAAATGTTCTGTGGGGGCTTATTTTTACTTTCTTGCAATCACATTGATGTCTTTGCTTTATTTATCAGCTTTAGATCTGAAATCATGCCAATAGGGGGATGGAACAGTCTTGGGACATTTTCAACTTTGAACTGCTTAATGCATTTCAACACTTATGAATAAGAAGATTTTCTCAACAGAAATGTGTAGTACTTTCCAGTACTCCAGAGAATTTTTCTTTCTCACTATCAGGCAGACCCAGAATGTGTCTGCAAGGTGACAGGGACTGTTGCAGGGACCTTGATGTTGTTTGTGAGGGCCTGATGCACAGGTCAGCTTTGATGAGAAGACTGGAATACACGCTGAGGCTGGAGTTAGTGAAAAGGAAAAAGATTTGCAAGAAACAGAGGTTGCAGAGGACACAGTGCAGCTAGGGCTGCTTACATCAGGGACTGCATGGTCCATAGGACTTTCTTCAAGAGACTCCAGCACTAAACAACTCATCAGTGCTGCTTGTGATTTGTGGGGGGGATCTGAAAGCTATCCCAGCCTCATCTACAGGTACCTTGTTTTGTCACCTCTTCCCCAACCACCTGTGCTTATCTGTTAATTCTACAACATGCTGAGCATAGTCTCAAGGTTGAAGAAATGGAGGGCTTCAAGGTGTGTAGAAAGGCAGTTGAAGAATGGAAACCCCTTTTATTGCTTGAAGTGGAGGCTCCCAGATCTGGATGTGGAAAGTAGTCTCAATTCTTCAGAACTTAAATGTGATTAACCGATATACAGGATGTGCATTGCAGGGCTTCTAATCATGGGCAGGGCATGAATCGATTCTGGACTCGTGTGGAGGGATACAAGGGCCCTTTACTTATGCTAATTTCTGCCACAACGAAAGATGGAGATGAAAGTGAGAGTGTATCAAAAAGAAAGAAGTGGATAGTTGGGGCATTGATCCCTGGAGGACTAGACAACAAGGAGAACTTTTATGGTAGCTCAGGCTGCTGCCTCTTTGCAGTGGCCCCAAACTTTTTGCCCTTGCGATCAACAGGTACATTACATACTCAAACCATTTCACCAATCCGTTGAATATGGGTAGACTTGTAATTAGTGTTCCATCTTCACAATTGACACCTGCTCACATTCTGAGTTATTAACTGCCATGTGGCTGTATGATTTTATGAGATGGGGTCAGGAAGAGAGACAAATTATGTGTACAGCTACAAGAAGACACCAGGCACAATATATCGCTCTCACCCAATCCCAGAAGGGGTTGGTTTTGGGGGTTCAATGGGGAGAGAGCGTCTATGGTTAGATGCTGACTTTGCATTTCTCACCGTGCACCATCATGCTGTTGATAAGACCTACCATTCAGGCGCCCTTGTTCCTGGACAGGTCTGAGATATTTCCTGCTGATATCTTTCACATTCTTTTGAGTTGAGAGTAAGTAAGCATAACACTCACATAAAGCTTAAAGCAAGTGTTTGCCAGGTACTGTTGTCCATCAATTTGGTATTCTTTATTCTGTTATGTATGAGTCACTTGAGCTGTCATCTGTTTGTTGCTAAATATGCCCTATATACATGAACTAATGTAGTTGACAGACTTATTTTCTATGTGCAGGGGTATGCAGCTGTACAAGGTAAGGTGGGGGAGGTGGAGGTGTGGGGTCTTGGTGGATCAGATGCTGATGAGCAACAGGCTAAATTCCAGCATCGTGAGAATCTCTTCGCTGAACAGCGGCGGAAGGCAAGCATTTTCTTTCTTGACATTTTTTTTTCTTGGAAATATCTGTGCATTGATTGATGGCAATGATCTCTATCATCACTTTGGAAGTTTGTACTGGTTTCTTGCATGTTCACAAACTTTTCATTGCAACGACCCAGCATACAAAAGACAGAACTCTTTGCTTCATTCGTTATTGTAAAAAATTGTGTTTACTTCATTGGTCATCTCTGCAAACGTCAGGATTATCTAGTGGAAAAACAGACCTGTTTTTGTGCAAAACGTTTTTCTTTGTTTCACTATCAGACTGTTGCAAGAAAGATTAATTGTCTTGACATTGTGATTTAATCCATTGCAGGTTGATTTGAAGAGCTTTGGAAATTGGCGAGATTCACCCGAGGCCGCAATGATGGACATGGTGTCAAACCCTCAGAAAGCCACCCGAGAGGAACGGTGATCCTGATCATAGTTCAGCAAGTTTATCTGACTACTTTACATCCTGTCCCTGACATCTCACCATCCATTTTTCTAATTTCATCTGCAGCTTGTACAATTTTTTAAACAACCCAAGATCAGCATATCTGGGAAACTGGATATGCAATGATGCAGAGACCCATTCAATGTACAGCCATGGGTAGGCCAGAGGTGCATGCATTTAACCTTGAAGGTTTTGGGTATATTTTTTTTCAAATAAATTTTTAATTTCCAATTCAAAACTTTAGGGCAATCTGTGTATCTGGTGATTTGGATCTATACTTTTCATTTTTCACTCCCGGATAATATTCTCAGAATGGTGGCCTGGATTTGGTTACAGCCTCAACCTAGCCCCCTTTATTTTTGGGAATGGCTGCACTCTGGGGCTTTATCATGCACATTTTTTTCAAGGTGGAGTAGATGCAATTGGGAAAAGGAATTTCATAGCATATAAGACATATAAGACCAATCAAGCATAACTCTACCCTTGCAGGGTTTCATTGCCCAAGTGTATGCAATCTAGTTAGTGTGTCAAACAAAATTTGTGCGTTTCTCACGATTGTGCCAATAATGCAGAAGAATAGAGAAAAGGGTTTTCAAACTTTTGAAACGCAGAGAATTTCCACATGGTTTAAACCCTAACATCCACTGTGATGAGATACAACACTGGGTGAGAGCTTGACATAAGAGACTACAACTTCACTTCAATCAAAGCAATGATTTGATCCATTGCAAGCTTTTGCCAAGTAGTCAATTTTATTTATATTCGAAGATAGTTTTACATAAATAAAGTCCCACAACAAGAAAGAAAGTAGGGTAAACTGGTTGATGATTGAACACTTGAAGTTTCCATCATCGAGCTCGTGCTCAATATATCGCCTTTGTATCTTGGGTCTGAAGATGAAATGTAGACCATTAGATTGCGCACACATTGGCATTGAAATCATACAATTTGGCTAAAAATTGAGAAAGATATGCCCACATGAAGTTGGGGTTGTAAAAATTGTGAAAAAATTTGCATCAGACACACAGCAGCCCATGGGGAGTTCGTTTGCCACTATCAACAAACAATAATACCTTGACTTCCAAACACTAGCTACCTCCATCACCAAGATGAATGAAGAATCCACTCAATCAAAATCTTTCAAAATTATTGTTGAGCTTTAAACAAAGCGTGAAAATTTAATTTTGTTTAAGGCTTCTAAATCTACGATGATGGGTGTTTGCACTTTTGTTCACCAACAAATCGTCAATTGATACTTAAAAATTGTGGGCGCTACTCCTCCATTTCAACGGGCAAAAATTCTTGAACCTCTGCCCTCCTCACCATCATTCCTCACTGAGTTGTGTCAATCCTCTCACTCCATCTTGGCTCTTTTCCTCCAGACCACTTGCATCGTAAGGTGTATAGTTAGGAAACTTTATTTTGTGAAATATAGTTAACTCCTTGCTTGCACTGTGATTTTGATTTTGAAATTCTATTTTTGAGACCTCTATTACTCTAGACTGATGTGTTGTAAAAGTTGGGTTGCCCCGTGCAAATTTCAAAAAGAGGTAGATTTTGCAAGTCTCCCTACCCCCTAATGTTGTTCCTATATGACTTGATATCAAATGGCTACTGATAAAATATGGATGCCACATTAACTTTGTGTTATGCTTTGCCATCAAATGGGATATGACCATAATGAGATACTCATTTGATCCTATCACCTGAGTTTTCATTGTAAGTGGGTTGTCGTTAAGAATCTATTCTTTAACATGTGAATAGTTCATGTGTTGTAACAAGGTTTTCTTAGTGTGTGCAACCTATTTGTTACCTTGAACTACATGTCCTTATAAATTACATGTCCTTATAAATCACATATATCATAGCATATTCTTGTTTAAAATATTCCATGTGACTATTCCATGTGACTATTGGTATGATCCATGGGCATCGTCATTCATCTTAATTGGGTGTGATAGTTTTTGCATCTTCATCTGAGCACATCCTGGAGGAAATGAAATGTAAAAGTTTTTTTCTAGACTATGGTGAGACTCTTAATCTCTCACTAGAAGGATTAAGTTGCAATTTAGAAAATGATGTGAAAGTGGGTTCAGATTGACAATATTCCTTTGGCAGGATTTGATAATTGACCAAGAGGCAAAAGGCATAACAACATGAAGGTATAATAATAAAAACTCTAAACCAGACACTAGTAGCTAGTTGATGTAATTTTTCACCATCTTAAGCCGCAAGATATGTTGTTGAATTGGTTGTTGCATTGAATTATTTCCTTGTAGGATCATCATGTATGATGTTATTTCCCCCTAGGTTCTTTTTGATAACTTTTAAGGTTTAGGGTTTGCATATTGCTAAATTTCAAGTAATCATTGCTTTTTTTACAGGTCTGATCCTAGAATTCTATGCATGAACACACAACAGTTCCAAGTAATCTACTAAAGAGGAAGAAATTTATGCATAACCAAAAGAAATCAATATGGAGTAGGAGGCAATATCCTTGCTGGTTGGCAACCTTATGTTGTTTGGCAACTTTTTGCCTATTGTCGAACCTCACATAGAGAGATTCTTTTAATGTGTCCAAAAAGAGAAGGTTGTAAAAACCTTTTTGATTATACTTGATCAAAGTATAATTCTAGTAGAAGATGAACAACAATCCTATAAGACCTAAGAAATCGGGATCTAACAACTATGTTGTATATGTTAGAACTTAGGTGAATCAAAACTTTTCAAATTCTCTCTCATTGAGCATCCACTGATACCTAATGGCATCGATCATCCCATACCTAGGCACATCCCAAAAGCTTTGACAAGGAAAAATATGTAGCCCAAACCCACCCAAATTCAAGTAAGCATGAGCTACACCCATACTCAAAGTGCCCAAGCTTGGGTACTCACTTTCACCCCACAATAGTGCCTTTTCCCATAGACAAACCTTAATTTTGCACAAAACACCATTAGGAATTACTTTTGAAACCCCTTCTATTCTACATCATTTCCACCACCAACCCATATTTAACAAAATAACAACCTTTACATCTCCAACGCAATATAATCATGCATGAAGAACGTTTTTTTCTCTATGCATTTCAAACAACCACAATTATATCCTCTACTACAACAAGTCCAAGCTTTTGAATACTTAGCTCCTTCTACATCTCCCAAAAATTCCCCAAATAGAAGTCCTAATTGTAGAAAAATGCCATCCTTCTTATGTATGTGGCTCCTCATCCTTCCGTAATCTAGTGTGCAAATTGAAGCCAAATTCCCACCAATATTCATGAATAGCAAAAACCAACTCAAATAAGCATGCAAGCTCACCTTCTAAATCAAGAGAAACAGAATGCCTACATTCTCCCTTCTCCATGAATGCAAAACCTGCAAACATAAACACACAAAACAACAACATATTATTCCAAGCACCATATGGTTATTGTGCACATGATGATCAATGTGTTCCATCAACCACTGGTTTAGGGCAATCCTTTAGCAACTTTTTCATTTCAAGGCTCCTTTTAAGTCATACTACATCCAAGATTCATGCCCATGTACTTGTATGGATTTGTTTGCATGCTTGTGTGAAAATTCTAGTGAAATTTATTACCCACTTCATTGACAACTGTTGGACTCCAAGTTGCAACAAACTTTGTTCTAACCCATTTGTCAAATATTTTTTAAGCTACTTGATCCACTACAGACCCCACATTTGTTGCTCTTTTTAGTCTCTTCTCCTCCCTCTCCTTTCATTTGTCTTCTTTGATTTCCTCTACAACTGCCTTGTCCATGGCGTTTTTCCACATGAAATCTAAATTATAATCAAATGTTACTACATGGGATTGGGAGTAATCAACTAATGGTTCTTTTCCTTTTTTCCATCTTGCATATGAACAAAGCAACAAAAACAAGTTGTGCATAAGCATGGATCCATGTGTTAAAGTTGTTGGAGAAGGCAAAGTTTCTTACAACACATCAAGGTTCTCATCTAGGTTTACACCATTAAACTCCTTTGTCCATTTTTCAGTGTTAAAAAGGCTATGAAAGATGTCTACATAGTAATGTTAATCATGTTTAAATAGATTAAGAAAATCTTTAATTGATGACTGAGAAATCATTTCACCTATATGCAAAAGTTTTGTGGTTACACATTTTTATCCCCATTCTTGATTTTAATAAGCTTCATCATCTATTGTGTTATCTTATGATCATTAACTGGCTTTGAAGTGTATATTTGTGAAGGCTGAATATTCCTATCCATTGCCTTGGGATTGAAAAGCCATATACATGTGGCTCTAAATCCAGACTTGATAAAAAAATTGTTAGTGATTACTCCAGAGCCTAATCTACCCACCCATCCAATGTTATCTTATCTAGTTCCATATGATTGTTCTTAAACATGGCTACATCTCTAACCTTTCTAAATGTTGTTTTAACTAGCTTAAAACAAGATACATTTAATGGTTGGAAATTATGTGATGTGTGGGATGGTAAGGTGATCATGTTTAAGCCCATTTCTTGTGCTTGTGATATTGCTTTTAAAATAACATGACTGCCATGCCCATCTAGAACTAATAAGTGTATTTATGAAGGAAACTCCACCAAAAAAAAAATTTTGAAGAAAGAAAAAAAAACTCCTTAAACAAGAAAAAAAATCATCCATGGTTTTTTTTTTTAAATTCCATGCAAATCCCTAGTTTGCAAAGTTTAATGTAATCACCTTGCAATCTTTTTCCTCTAAAAATGTAGAACCTTAGCAAAATAAACCTTGCAACATTCAATACACAATTTATAGTTAACCATTCTTGGGACTTGGGGATGGTATTGTAAACAACATTTGAGCTTTTTTTAACCAAAGCCTTTACTCCTACATGTTTGGGAACTTGAATTCCAATTTCATATGAATTCCATACATTATCTAGAGGATAACTATGTTCATTATATAATGTTTGCAAGTTAATGTAGAAAGAATTGCAAGTATTAACTATCAATCCATGTACTCTACAAACCTCCAATCTTTCTACCTAAAAAATGTTTAACTTTGGATGCTTGTGCTTGAACTAGTACCACCAATTGTTATATGGTATTCCATCTCGAAATGGTATAAACCTTGTTTATGTTAACTTTGCAACCTTCATCTTCAACTACTATAAATCAATAGATAATCAACATTCCCACATAACTAAAGTCCAATTAATCACTTCAACATCCTCTTCTATTATGAACACACCTCCGAGCCCCACCTTTCTAAATGTGTTTTTTCCATTGAGGTGATCAAAAAATGAATTTAAAAAAATGTTCCATGTTATGTTAGCTTTCATTAATGAATGTGTCCTTTTTTCAACAACATCCATTGTTGTTTTTAATGCATCATCTATCCATAATGTACCTCTCTTACATGTTGCAAATGTTCAACTCAATGGAATTGCTAGTATTATATGATTTGATGCAAGCTCAAGGGTAGATTCTCCTTGTTTATTGAGTGCAAGTGCAACATGTTGTTTCGCCACCTTCAATGCATAGTTAAGTTCCTAACTAGCTTCTTCTTGGTCCCAACCTCCAAGAACTTAGTGGTGTACATTCTAACCCAACCAAAGGTATGTCTTTTTCTTTCCTATACACAACCCAAAAATCCAAAAAATGTAATAAGTCTAGAAATTGGGCTAATGCATGTTTCAGTAGATGTATAAAAAAATACATGAGAATGTAAAAGTTTACAAAGTCCTCCAAAACTAATCAACATCTTCTAAATTGTTGTGCAGGTTGTCAGAAAAAAATCTATAAGAATGATTTATGTAACCAAGTTAATCCCTCGTTCTCTTGAATCTTTGTGACCCAACATTTTGGACTACAAATTGCTAACTCCAATAATAGTCTAAGTACTTTTTGAATCTATAGTTGAATTGATCTAATTTATGATATATGTTTTTGAACCTTCTTCTACTTTGATATTTAGATATGGTTTTTCAAGATCTATTTGCTCCTATACATGCTTTACTTTGATTTTCAAATCTAGTTTCTATAATTTACTTACTTTTCTACATGTTATATTTTGATTTTCAAATATGGTTTTTGGAGAACTACTTGTGGAGTTGGTGCTTCCCCTTCTACTTGCTCTACTTTGATTTTCAGTTCTAATTTTTGCAAACTCTCCTTCAAACATATTTTTTGCATGAAGAATTTTAGACTTGACTCTACTCTCATTAACAAATGTGTAGCTTTCAACATTACATCACTAGAACCCAAAAACTCTAAACAGAATTGCAATTGTTCTACTCTAGTTTTTAGAAATGGCATACTTAGAAAACATTGCAAAAATTGAACCAATGTTTTGATTTCAACTTATGTGTAAACTTGATTTTGCATTGAGAGGGAATTATAATTGCTTTAATATAAGAGGAATCTAGAATTTCCTTTGGAGGACTGATCAATGGAATGTTTTTGAAATATTCAAGGATTTGATGTCCTGTTGATTTTTAAGCACAATGTTTTTGTTAGGATTTAGGGTATATTTATGAATAGTTGCATGCCTTTCAATGTGATAGATAAACTCCCATAACCAAATTTTTTTCTGCAATTTCCATTATTGCTTTTGGAAAACTAACCTTAATCCAACCATGGGTTTTGAAACGCCTTATGTTTTGCCTTTAATTTGTTTCAAAAGACACCTATAAACAAACACTCCATACTTGACAATAATATTAGCCATTCATTTATTTTCAATTCAATGCTTGAAGTTGTGCTATTACTTTCCCATGGCGAAATGGATCATATACATAATGATGTTCATTTTCTTTCAAATACCAACCACTCTTGCCCCTCACAATCACACACTAAATCAATATTCCATGTGAATAATTTAAAATAA